>OFQY01000430.1_pt1 | contig 16998 bp, 33 predicted proteins | sample 1542991 | NCBI WGS metagenome assembly OFQY01 (sample SAMN07774224, study PRJEB24372) | wastewater metagenome | isolation source: Exp Tend VB 10WW | collected 2016-02 | reverse complement strand
CTTTATTTTTTGCGCCGGGGCTTACTGTGTCAGAAGCCCAAGCGATTGAGCAACTGTTTCGTTTGTTCTTTGCTGTGATCGCAATAAGCGGCCCATGCAACGTCTCGCGCAATTGCGTTATCGTAACAGCCGCATTCTTCCCAAGCTCTTTGTGCCGCCTGATAATGTTTGCGATAAATCCAAAGCATAGGTTTGAGCCCTCCTTACTGATACCCCTTTCTAGCACCAATAAGTTACCAAATCAACTACAATTCACGGCGACAACAAATAAACCAGAAACCCCGTCCGCGCTGTATGCGATGGCTGCAACAGCATGAACAAACAAATGAGAATAACGAGAACGTACAGCCCGGTGACGACGCCATGCGCCGGCTCTAACGCGTTCTCGATATCCTTATACCAAGGCAGCGTTATCATTAGGCAATCACATAGACCGCTTTCGCGTCTTCCATCTTGTATTTAAGCCTTACCTTGTTAGCCGCTTTGAAGCTCGGGAACTTCCAAGCGCTCGCAAAGTGTTTCGTCCAATGGTCGCTGTCAAGCGCATAGACCTTTTCCGGTTTCCGAATAACCCAAGCCATTACAGAAACCGCATCTTTCCCGCAGCATTGCGCTTACGTTTGATATATCCGTTGTCCCCTTTCGTGTTAGCGCGCGAGCGTTTGCGCGCCTTTGCCGCTTGCAGCGGGTTCATCTGCCAGCGTTCTGCAAAAGCGTCTTTACGTTTCTTCGGTGTCTTGGCCATTAGTATACAAACCTTGCTTTGCCGTGTTCGTTTACGATAATCATTTGTTCGCAAGCCAAATTACCCTTACTCTTCCGAATTTCCGCCCGCGCTTTCTGTCGTTCTTTTCTTATCAGGTAGAACGGTTGTGGGCTATCGCCTGCCCTATCTTTTGGAGCGTCGAATTTGCCGATACTGCCTAAAATATCATCCCTATAAAACTTCTTTGCCAAACGAGCCTCCAACACACTTAACTAAAACATAACCAATTTCAATTACGCTTACCATATCGCACGATGAAAGGCAACCACAAATGAACCATGATAAAGCGTTTGGACAAGGCTGTTTTGCCTATCGCCACAACCTGCCCAAGAAAGCCAATCCGTATGTCTCCGGCTCGTCGGCGCATATGATTTGGAATAAGGGCTATGCGCATGCCAAGCGCGAAAGCGTCGCACACGTTCGTTTCGGCAAAACGAATAAGGAACTAGAGGGAGTAAAATAATGGCTCAAGTTGTCGTCAAAAATCGTTCTGCTATTCCGTTCTCAGAGCGTGAAACGTTTGTTGTCGAAGGCGTCGGCGGCGAACGTTCGGAACGTTGGTCTTTGTCGCACTGGTTCAAAGACAAAGATTTCAAGGGAAATTACACGGCTCTTGTTTATAACGTAAGTTTCATATAACAATTAGCGGAAACCAACTAGAAAAACACTTTCCGCTAACACTTTGCCATTACAACTAAGCCCGCGTCTGTGGTGGACGCGGGCTTAATTTTTGGCTTAACGCGAAGGTTTGGGGAAGTTATTAACAGGGCTTTAAGAACCCCCTGGCATGGTTTCTCCTATCGCAACAATCGAGGGTATAACATGACTACGAAAAAGAAGGTAACAGACCCGCCGAAGACTTTCAAGGCGATGGCTCTAGAGTTTGTTCAACAGAACTGCGGCCCCATGGGTTTGACCCTTTGGGCGCTCACTATCGGTTCCGCGATCTATAACGCGGCGGGCTGGTATGAGCAAGAAAACTACGTCTTTTCCATCGCTGCTATTGCCATGGAAGTTTGGACAGCGCGTCTTTGTTTGAAGCTTTTGAACGACAATAAGCCCCTTGGGTATTCGTTCAGCGTCGCCGGCTTCGGCTTTCAATTGCCGCGTATTCCGCTTGTCATTCTCGCCGGTTTGATCGCAGCTAACCTTTACAGCGGCTCGCAGACGCAGGCTTGTGACCAAGCGAAACATCAAGCGGCAATCGACGTTCCGTATATGAAGGCGCTAATTGCGTTCAATCAGGATATGGGTTCATACCGCGTAGCTCTGAAAGCGTTGCAGGATCAACAGTCCGAAATTCAGCGTCAATTATCTTCCCCGCAACTGCTTCGCATTTATCCTGATGCGCAAAGAGAGGCGAGCAAATTAGAGCAGCGAGAGCGCCTACAGAAACAGCAAACGCAAATCCAGCAACAGCAAGCCGCGTTGAAGATGCCGACTGAACCGGCGAAGCCAAAGCCGGTCGATCAAACAATTGAGAAGAAGACATTCGTTTTCCGCCTGTTTATCGAAATCCTTAAGGGTATCTTACCGGCGATTGCATGGGGAAAGCAAGTGGTTTCTGAGGCGTCGAAACCCGCCGCCCCTATCACGGTAAAGGAAGCGGCGAGCATCGTTGCTAAATCGCGTTACGCGAAAAAGCCGGCTAAGCGGGGTGGCAAACAAACTGCCAAGAAAGAAGCAGCAAAGCCGTCAACCCAAATCCGAGAGACGAACCGCAAATCGCGAGTGAAATCAGACGAAAGTAACCCGCGAATTGTCCATCTATTGCCGCCCGAAAACCGTCCGCCGCTTCGTCAAGAAGTGTTGGCGCAATATAAGTAAAGTGGGGCCGGTTGCGAAATTCAGCGTCCTCCGCAATCATGCGGAGGGCGTTTTTCGTTTCACCTTTTAGCCGGTTCTCGTTGGGATTGGCCTTTTTCACGGTTTGCCTTTCGACGTTCGACGCGCTCGCGAGCCTTTCGGGCGCTGTACGTTTCAGGTTTAGCAAATACGGGTTGCGAATTTGCTAATTCTTGTCTGATCGGACGGCGGATAAAGTCGAACATTTCGACGGAAACAGGAACGGGTTCTGCAAAGCGTCCCTCCCCCTCGACGCGGATATATGCAAGGGCTTTTTCTGCCAGCCCCGGATATTCGTCCGGCTTCACAAGCCAATAAGGCGCGTCCTGATTACTCAAAGTCTTCTGCATCGTCGCCGCTCCAATCCGGTTCCACGTTGCCGGTTTTCCTCACGCGACGCTTGACGAAATTGGCGGAGCCGTCAAGGGAGAATTTCGGGACGGGATTGGCGTATTCTATTTCCTCGCCCATGGCGACGCGGCGAATGTCAACCCCCGAAATATTGACGCCCTTACATGCTTTCTTCACGCACGTCTCAATCCCGTATTCCGGTCCGCCCGCAAAAAGAGCATACATCTTTTTTCCGGCGATACAGAGCTGGGTTCCTGTCTGTTCGGGTTTCCAAGCGCCTAACTCTTTATCGTTAACATTTCCCGAAAAGCCCAAACAGATATCGCTGTCAGTGTCACAATAAGCGGGAGTGTCAGACGCCGCTAAACCACGTAACATTACTGATCTGGCAGCGCCAGTAATCGAGGCCGCAGTAGCAACATTTGAAAAACTCCCCGGTCTAGGCGGCGCTTTCCGCGCCCAAATAGTCAAGTCCCCATAAACACAATCCGGAAACCAGCCGTCGATTATGGTTTGTGTTCCATCGGGAGCGCAAACGATTTCACGAAGCGGCAACGGTGGCGGGTCCGATGACTTTAGGATTTTGTAATTCTTAAATTTTCGCGGGTCGATTGCGAAGCGTCCATACGCGCTATTCAAAATCAGTTTATAAAGTGTGTCCCCTACTTCATCTTTCGTCGCCTTCGCCTCTAGTCGCAAATCGTAAAACTTTTTGACGAAATCGTGAAAGGTTGTCCATTCGTCGAAATCGTATGTAAACTCCACGTGCTCAATTTCGAGCGTTCCAGTTTCCAAGCCGGCTTGTATTTCGTGAATGGTGGCGAAGAATGTTCTTCTACCGTGCGGGAAATGAAGACTTCCGTCCTCAGAGCGGAAAGGAAGTGCGCCGCGAGATTTAGCACGTATCTCTGCGAAAGCAGTTTTCGGGCCGATTTCCCTTCCGTATCGCCAAGCAGATGATACAGGGTGTTTGAAATTGGCCATAACAAACGGGTACATAGAGTTAACGTCATAGACTTTCCACTCTCCTTCCATGATGCCAGTTTTGAAACATTCGACGCGTCCGCCATAATAGAACGCCCTAAATGTTTCGTCGTCTCTGTCATTCAAAGATGCGAAGCCGTGAAGCGCGTTCAATTGCGGTTGCGCGGTTCCGCCGATTGTTAGCCGATCCCCGAACCGATCATGAAAACCGCTAACCAAGTCGCCAAGATAATCGCAATCAGACTTAAGGTAATCGGATATTTCCGCGCGGTGGATATCGCGCGCGCCACGTTCCATTTTCGCATAATCGATTTCCTTTTTCTTGTAACCCTTAAGCGCCGTGGGGATGATCGCGAAGCTATCGCGGATTTCATGGCCGCAGAACTTAGCCGAGACGACGCGCCCGTTTATTATACGCGGTTCCTGATCGGGGTCTATGAAGGGAAGACAGAAATATATGTCGAACTTCCCGCCGTTGTGGAAATAGATTAGGAAGTCGTCTGTCTGTTCGCCTAGATGCTCGAACAATTGGAGCGCGCAATTGTCGCCCCAAAATTCGTGATACTCGTTTGTATCTAGGCGTTTGAAGCCGCACGCGAACGGTTCGACAACGCGGTCTTCCGCGAACGGGTCCGTTTCAAAGTCGGCAACAGCTAGAACGCGTTTGGTTTCACGTCTCTTGTATGGTTTTGTCTGCAACATAGTCCGCGAGCCATCGGATAAAGTTGAACGTCAAATGGAAGGTAAAGAACGCGACGAAAGCGCCAGCCGTGAAATCGAAGCCTAAAAGGAATGCGGCGCTCATTGTTGTTTCTTCCTATCGCGATAGGCTTTCTGTTTCGCCTTTGCCTTTTCGCGAAACGCTTCGTTGCCTTTGCGAGCGGCTTGGACTTTAGCAAGTCTCGCCTTCTCCCGCAAGGCGTAAGCGGCGCGGCGTTCTTCGGCGGACGGGCCAGCCGGGGCGGATAGTGCGGCGCGATTGGCGCGCATTTGTCTGTGAGCTTGGCGGCGTTCGCGCGCGGCCTGTTTTCTGTGATCTGGGCCTAGTTCGGCTTCGCGTTCCGCCTCTTCTCTTTTCTGTAGCGCTTCCCATTCGCCGGGCTTGTTGACGCGATACAGAACGATTGATTGAAGCTGTTTGTTGTCTTCCTGATAGCGTCGCAGATAGTCGAGAACGGCGCGTTTGTTCGGCATGGTTTGAAGGCTTGCGTATCCGGCATAGCGAAACGCAAACCATTCATCGGGAGATTTCAGCTTGTCCAGGTCCGCCGAATGAATGAACTTTTCCACGGCGTTTCCATCGTCCGTCCGAAGCGGTAGCGTAAGGCGTTCAATCGTATAGCCGCCGCCGATTGGTTGCGCGCCGCTTATCATGCCCTTGCGGATTGTGTGAACGGTTCCGGGTTCGTTGTTCACAACAAGAAAGCCCTTCCCCGTTGTGCGAACACCGTGGACGCCCGCGTAAGCCTTGACCGTTTTTGGTTTAGCACGAAGAACCTTCGCTTCGCCTGTTAGGACGGCTTTTAGCTGTTCGACGCGCTCGCGCTCGTATCGCGTCACCTTTTTATTTCTTAATGATTTCTTAGGGAATATCAGCCCCCTCGCCTTTAGCCGTTTCGTCGCGGCGCGAATTTCTTTGTCCGCCGCAGCGCGGGCGACTTGACGGGCGCTAGGCTTTCGTTTAACCCTCTTACTAGCCATTAGGAAATGCCTGCCTAGTGTGCGTCGCGTGCGATCCGCGCCGCTTCCGATTGAGCCCCGGAAGCGGCGCTTTCGCCGTCTCCAAAGCCATGAGCCGAGACTATCAGACGCGTCTAAACGCGCGGTTTCGTTTTGGTTTTCAGGGGGTTAACTTGAGCCCTGCGATTTGGCTAACATAGGCTCATACCTGTTAATAACATCTTAAGCCTGTTGCGCTAGGTCTAGGCCATATTCCGCGCGTCTCTTTTCAAGGCTTCATTATGGCGAACCAAATTCGTTCCCTCTTTGGGATCACACTTGGACACAACCCCAAACGCGTCGGCTCGCAAGCAATCACTTGGTCTAGCGACTTGACGGCGAATACACCGTTGAAAGTGGATTTGCAGCAAGAAATTACGAAGCGCAAGCTGTCCACGGTTCAAACGATCTATGTTGACAACCGCAATAACGCGGGCTCTCTTTCGGTAGACGTGGACGGGACCGGCCAAAACGTCACGATTGGCGCGGGCGGCCAAGCATATATTCCAATTCTCGTTGCCGGCTCTAACGAAGAGTTTGGCGAAGAGAAGTCAGCCAACGGACTTGTTGTAACGCTCACGTCCACGGCGGATTACACGCCAAAGATTTTCTTCCTAAACGTGTTCGTTCCCCCGACCGTCTTTTACATGCTTGGGAACGCGGTTGTTACGGTAAGCGGCGACGTGAAAGTGAAGCCGACGCCCGCAGCGACTTCGCCGGAAACAAACGTGGCGCTTACTGGCGCGGATCAATCCGTGTTAGCCGCTAACGCAAACAGGTTGCCGGGCTCGTCTATCTATAACGATCCTAACGGCGGTTCTTCTATCGCCTATATCAAACTCGGTTCGACGGCGGCGAGCTTGACAAGCTTTACAGTCGCTCTTGTTCCTGGCGCTTATTACGAATTGCCGGATAACTATGTCGGCGCGGTTCGCTGTATTTCGGCGGCGGCGCTTGGAAATCTGCGCGTGACGGAGCTTTCAGCCTAATGTTACAAGTCCCACAAGACCGCGTTGGTAATCGTGTAATCAACGGGGGAATGCGTGTTGATCAGCGAAACGAGGGCGCGGCTGTCAACGTTTCTACAGCAGCCGTTTATTCTGCCGACCGTTGGGCCGCTACAGGTATTGCTGCTAATGTCGGCGTTTTTTCTGTTCAACGGTCTTTAACGGGCGGTCCGCCTCAGTTTCCGCGCTTTCTGCGCGCGACTGTGACAACGATTGACGCCGCCCCTGCTGCTAACGCATTTTACGCGTTTCGCTATGAAATTGAGGCAAACGATATCACAGACTTTGCGGCTGGTTCGGCCAATGCCCTTCCGTTCGCTAGCCTGATTTGGGTTAGGTCGTCGGTTGCCGGCGTATATTATATGTCGTTCCGCAATCTGAATGACCGGACGTTTATTACACCAATAACATTGGCCGCAAACGTGTGGACACCGTTTGTAATTACGGTTCCCGGTTGCGTAGATGGAACTTGGAACACGGGCGTTTCTGCCGGACTTCGTTTTGACGTTGGCTTGTCGTTCGGTTCTAATCGTTTCACTTCTACATTCAATCAATGGTTCAACTCTAACCCGTCTTTCTGTGGGGCTGATCAAACAAATTTAATGGCGACGTTGAACGCAACGTTTGACATAACGGGCTCTTGGTTAGCTCCATTCCCGAACACACCACAATATGCGGAAACACGTACGTATCAACAAGAGCTAGCACTTTGCCAACGCTATTATGAAAAGTCTTTTGCACAGGGGACAGCGCCAGCGCAAAACGTTGGTGTTGGAACGGGAGAGTTTCAAGGGTCTGCCCCCCTAGCCGGCGCTGTGGCTTTGCGGATGACAGCAGACGTATTTAAAGTAACAAAACGTGCAACGCCGACAATAACTTTTTATAATCCGTCCAACACGAATGCACAAATGCGAGACGAAAATGCAGCCGCCGATTGTTCGGCATCTTCTGCCGCGAATATTACTGACAGGGGCTTTAGACCTTTGTGCGCTGGCGCGGCGGGGACCTTAGTCGGTAACACCATTGGCGTTCATTGGGACGCGGCATCGGAATTTTAATCATGAAATGGACAGACGACACAAAAAAGACTGTTGACATGGAAGACGGGCGTTTCGTTCCCGCTGACATGGAAAACAAAGACTTTGGCGACTTAGAAAATCCGCAAAGTGTTCTTGGTCGCGTCGCCGCAGGCGAGAAAATTAAAGAGCCGGGCTAACGCGCCCTACTCGGTTCCCCGAACCTCGTCCGGGTACCTCGCAATTTAGGATTGCTCGGTATGGTAGCTGACCTAAACATTCGCGGCCAAGCCGCGCCCGTTCTCACTAACGCAATTGCGGCCTTCCCTTTGGGCTCAATTACATTAGAAGCGGCGAAGGCGAGCCCACAAGATTTGACGCAAGCGTTTCTGCAATATCGTTTGCCGCCGCTGCAATCCGTTTTGATTGACGCGACGGCGATGCAAGCGCCCGTTCTGATAAACGTTTTGCAGACACAACAGACGCAAACGTTCAAGGCTGGCGCGGTTTCCTGCTTGCCCTTTATCATTCCGCCAACGTCTCCAAAATTTCAATTGGCCTCGCAAACGGCGGGAGCCATAAACGTAATTCTTTTCTCTCAAGTCCTAATCATTCCGCCTTTTGACACGCAGGCAGACCGGCCTAGCATGGGTTCGCCGGGAACCGTCGCCGCCACAACGTCAAGCGTTGTTCTGTTTCCGTCGAACCGCGCGCGAAAAGGCGGCTCTGTTTTCAATGACAGCGGCGCAACGCTTTATTTGATGCTCGCCGCGTCTGCCGCCTCCCCGACCGCGTACACGGTCAAGGTTCTGCCGCAAGGCTATTTTGAAATCCCCTATGGCTATTACGGGGAAATCCGGGGCGCGTGGGACGCGGCAATTGGTAATGCTTTCTTAACGGAATATCTATAAAGCATTTACCACTAACACGGCTCTAAGAGGAATTTAAATTATGGCTGACGGAAACGATAACGCGGGCGGACTTGGTTTCTTGTTCAAGTCGCTTGGTTTAGACCCGGCGATTGTGCAGCAACTTGGCGCGGACGTAACGACGTTCCTGCAAGTTCGCGGCGATCAATTGGATCGCATTGAAGAAATGCTGAAAAAGCTGACGGGAGTTTCCTAACATGGGCGAAGTCGCCGTTATCGTTCCGCCCGAAACGGCGGCTTCACCCGAAACGGAAACCAAGCCGGCAGACGTGGCGATTGCGGAAGTCAACGCCGCCGCAGCCGTCGCCATTGCCGAAACACAAGCAGAGGCGTCTGTTGCAATCGAAGAAGCGCACGCGGACGCCCGCGTTGAAATTGCGCAAGCCGAAGCGCAAAAGTCAAATGAGGATATGGAATGGCTGAAGGCTCAAATATTACAGCTGCAATCTTCGGCGGCGGAACAAAACGCGATGACAGCGGGTCTGCTGGAAGCGTTTCAGACACGCCTGACAGCCTTGGAAGCGACAACTTCAACCCCGCCGACGCATTCGCCGGAACCGGAAGCGGAGACGACAACGGGAACGGAAGTGGACCCGGCGACGTTACATACAACAAAGACGGAAGCGTCCGAAAAAAGCGCGGACGAAAACCCGGAAGCAAAGTCCAAAGCACCGGAACGCGCCAAGCGGTTCCATCTGCTTTAATCAGACCGGACGTAATTTCTGCAAATCTTATTTCGGTTCACGCTTTGCTGGCCGGATTGACCGGCGCAAAAGAGCTTGCCCTTAATTCGGACGAGGCGAAGGACTTATCAAAAGCCCTTGTCGAGTTGCAGGAAGTCCACGGTTGGACGGTTCCAGACCCGAAACAAGCCGCTCTGACGAACCTGCTTATGCTTGCCGCAATGGTTTACGGTACGCGCGCGTTTGCAATTTACATGCGTCTGAAATCCGAAAAAGAGGCGAAGCCTGCGCAGACGAAACCGGCCGCTTTTGTTAACCATGGTGACTTTACTTAGGTTGTAATCATTGTGATTTCTAGCGCGTTATGGGAAAGCTGCGCAGAGGTACGCAGAAGGAATTAAGAAACGTGACCGATAATAAACCTATTCCGCGTATGCCTAATGACACGGAAAGATTGGTTATCATCGGTCGTACCGGATCGGGAAAGACGCGCGCAGGCGTTTTCAATCTGTCTCATCGTTCTTGGAATACGCGGCCATGGCTTGCGCACAACAGCAAGGGCGACGACTTGCTAGACGCGCTTATTGAAAACGAGTTTGCGGAGCCGTTAGACATTGGCCAAAAGGTTCCCGACAAACCGGGCCTCTATATCAGCGCCCCAATTCCAGAAGTTGACGACGACGCCGTGGACGCCCAACTTTGGGACATATGGGCGCGTGGCGGAATAGGGTTCTTCGCGGACGAGGGAACCAATCTTCCTAAATACAGCAAGGGCTTTCGCGGTATCCTCACGCAAGGCCGCTCGAAACAATGCCCGGTCATTTGCTGTTCCCAGCGTCCCGTCGATTTGATCAAGTACGTTTGGAGCGAAGCGAGCTTTTATCAGGTTTTTGCGCTCACGCTCGAAGATGATAGAAAAAGAGTGGCGAGCTATATTCCTATTAAGAAAGATTTTACCTTAAAGGAGTATCACTCTCTTTATTACGATGTTAGTAAAGATATTTTAACGCCGTTTTCTCCCGTTCCCTCAGACGAAGAAATTTTAGACGTATTCGATTTCAGGAAACCAAAGAAGCGGCGCTTCATCTAGCCCCATTTTCGGGAGGCAAGCGCCTTGAACCACGATAACATTATCAAGCTGAACATTCCGAACGTTATCACAATCGGTTTGATCGCTCTGATTTTCTTTGCCGTTCTAGGCGGCATCGGCGGCATTGCCCGTTCTGCAATGAGCAACGCCCAATGAGCTTGATTAATCTTGAGCTTATGAAACACCCGCTCAATTACGTTGTGGTTGGGCTTTCTGTCATTCTCGTATTCGTGGCGTGGTCCCTGACAGCGCGAGCGCTGAATATTCAGGCCCCCGACGCGGACGGCTACCGCATCCAGCCTAGCGAAATGTTCGCCAAGGAATAATTCGCGGGAAGCAATTTCACTAAGGAGATATTTAAGATGGCTGCTGCCGTTCAAGTCGATCCCCGCGCCGCGATGGCGCAACGTCAACAACAAAACGACGCCGCTTCACTTCTCATTCGCCGCACGGCGCTTGAAATGATCCAGCCGATTTTTTCGCAAGCGATCAACCCCGCCAATCAACAAATCGTTTCTGTCCAGCCGACTTACGCCGGTCTGTTGCGCGGCTTCTTTGTCGAAGTCAGCGGCACAATCCGCAATACTGGTTCCGGTGCTGCGGCGCGGACCAATTTCGGGACGTTCAATCTGCTTTCGCAAATCCAGCTTATCGACTTGCAAGGCAACACGCGCATCAATACGACCGGCTGGCATTTGGGCTGCGTCACCACAGCGAAGAACAGCTTTATCTTCGGTGGTTCGTATGCCGGCAACGTCGCCACGAATTTCGGCAATAATTGGAACGTCAACAGCGGCGCTTCCTCTCTTGCCGCTGGCAACGTGACGCCGCAAGACACGGCTGTTCGTCAGATTTATTATGTTCCCGCCGCTTACTCGAATGACGATTTGCGCGGGTCGATTTATCTTGGCGTTGTCAATGCCACCATGCAATTGCTGCTCACGATCAACAGCAACACGACGCTTGGTTACACGACCGGCACGCAATTGGGCGCGGTCTATGGCGGCGCTAATACAATCATCGCGTGGAACGGAAACGTTCAAGTGAACGTGTGGCAATCCTATCTTGATCAATTACCGACAATCCCCGGTCAAGGCGTCGTTCTTCCCACGGAAGACATGAACCAAGTCTATGAACTGAAACAGGTCACGCCAAACCCCGGTCTTGTTGTCGGTTCGGAATACAATATTCCTTACACATCCTTCCGCACGTTCCTTTCGTCGTTCTTCGTATTCGATAACGGCGGCTCGTTTAACAGCGGTTCGGACCTGACGTATTTCAAGCTGCAAGCGTCGAACTTTACGCCAATGCTTTACATGCCGCCCGAATTGCTGGCGCTGTTGTCGCGTCAGGAAATCATGACGGATTGGCCGCCCGGTACGTATTACCTGTCTCACCGTAAGCGCCCGCTGAATACGCTGAATTTCGGCAACTTGAACGCCGTGTTCAATCCGTCTGTTGTGAACACCGGCGCCGTTATTCAAGTTGGCTACGAAGATTTCTCCGTCGCCGCGCAAGCCGCACAAGCGCCGAACTTCACAGCCGCCTAAGCGATCAATCCCCGCCGCAGAACGCGGCGGACAATCGCCACTTGAGGAAACGAAATGCAGCAAGCAGTTACGATTGAGAACGACAACTTCGCGGAAGACGTGAAAGGCTGGATGCTGCATCCGTTTAGCGAAGATATGGACCTAGCCCATTGGGCGCTTTTCACAATCTTGATTGTGACAATCGCAACCGGCTGGACGTTCGTTATGAAACACTACGTCGAACAGAATAGCTAAGTTCGACACAAAGGAGATTATTCGATGCGTATTTTTGGCGTCTCAGTTGTAACTATCGTTCTTGCCCTTCTCATCTATTGGGCCGGCTACAAACGCCTGATCGCGCTTCCTGGCGCTGTAGCGTAAGTCGTGCGTCAAACTGACGTTATCGCGGTTGTTCTCCTTCTTGCGGCTGTGATTTTCGTAACCGCGCGGGGAGACTTACCCAAGTATCTCAGCTTGATAGGATTTGAATGAACTATGCCCTTTGTCCTGATCGGTCTAGGCGTCCTCTTGTTAGCGGCGGCAGTGCGCGGCAAGGCCGGCGAATTGATCGATTTGGCAAAGGAGGATTTCGCCGGGGAACCGGGTTTTGCACCTTGGTTCATCGTTCTTTTCCTCATCGGCGCACTTGGCTATTACAAGCCGCTTGAAGCGCCAACGCGTGCTTTTCTTGGCTTACTCATATTGGTTATCCTGCTTGTAAATTCGCAACGGGGTAACGTGTTAGCAACGCTGATAAACACGTTTAGTAATGTGAAACCCGTAACCAAAGCAGGTGCGCCACCATGAACAGCCTTCTCACTTCTGTTACTCAAATCGCCGTTCTGATTGTCGGGCTCGCGGTTGTCGCCGTGATTGTCTCTCGCAATGCAAACACGGCAAACGTTATCACGTCAGCCGGCAACGCCTTTACGGCGGCAATCGGCGCGGCGGTTAAGCCTGTGGAGTAATCCTCACCCTACTCAGCGCCCCGCGCTTCGTCCGGGCATTTCGTAATCGGAGATTACTCAACGTGGACAGGAATTATCATCGCTACAAACGCGTCGCTCAACCCGATCCGGGCGTCACAGACTTGGTTTGGGCGAACTGGTCACGCGCCGTTGACGCCATGTTCGGAACCGGTATCGAGCCCGCTCGCCATATCAACGCGTCAACCCCGCCGCTTCTAGCGACACAAACAGCCATCGTCACCGATATAACGGGTGGCGGCGATTTGGCCGGTATCATGTACACGTTGCCGCTCGCGAATGGAGCTTTCTAAAATGTCAATTGCGGAAACGATCAAGGCGAAGCCGGTAACGGCAACGATTGTGGGCGTTGCCGCGCTTATCGCTATCTTGTGGGTAGCGTCGTCCTATGTCGGCGGCGGTTCTTCGGGCGCGGTTATCGGCTCGTCAGGACCAAGCGCCGACGCTCAATTAGCCGCCGCAACGCAGTTGCAGATTTCGCAAACGGAAGCCGCACAACGCGCCAAAGAGCTAGACGCGTCAACCATGCTCGCGTCGCAGCAACAGAAGAACGACTTTGATTTGGGAATTGCGAAACTCGTCTATGGCGACGCGGCGACGCAAACCGCTGCGACGCTCGCCGCGCATCAAATCGATATTGAAGGACAGTTACAGCACGAGCAAATTCTAGCGGGCGTGACACAGCGCGCCGACGATAATCGAACGCAGCTTTTGAACACGGCGCAGATTATCGCCGGCCAAGTGGATCAAGCCCAAATCACGGCGGACCAAGCCGTTGACTTGGCGCAAATCGCCGCCAACGTCCAAATCAATCAAGCGAACGTTGCCGGTTCGGTTGAGAAAAAGAAATCGTCAAACGGTCTGTTAGGCGGTATTGTTTCCACAATCGGTTCCGTTCTCTCATTCTTCTAAGGTGCAAACATGGCTCTTGTTGACGATTTGCTAGACCTGTTCCGCCCTAAGAAGGCGACAAACCCCGTAGCGCAAACGGCGCTCGCGTCCGTTGTTGCGGTCGAACAATTGGAAGACAGATTTCATTCTGCTGCCCCGTTGACGGATTTACAGCGCCAATATGTAGGTTGGAGCGGCAACGATCTAGCGCCGACCGCACAAGCTTCCGTAACCCCGATAGGGGCGGGCGGGGGAAACGCCGCGCCGTCTTCCGGTTCATGGGGTTCTTACATTTCGTCACTTGTGCAAAACGTGTTGCAAGGTAATTCCATTCCCGCGCCGGCAAGTTTTCAATTGCCGCCCGCTGTTCAATTCGTCACGCCCGCGCCGCTATCTCCTCCCCCTCCGCCCGCGCCGTCGAATACGTCGCCGCCACCGCCGCCGCCCGCCGTGACAAACCCAAGCACAAACGCGCCGACCATTCAGGACGTGTTGAACGGTCAAGCGCCTAGCGGCGAGTTTTACGGCGGATATTTCCAATATCCGGACGGCTATATAATCGGGTGAAACGATCATGTATTTTCAAAATCCAGTTGGGCTAACCAGCATCGCCCGCCAATTGACGGACGAAGGCTTGCGCACGATTGCCGCCGCCGCTCCTCAGGGAACGAAACGCTTCGTTCAAGGCGACAAGATAACCGCCGCTTGGGAACAACAACACTTGGCCAAGCGCCCGGTTATGCAAAAGCTGTTGAAGTGATCCAATGGCGGGCGGAACGTTCGCGTTTAAAGACGTAATCGATCATACGTTTTCCGGTCTACTAAACGACTTTGGAGACGATGATAAAGGCGTTCCCGCAGGGCCGGGTGTTGGCATCGAGCCTGCGTCCGCTCCAACAATCGACAGCGCCAAGGCGAAAATTGAACAGACAATTACAGACTTGAACGGCGGGTTCGGTGACGTTCCCGGCGCTTCCGGCGCTGCTGCGGGTATCGATCCGCAGAGCGTCGCGGATAGCAAACCGCTCAATTGGATTTCTAGCGAAGTCGTCTTCTTTGTGTTGGGCCTTACGTTTATCATTTTAGGTATTGCTGTTCTAGTAAACGCCCCGCGCGCCGTTGTCGAAGGCGCGAAGGTGGTGGACGCGGGAAACACGTTCCTAACAAATCGCGAAATTCGCCACACAGCCCGCGCTATAAAAGGAGAGGGGCCGGCGCGTCGGGAGCATTACGGGAAAGAGACAAAGATAACGCTCCTCACACCAGAAATCGAAGGACCGGCCCCGCGCGCGAGCCAAGTCCGTTCTTCCGGCGAACGCAACCAACGGGTCTCAGACGCCGTTCAAAGAGCCGTGGACGTGGTTAACAAAATAGACAAAAATTCTATTCCGGGGCGAAAGGACAATTAGGCAGGCGTTAGGGTTAGCGGAGTAGGGTAGGGCCTTTGAAGGAGGGTCACACCCATGAAAATTGAAGTCCTAGAGCATTTCCTGCACGCGTTTGAGCGTATCATTTCCGTCATGTCAATGCAGCCGGTCGAAGCCGCTCTTGTTCGCGGTCACTTGGCGGACGCCGTGAAAGCCGCAACCGGCGAAACGAGCGTTGCCGGTGCAATTGTTGACTTGGCCGCGAAAACGCTTCCGGGTCCGGCTGGCCAAATTGCAGCGATCGTTGACGCGATCAGCGACGCGCCGAAAGTCGAAACGCCCGCGCCAACGCCAGAACCGGCCCCGCCGCCCGAACCGAAAACCATCTCACGCGCCGCGTATGACGCCATGGTTTCCAGCGGTCTCAACCCCGATAACCTTGGGCTGATTGTCGCCTAATGACGTTCACGCTTTCCCCGGACCTTCTCTTGACGCTTTGCGCAAACGCCGTACTTGTTGGCGTTATGTATGGCGTAATCAGAACGGAAATCTCTGCACTGAAAGAGAAGGCGAGGGAAGGCGGCTCTATAGAGAAAGACGTTATCGAACTTAAGACACTGGTTCGCGGCTTGGTGGATGAACAGCCAAAAATCATCGCCGCAACCGTTCAACAGACAATCGAAACAACCTTACGCTTTGTTCGTAAGACAGCCTAATTTGTGCCGCGAAATATATTGTCACTGTATAGTCGCACGCGGACAAACGAAACGCCCCGACCGTTAGGCCGGGGCGTTTCTGTTTGGCGATTTGCCAGCCAAACACTTAAGCGGTTGTTCGGGTCCGCTTAAGCCTTTTCTTTTTCCGTCTTAGGGGCGGGGAGGGCGGCGACTTGCGGCAAGTCCGCCATCAATGCCGCTTTCAGCTTCGCCGCACGGTCGACCGTTTGCGCGTCCGAAACCGGCTTAGCAATGTATTCAAAGCCGACGCTGTTCTTCTTCGACACGTCCAGGTTAAGGATAATGTCAACCAGAAAATCGAGACCCATGAAACCTTCGCGTTGCGCGGCGGCTACCATGTTGGCGTGCGCCGAACCATCTGGAATGTAGAGCGTGCTGGATTGCACGATTTCGCCGGTATCGGGGCGAACCGCCATGAACTGTCCGACCAACGCAAATTGATCGCCCTTGCCGAAATTGTCGCGGACGCCGCGCACGCCTTCAACCGTGCCGCCAACGCGGAACAGAACGCGCTGCTTTTCGTCCTTCTTAATCATGTCCTTTTGAACTTCGCGGTAATCGAAGCCAAGGCTGTCCACGGAAATTTTCTTGCGGAGGCCGGTCGTTTCAACTTCTGACATTGTGGTATTTCCTTTTCATGTTTCGTTTGCGTCGAGCGCCAGAACGTGTTACGCCTGTGAAATCGAAAAAGCAAGAGGGCTGACGATGTTTCTAGTAAAAATTCTATGCGTGCATGAAGGAGTTTCGTGGAACTTGCTCGGAAAACAGTTTCCCGAAAAGCTACAGGCAGAAAGCAACGAACAGCTTATTTGGAACGAAGTGAACCAACAGACAGGGACCGAAATCGCAATCGAGACGGACGAAGGCTTTATATACGCGCGGGTGGACGACATACGCGTGACGGAAGTTGTGGAAATAATTTCGCAGTCGGGAGACAAAATGGCTCCCGTTAGCAGACCTTTTACTCCTCAACTCGTAAAGTGATTGCGTCGCCGGACTAACCCTCACGGCGATTTGCACGCGACGGGTTGCGATCCCCACGTCGCACATTCGGCCCCGGCTAGAGCCATGCTCGCCGGGGCCGCTTTGTTTTCGGAT
>OFQY01000429.1_pt1 | contig 17042 bp, 32 predicted proteins | sample 1542991 | NCBI WGS metagenome assembly OFQY01 (sample SAMN07774224, study PRJEB24372) | wastewater metagenome | isolation source: Exp Tend VB 10WW | collected 2016-02 | reverse complement strand
GCATTGATGAACTACTGTGGTTTAATACGATACACGCTAAACACCCAAACCGATTCAATATTTGGTTCGTCATAGAGATATTCGTGTTGGGGTTCTTGAGTGCCAATGTATCCACCCCATTTGTGCCATCGCCAACCGCCTCTTTCAGATTGTTGGTCTTTTCTCACCTCTGTAAACGAGAAGCAGAAATGATTCTTTGGGTCATCAACATACGGCTTGTATTTTTCAAGAACTTGCTCTATACTGTCTGCCACACCATATGAGCCGAAGTACGTGTTATTCTTCATTTGCTCTTAAAAAAACGCCATGCGAACTTCTGAAGTGGATTTAGAGTCCCATGTTGGGTCGTAATCAGGAATGGGCCAATAATCAGGATATTCGCTGAGAATTTCACCATCTTCAATCATGTGATTAAAATTAAAACCACAATTGACATAAACACCAGGACTTGGGTTTTGCACTTCATCGCCGCCATTCATTTTTGAAAGAATAGCGACAACCGGGTTAAATTCACTTCTTAGTTTAACGTTGGACAGCATGCCGTATTATAGCATGAAATCCTAAGTTTGAGGAATTACCCTTCTGTGTCAAAGAAATCAATACTGCGCAATTTCACACAAGCTTTTACGCCCACAGCTCTACCACGAGCAACAGTTTCTTCTGCCAATTCACGAAGCCTTTGGGTATCTGCTTGATAAACAGCCAGCTTCATTTGGTCTTTTAAGCTAAGCCAATCGTAGTTCATTTCAGCAATTTCATACACATTGATTTGTGGAATGTTATATTTTGCAGCGAAATTGACAAAATCGGGCATTTGTGTGTAATTCTTGCTACACACTGTAAAAGAAAGTGCGGTGTGTGTGCGATAATTTTTTGAAGCTTCTTTATAAAGCTCCAGTTGATTACACAAGTGTTCAAAGTCATATTTACCAGACGGAGAAGGTCTCATGTCGGAATACACTTCCGGGGTAACACCATCTACGCTTATAACCATTTCGGTGATGCAATCAAGATTTGGAATAACTTTTTTATCTAAAAAGCATCCGTTGGTTGTTAACAAAACATTTAAATCTGGAAGGGTTTTCTTATGCTCGATGATTTTGTCATAAGATTTTAACAACGTTGCTTCTCCGCCAAGTATATTGAGCGTTTCAGCGTTTGATAAAAATTCATAAAAATCTGGTTTATTGACAATATCCAACCCATAGTCCACACTTGAATTTCTTCCAACAAATTGAAAACAATGAGGGCAATTCAAATTACACTTGTAGTCCAAAAATATTTGGATAAACGACGGATAGTTGTCAACGATGATTTTTTTATCTTGAAAGTTTTTATTGGTTTTTTTAAAATTTTTCATTTGCGCCGAAGACAAAAGTCTGAACGGCGTCATTTCAGTAATGTGTTCATAGCACTGAGTATCTCTTGAATTAAAACAAATATTTTGATACCCACTCTCAGCCATTTCTCTGCGCATTTGTTGGAGTCCATCTGAATTCCATATATCCCACATTGTTCCCGAGTTATTATCGCTGTTAAAACCTGTTATCGTAACACCTGTTGCGGCGTGATAGCAGCAAACAGATGTCATATATCTACTCATACGAAGATGAGCCCAGGGTAAAATACAAGCCTTAGAATGTGTCATCTTGGTTAAGTTTGTAAGACGATTGGAGTGTAATTAAGCTAACTAAATTTGTTAACGGATTGTTACTCACAACTTCAATGTCCATTGAGAAAAATTTATCTCCATCTTGCCCACACATTCGAATGGGTTTGTTATCATGGTTGAATAAAACTTAATGAATCGCAATGCAGCCAACGTCCATGTTCGCATGGAATTATCCAACTTGCAGGAAGTTGGATTTTTAATTCTTCTAACATATGCTAATTATACATTAATCGCCAGGGTGTTCACCTTGTCGTCTAACACGAATGTTATCTCCAAACATAAGGGGAGTAATGAGTTTCATATCTTCTTTATCAACATCTCCCTCACCAAAGTGAAGCTCATAGCAATAGCGCAAAGCTTTTGCATAAGTATCTGCACCAATTAAATCTCCGGTTGGGTCTGACCATCCGCTGTCTTTGCTGTAGCCTTCGGGGTTATCTTCTAAACGTGCTCGCCAGTTAATATCTGGATTTTGAGACTCTTCAAATTCAAAAGCTTCAACAATTTTTCGAATAGTGTCTTTGGCATCTTGTGACGGCAAGAAATTATATTCCATACAAATCAATGCTCCGCTTTTTAACTCAACCCACCCTTTCTTTCTTAATTGAGGCCATGACGAGTTATATAGCTGTCGCCCTAGTGTGTTTTCAAGGTATGTGTGACAACAATAGGCACACGGATAGAAATGACCCTCAGGAGACACCCAGCCAAGTCGAGCGCATGGTTCTTGCGGCTTTGGAGCATATTCTGTATCCAAATCATTTTCAGCTTGGTCAATTGCGTCACCGGGATATTCTCGTACAATGTCATAACACTCAGGTTCCCAATTGCAGTGAGTCATACCAGCATGCCAATGCATCTTGTCACCTGCAATGCCAACTAAAATTGGCTTACATGATTCAGGTTCGCTCTTGTCTCTAATCCAAAGTAATCTTTCAAATTCCATTTATCTTTTCTCCCAAGGGTTTGTTGATTCGCTTTATTGTTACGTTGTCTAAAAAGGCTAAAAACTCTGGTGTTCCATCTTCACGATAAAACAGGCTTACTTTACTATTTTCTGCATGCTTGAATCCGTGAAACCCGCCGCCAAATTCTGCCGTTTCTCTAGGCGTAGTGGAATGCAATTTGATTTGCACTTCTTTCTGCAAACCATCAGCGTAGGTTAATTGAAGTGTTTCTCCATCAACTAACAAATACCCATCGAGACTGTCGTGATAACAAGTGTCACCATAACTGTTGATTATTGAATAGTGGGAAACGATATCGCTCATTTTGTCACCAGCCACATATTTTCACCATCTTTGCCTATATCGCTCAACACCAATTCTACCTTATACGGCAGTGGAGCAAGGTCTTTATCAAAATGACTTTGCTTTCCGACATAAACCATTGGACATCCGTTTTCAACCGCCTTAATGATTGTAGCATGAATCCAATCTCCACGACAAGGGCGGCACATCAACGCTACCATACCATTGTAAAACGGGAACATCGCTGAATCCATTGCAATCATGTCGTCAATAACCAAATCATCGTCGCACATATAAAGGTCAACACCAGCGACAGATAGTCCAGCTTCTCTAAGCACCTTGACTACATATCCTTGACCAGCCCCGCAATCCACCCAATCTGCGTCAGGATGCGTTTTCTTACACCAATCAACAAACTCTGCCTTGGGCTCAAAAAAACGGCTGCACATCGGCATTCTCGCAATTCCTTCAAGAAGACGCATCGGGCTTGTGAGATAATTAAGTAAAAAAGCTCTGGTGTCCACAATGCTTTATTTGGCTTTGAGTTAACTTTGAGGAAAACAGGATTTCACCGACCAAGAGTTTAAAAATAGTTACATGTGGTACAGGCAAACTATTGCTCATATTAGGGGGGAATATTGGCTTAATGAAAATGGTCCTGAATATGCTGACGGTGATGTTGCAGATGTAAACCACGAAATGATTGCTGAATCTCACTTGCTTAATGAAATTGGTAATGATATTTCAGATGAAAACTGGGGTGTTCAAACATATTACAATGCTCGAAATATGTTTCTGGAAGCTTTAGAAAGCCCACAACATTATTTGGGAGAAATGAGTGATTATATAGAAGAACTACAAGCAGAACATGGAGATGAATGGTGGGATTATGCCGACTTTGACAATTATTTGGTTTGGCTCAACACTCGGAATCAAGAAGAGCACATGCGAAAAATTCAAGAAGATTTCGTAAGAAGAGAGATTGGCGGCATGAAAGACCCACGAAAGCATGTTGCCCAACACTATGACTGGGTGAGAGTGCAGGGACCAAACATTGAAGTTTGGGAAATGAATGCTCTAGCTGTTGCAAGAATTAAAAAACAAATTGAAAAAATATATGATGACGAATCTGAAGAGTTTGGAAATTATGACTATGAAGATGAAGCTTGGAAAGATTCACCCAAGCTTAATCTAAGCATTTTGTCAACAGGAAAATACATTGAAGGTATTTCTTACAATGATTTAATTTACGGTAGATGGCAGAAACGGTTAAGAGAGCCAGAAATCATGGAAGTTGGCAAAAGACCGAAAGTGCCAACAAACGTTCCTGGGTATCAATACGAAGGTGGATAGGCTGTTCTTTTGCGACGTTCTTTGTTAATCAGTTTACATCGAGCAAGTCGAGATGCTGGTGTTCGCCCACGTATCCAAACCAACTTTCCGTCATTGTCAACAAAATTAAGACAATCTTTGTATTCTTTAATAAATCGAAGACGATGAACATTTTTCTTTCCAGCATATTCATCTTTTATTTTGTATTCTTCACAATCAATCTTGTTAATAATCGTGGAGAGTTTAAGTGTTTGTCCAGAGAAAAAAATGAACGGGCAACTTGCCATCATTGAAGCGCCTTCCTGAAGTTTCGATGCTGCATCCCAAGCTTGTTTAGCTGTGTCAAAAGGGCCAGCAGCTTTTGCTCTACTACCATCGAAGCAAGAATTTCTAACAAGAAATTCTTTAGGCTCTTCTTTACCGGGATTTTCATCTCTCCATTTGGCTATCTCTTTTTCAGTAGCCTGACGATATCCGTAAGCTGCCCAAGAACCAAAACCAACTGCGTAATATGGCATGTGTTTACTATACCATATGTTGTAGAGTATGAGGAAACCGTGTTAAACAGATTTATTCTTCGAAATTAACACAAACAACGAATTCTGAATATATGATACCCATACCAAATTCTTGTTTGTTTCCCCTGGTGGCTAAAACTCCCACAAATTGTGGCGAAGGAAGGAAAAAAGCTTTATTTTTAGGGCAAAGCTCTGATTCGTGTACATTAAGAAGCGGCACTTCAGTAGTAGCACGAGACGGGTGAACCACAACTTGAGTGCATCTCAGGTCTTTACCATCAAAATACGAATGGATTTTTGTCCACGCATCCCAATCGTCTAAATTTTTTGCACTTATGTTTCTGCTTGAGTCAGATTCATTCACGCTTTCAATCAGCATTTTAATTAATTCATCATCCCAATTAACATTTTCAGTGGTCATAGGAACAAGTATTTCTTCACTGCCAAATTTTTTAACAATGTCGTTTTCTCTCGGATAAAAAACAAGAGAAACAGTGTCGATTGACACCACATATCGTGCAAAATTTTCATCTGGCACTTCGTCAACCATCAACACCTTGGAAGCTAAATAATCGTACATAAATAGATTATACCATTACTTCTTTTTCTTCGGAGCTTGGGTGTTGGGTTTTTTACCAGCGTCTTTTGGAGCTTGTTTGGTCTGCTTTTTCTGTTTGTCTTTGCCTTTAGCCATGATAATTGACTATACTTGAATCAGATTAATTTTTCCTTCATTGTTTAAAACAAATAGTGTGAACATTTAACTGAGAGTCCCCAACGGGATTCGAACCCGCGTTTCCTATTTGAAAATAGGTGTCCTGACCTTGGCGTATTTAGACGATGTAGCCTCTCAATTTACACGCTTTTTTTAGCATGTTCTATTAAAATTTGCAAAGGTGTTCCTTTGTATTTATGTTGCCAAAGATGTGGTGAATTTTGAGCTGTAGCAATTGCCCATTCTAGTCGCTCATATTCAAAACCAGTTGAAACACCGATGCACATTTGAATACGAGTCGCCTCTGGGCTGTGGTAAATATGTTCGTTTTTTTTGTGGCATATCATTCTACCGAATCAGCGAATGGGTCAAAATTTTGATTTAATGCGTCTTCAAGTTTGTCGGGAAAACCACAGCCGCTATATTCCCATTTCGCCCCAGTCATGTTGATTTTTTTCTCGTCACAATCTTTGTAAAGTTCGATAATTTCTTGAGGCTCCATTGGCATTTATCTTCATGATAATGAACCAATGCGCCATTTTTGTAATAACCCTTTCCCCATTCCAATTTCACAACTGTTAGTATTGTTTTGCTCATGTCAATCACGTTTAAAACCCAGCTAATTTAAGAGTATTCTTGAATTCTTGCAATCTTTCTAGGAATTTTACAGCATCGTCGTCATTTCCAATAGCATTGCCAGCAGATTTAACCGTGCCACTGCTAACTCCGTGTTGACTTGGTGAAACTGTAATGTAGTAACAAGTGCATCCGCTACTTTCGTCTTTTTCGACTCCAATAAAAAGGTCGTCTATTCTTACTGGGCTAAAAAGTGTTATCTTCTTATCTATTGTGTTTGCTTGAATTGATGTGCTAGGTGTACTCATGATGTTCTCTAAGTTTAGTTGCAGGTGCCAGTCTTTATTTACACATCCGTTATATATTCGGTGATAGACGCTCCGCACATCCTGCGTTTAAGTCAGTCGTCATCTGACTATGCATTAACATAATACCACAAATGGAGCGTTCTGGCAGAAATAGAGTATAATAATAATGCTATGAAGCCATTATCTCCATTTGGAAGGTGTATCAATTTTTTAATTAAATCAGAATCTGATAACAAAAATTTTATTACTGTCTGCGGCATAACAGAAGAAACGCTGGAAAAATGGTTGTTCTCAAAAATTGAGATGCCGTCAGATACAGAGCTTACAGCGCTTGCAACATTCACCAAAATGTCTGTGGATAAGGTACGAGCGATTATTACTGCAAGTAATGAATCCATGTTTGAGCTTAACGAAGCTTTCAAGCATCCCATCAAGCAATAAAAATGGAGCACAGTGTGGGAGTCGAACCCACGAAGGTTTTCACCAGCAGTTTTGCAGACTGCGCCCTTAGACCACTTGGTTAACTGTGCATTTATTGCTCTCTGGTGTTACATCTGAAATTCTGTAAGATGTTCCCCACGGCGAAAAATTTTGTTGAAAAACAACATCGTAGAAAACAAATGGTTTAGCATGCTTGTCACATGCAGCCCATGAACCCATTATCCAGGTTGCAACGTTTTCGCAAGACACTCCATCATTGGAGAAACAGCAGATAGCAGATTTTGTTTCCATCATATTATTATACCCCAAAATTGGTCCGCTCGACAGGACTCGAACCTGCATGTGTTCCATTAGCTTTCTCTTGGGTCGAAACCAAGTGGCATACGAGCGGATTTGATAGTTGTAAATTTGGAGCACGGTGGGAGAATCCAACTCCCTCACGAAGGGTTGCAGCCAACTACCTAAAGCATTTGGTTTACCGTGCATTTGTTTTTGAAAGCTTTAATGTTCAGATAGTTTTTCAGATTTCATAAGTCTTTTTGCTAGCTGATATGTTTTACTAGGATATTTACAAGCAGGCATTTGTTTTCGCAGGATGTTTATTTCTTCCCACGTCTTTCCTTCCTTGCGCCATATTTCTATTTGTTCTTCAATAAACACAACGTAATATTTGTTCATATTTATATATGAGGAAATTGGAGGCCAGAGCGGGACTTGAACCCGCACATCTTCGCTTTTGCAGAACGACGCTTTATTCCAATTTAGCTACCCGGCCTTTTAAATTTGGTCTCTCTGACTAGCATCAACTAGAGGTGCTAAATTTGTGAATATTGAGCTAAAAAACAAATATCCTCCATCATTCACATAACGAGAGCAAGAATTGCATGTGTCACAACCATATACACCAATCCAGTGTTTCCCAATGGACTCTCTATGTTCTTGCGTCGTCACTAAAGTAAGTTTTCCATTACAATTTAAATCTCCGCAAAAGGCGTTGTCAGTTGGCTGATTGTTAAACTCAAGAAGTTTTTTCATAATGATTTCTATTATAGCATATCTTAGTTCGCATGACAAGATTTGAACTTGCATTTTCATCCCTTACCTTACTCAACCTTCGCAAAGTTGGTGGATACATGCGAACTAATATTCTTGATTAAATGGCTTTTGAAAAAGGTTTAGAAAACTGTATATTCGAAATATGATATTTGACATTAAAGAAACATCTATTGAAAAAAATTATATCCACTCTTGGTCGTGGAGAAAAAGCGGGTTTAATTTGTGAACATTGTAAATTAATTTATTTTAGAAGTAAAAGAGAATTAAGCTCTAATAGAATTAATAAAATGACACCACGGTTTTGTTCAAAAAAATGCAAAGCGAATAACGCTGTTACATCCATTAAACAGCAATGTGCTCAATGTGGACAAAATGTTAAACGTACACTATCTCAATATACTAAAAGTAAAACAAAAAACATTTTTGTAATAAATCATGTGCAGCAACATACAACAATATCCATAAAAGTTTTGGAATCAGACGTTCTAAATTAGAAATTTATTTGGAAAATCAAATTAAAACCACATGGAGCCATTTAGATTGTATTTGCAATCAAAAGTCAGCAATTAATAGCGAATTGGATTTTTATTTTCCACAACTAATGCTTGCAATTGAACTTAATGGAATTTTCCATTATGAACCTATTTATGGGAATAAAAAATTTAATCAAATACAAAATAATGATAAACAAAAATTTAAATTATGTCATGATGCTGGTATTGAACTCGTCGTGATAAATTCATCAAAATGCGGATATCTAACACCCAAAGTTAAAGAACAATATTGGTCAATAGTTAAAAACATTATTGAACCACTTTTACAACGAATTGATTAATTTGGCTCCGGCTCCTCGGTTCGAACGAGGACTAGCATTTCTGTCTGAATGTTCAAAGCATTCCGTGTTACCAATTACACCAAGCCGGAGTATTTATTAAGTTGGCTCCGGGCCAGAGATTCGAACTCCAATTCTAAGTGCCAAAAACTCATGTCCTACCATTAGACGAGCCCGGAATGTTTGCTGTATTAAGTTTTCAACGTACAAATTTGGCTCCGACTCTTCGATTCGAACGAAGACAAGCATTATCTGTCCACTCTTTCAGAGAGAGTTGTGTTGCCAATTACACCAAGTCGGAATGTACGTTTATGGACGGTCACATTCGCTTAGTGGCGAAGCTGTTGGAATAAAGAGCAACTGTCTTATGTCAGCTTCGACTTAGCGAGAGCGCCGACAACGTTGCTGGAAGTAGCATCGAGCGCAAGAAACACGGAGAGTGTTCTTTACTTTTGCGCTGGTGTTGGTGATTGTGTTCATGATGCTACTCATGAGAACTGTTGATTTGCTTTCCATGAGGGCGTTTTTCCCTTAAACTATCCCCGCTTGCGCAGTTCTGGGACTCGAACCCTATTTCCCTCTCGAAAAACAATCAACTGTTCTCTGTTTTTATTATTCCGAGTGTTCTACAGTTTGTCAACCACATTTTGAGGAATTGTGAGATTGAACCCAATTATTAAGAGAATTTGTAGTTTTTGGGGAATTGTCCACAGGCAACGAGCTTGTTTATCATTCTGGAAGACACAACTCTTAGGTTGGGACTACCATATCCACCATTTGCCCACGGACCGCTGCCATCACGAACATTGTTCATCCAATACCAGGTCACACCATCAACTCTATAAAATTGCCAACCACTTTGATAGGCGTGAACGACTTCTTTGGCTTCTTTATTGAGATTCGCTGGGTTTTTGTATTTTTCATACTCAGTAATGCAGTTATTTGCATTCAAAAGAGAAAGCACCATTTCGCCCATTTTTTCGTTAGATGGGCTGGCGCAAGCAAAATCCGTAATATGGTCGAATAAAAGAATTTTTGTTTTCTGTGTCATATCAACTCCACTGCCAATCAAATTTGTCAGACAACCCGCCTAAGTGCATTACAAGGTTTTCCAGAGCGTATTCATCATCTACTTCAACACACCAGCTTTTAGGTAATTTTATTTGAACCTTCGTGCCTTTGTTAGCCCAGTAATTCCTAGTGCCAATAAGAGTGCCCATGTAACATTCTTCAAACTTGTCAGCTTTTAAGACAACTGTGTCTTTAAAAAGCCCTTCTCGAATTCTGATTACTCTCATTTTTTCTTAAGCCCAGCTCGAACACTTGCACGAAAAACATATTCGCCATTGACGAGTGTGGGGTTTGGTTTAAGTTCAACAAATTTCTTCACGGTCTCGCCCGTGTCCAAATGATAAATTTGAAATTCGTCTTCTGGAACAATAAATTCCATCATTCTAATGAAATAGTAATCATTTGTAAGAATCGCTGCATTTTCGGAATTTAATAGCCTTCCTGCCATGTCTTCACACCATTGAATGCGCTCTGATTGCGGAGTTTGGTGAAATGGTTCTTCAGTGATGATTACTTTAAACCCCAAGTCTGCTGTGGCACGAAAAACATCGTGCCCGTAAACGTTGTCGGCATATACGACTGTAATTCCATTAAATGGTGTCATGTACTAACTATACCATGTCATCCAGTTTTTTGAGGATTAATAGCTCGTAGGCGTCTCACTCTAGCTCTGCTATGCTCTTCAATCGCTCCGTGTTTAACGGCGAGTTTTCTACGAGATGGTGTAAGGTCATAGTGGTTTCCACGTGGATGTGGTTGAAACCAACACCATTTATGTTTGTTTTTGATGTGGGCAATATCCATACAATCCCAAAGACATGTTGCAATTGTGGCAAAGCACTCTGAACTCCGAGGGATAATTGTTGGTTTTAAGCCAGATATAAAAGCTGTGTCCCCCTCTGTTGTGCCCAAACAATTCTCGCCTGTGTTTTCCTCCTCCTCCATTGGTGTGGTCAATGCATAAAAATTCTGTGGTGTCCTCTTCACAACATTGACATTTATTGCCATACGCTTCGAGTGCGGCTGTTCTATGAGCGGTATTTCTTTTTTTGGCATCTCCCAATAATTTTTCTCGATTGTCTTGGTAATATTGGTCTTGAAATCGTTTGTGGCATGTTTTACATTTTTGCATGCGTACTCGTGGTTCTCCACAGTTTGGACAAATTTGTTTGTGAGCGCCCATTGTTTACAAATTATACATTTTAATGGTGTTTTGAGTCCAATTAAATCAGCCATAGCGTGAAGTTCTTCGTCAGTATCGGCAGTCATATGACACCAAACCTTCCATTTCAGCCTGGTGTCATGTTCACGAAGCTCATCAACGTAAACGCTCATGACTTCTATTATTGACGAACGATACCGAAATCCTTTGCCTTGACCTTTACCATGCGCTCGCCATCTGGGTGATGAAACACAACACCCTCAACATCCATTGTCTCCAACGCTTCCTTGATTGCATCAAAGGTGCGTGGAAAATCAGGATATTCTGGAGTTCCGTGGCGGTATAAGCCGTTTTCGGTTAGGCGCTCAGGGTTTGGTCCGTGACGAGTGCCAATCTTGGGACCGCATAACTCGTAAGTACCATCAGGATAGTTCTCTGGATTTGCTTCGTAAATTCCCAGCACTAACTTATCGTCAGGACGCTTACATGGAATCCATCCGGGCATATGTCCAGTGATTGGGTCAAAATCCTGCAAAGGAATAAACCCATCTGGTGGCTTACGGTCATAGATGCGCTTTTCGCCAGTCTTCTTATCAATAGTGAATGCCTTGGCGTCGTAACGCTTAAACACTTCACCATCCTTAATCAAGACAGCTAAACCATCCCACTTACGAGTGGCTAAGCCTTCACTGTTCACCACCCATTCAGTGCCGGGAGTGACTGTATTCACCACCAAGCCGTCGTTGTCGTAATCACGCACGAACAGAGTTGGAATCTTCTTCATTGTTTTACATCGTTGTGAATGATATGCAGCATTCACTCCTGCTCGAATCCCGTCCGTCACCAAGGTAAAATATTCTTCACAGGAGCGTCCTAACATTAGACGACCGGGGCACTATGCCCCAGCAGGGAATCGAACCCCGTTTTCTCCTTGTAAAGAATGTCTGTCCTACAACGGGGCAGCTCTGCCAGACTGAGCTACTCCATCTTGCGACGAAAGTTGGATTCGAACCAACGACTCACCCATCTGTAGGACTCTTTTATTCTTCCATCAATCTTATGGTTTGTCAATCACATTTTGAGGAAATCATTGATTTATTCATTTGGTTTAGTTGTTTGATTTTCTCGGGCAACCATTTCTTGAAGCCATTTTTCTTCATTTGATGTCCAGGGTCGCTTTTCATTTGGGATGCAAAGCAAATCATCAAGTGTTTGTCTCAAAACACAAAATTTAATGAAAAGCATCTTTTGCTCAAACGGAGTTCTGTGACTGTTTTTGTCTTTATCACGCACTTCGGTTATTTTATCAATCAACATCTGTAAAATTTCTTCACGAGTGAGTGTGATTTTGGGATTTTCATGAGCATTTTCGTAAAAATCTATTTGCTCCATCCATTTTTTTAAGTCTGTAATCTGGTTCATAGTAATACCAACCCCTTACGATAACAGAATGAAATCGTAACACATCTTTCTGGCTGTGTCTAAATCTACTTTTCTTGCCAAATACCATTCATCAGAGTCTATGTCGATTGGGCAGTCTATTACTTTCCCATTTTTTTCTTTAAATGGTACACGAAATTCAATGTCATAGTACAGCGGTTCATCTGGATTATAGAAACATTCATTTGCGTCATATTCATCAACTTGCGCATCATGTGAATCTTGATGAACTGGAAAAAGAGTGAATACAAGAATCGAAGATTTACCCAAATAAATATGTTCGGACTCGGGGTATCCATTCATGTTGTAAACAAGTTCAGACATTTTGCTCCCACACTACCATTGGAATTTTACTGTTTGTGTCGCTTCCTTGAATTCGCCAAGTAAGAATTCTGATTGGAGTTTCCAGTTTTCTATCTTCCCTTACAATCAGCCATCGTGCTCCATTGAATGAAAAACGATTTTCTGAATCATGCCGAACTTCCAATAATTTAAAATTTAGCCATTTTAGCAATAACGGTGTTCTTAGTGGTTTGTATTCACTGATATACTGAAACAAAGAATCAGCGTACTTCTTTGCATAAAAATATCTTAAAATCCAATAAAAACTTCTCATAATTAAATCCAATAACTAACAACGCCCCAAACCACTTCGTATGGCACCGTGATTTGTTTTCGAAATACTTCAGTTTTAGTTGAGAATTTTTCACAAATACTTTGAATATCAGGATTTATCACTGGAACAATTTCATCACCATCACTTTCGCTAATTGAGTGAGAGTTGGCATACAGTTCAATTCTGTTTGGAAGTAAAAACCAATAATCCGATTTTTCTACGTTTGGAACAAATAAAAATTCCTTACACGTTTCGTAACAAAAATCATTTATATTAAAATCTTTCGTTTTTAATATTTGAATCATCGGCCCTACGTAAGTTTGTAATTTCATTCCCATTTTCTTGTTATATTAAGGCAACATTGAAAGCGCCTTATCTCCTATTCACTTTACTTTATCCTGAATACAACTTGGCAAGATATCAAAACAATCTGCGGCTGGAGTTCGTGAAATCATAGCACCAGGCCCGCAAATAGCTTTTTCCCATTGCCATAAATTTGAATTGTTTATTTGGGATAAAATCAAAGGCTGAGCATCGACTGGCGTGTTATTTTTTCTAGCACATATGGTTTCACCACCATGATGTCGCCAACAATGATATAATTCATATCCATCTGGGACGGGATGTCCAGCTAATGCATATAAATCAGCGACAGTGATAAGAGACACTGCGGATAAACAAACGCATCCAGCCTTGCCTTTTAACCAAACCATATCTTTCCCAGATGGAATGTCGCCAAGATGCGTAACTCGACAAGCTTCGCCGTTGTGTTCTTCACCGATAATCGGATGATAATGAACTATTTCTCCTATTCGAATTTTCATATTACACTGATGCTGCTGATTGAATAGCAGCCAATTTGCGAATAAGCTTAGCATTTTCAGCTTTTACTTGTTCGCTGTCTTCTCTCATGGCAATAACTTCGTTGCGCAAAGTGTCTACTTCAGCTTTTAGAGAATCAACATTCGAAGTGTGGTGGTGGGTGGCTCCAAATCCCTCAATTCGCTTAATTTCTTTCTTACAGTATGTTTCAGATAAGCGCCTGTCCCAAAGTAAGCTCTTTAAAGAACCCAAACCACAAGTGCATTGCTTTTCATCAAAAGCCTGCCACCAAAGATATCGCTCGTTATCGGGAATATCTGAGTATTGACATCTGTCACCAGCTTTGTTTACACTGTAGCCTAACCAGCCACAACAAGTGCTGCCGTGATGCGCTCGGTTTGAAGCTTCTTCCGCTGCTTTCACAATGGCTTCAATGTTCAACATCGTTAAACTTGCAATTTTTGTATTGTAATCCATGATTGCTTCAATATACCCGATTAAAAGAGCGGCGGTTTAAAACTATCACCAACGATAGCATGGGCATCATAAAATTGTTTCCCGCTTACTGGGTCAAAAATTTGAATGTCACAACCTGGATAGTTTCGCAAATCAATTGGAACTTCTTTAAGTGGATGCTTCGCTGAAAATCGGCACAAATCTTCTGCTACTTCTTTGGCTCTTTGCAGAGTTGGATATTTCGCCCTTCCTTCTCCAAGTTGAGGTCCATTAACACGATAAAACGTACCGTTTATCCCATTTATAGGAGTGACATCAATAAAAGTGCCAATTGGTTCAATTATAAACCAATATTCAACTGAGCCCAATCCATTAACTTCTGCGTCCCATTCTATACGCATAGTCTAAATAATACCATGCTTTAATAGATTGAGGAATATTAAGAGATTTCATCAAAACCAATTTTATCTGTTGATGTTGAAATTCTTAAAACTGTGTTGCTGAATATTTCCTTAATTTTAGGAATATCTTCGTCAAAGCATATATCAGCAACAACTTGCTGCAAAGGTGTTGAATTAAATTTACTACAATCACTTCGAGTTGACGCAAAATAGACAGTAGAGCCATTATCGAATTCAATTTTTTCTTTCGATGATGATTTAATTGAAATGTTATTGATTTCTTCCTTATATTTCAAATCAAGAAAATAGTCCTTAACACAACCCGCATGAGCCCAAGACATTCCGATAAACACTTGGTTAGAACCAGGGTTATCAATAGCATGTAAAGCAGCTCCAAGAACTTGAGCTTGAGTCGCTCCAGAACGACGATTCCAAACAGTTTCGCTACTGTCTTTATTCAAAAGCCAAGCTTTTTGACCATCTGATAATTTAAACCCAGAAAGCAACGAAGCACGTGAAATAAAAGAGTCTTGTGGTGCCCAATCTTTACTCATAATATTAGGTTATACAAGTAAAGTATAGTGCGCTGTCGGATATCTCCGAGTCCAGATTTCACGCGGACACCTACTCTCTCTGGCTGGGCTTAATGGTGTCGTGGCTTTTAGGGCCCAGTTTTCAGCGCACGCAATTATTATACCACAATAGTGTATAACATTGTCTGTACCAATCCGTGGCTGCGAGGCGTGAAGGAAGGTAACATAAGGAGAAACACATGTTACACAAAACACGCTGCAAATTCTACGTATCAGCACGAAACGTCACTTCAACTCAACCCTTTGAGAATCAATCAGTTCATCTGCACGCAATTATTAAGCTAAATGCGGCTTATAGTCCAGACAAAAGCACTGAAAATTACTCTTTCTGGGATGCTACACCGTCTGGAACTGCGACGTTGTACTCGAACAAAGAAGAGATGTTTGATGATTACACACCTGGTTCATTTTGGTATATTGACATCTCAGAAGATGAAGATGGCGATTGGCTAATCACCAAAAATGAACGCCACGAACATAATATCAACGTTGAGTTGACCAATAATCCGACAGGAATGTATGGTGGTAACAAAATTGAAATGAGCATCACCAACAAATCTGCATGGGGAAATTTTAGTGATGAAAAGAAATATAAGATGGAGTTTATCCCCGCTGTAAAAAGTTAACATGTGTTAATCAAAGGTGACTTTCAAGCTTTGTCAGGAATTGGATTCATTGAATTCGTGAGAAGAAACCCCATCCCTTGTGGATGGGGAGGAATCGAACTTTAGACATTTTTCTCATTTTCTTTCCAATTGAGTAGGTGATAGAGAATATTATACCGAATCTCATTATAGTGAAGACTATTCTGAAAGTAAAACTCATAACGAACGAGTTCCAGCATCGTGCGCTCCTGCGTACGATGAATACTTTCAATCAAATCTGTAATCAAATATCGGAAAGAGCTTTCCAAGAACAAGAGTTTCAGAAAATTCAACTCCATCATATCGTTTATAAAAGGCAACGTGAAGCGTTGCCTGAATTCTCTTCTCAACTTACTATAAGAGCTATTGATGTCGTTTCCTGTTCGTATAAAACGAAGAGAGGAAAACGTCCAAATGGATTCAAGAGAACTTCGGCTGTCGTCTACGACGACAGATGTATCACTTTTAGAGGAACAGAGTCTGTCAATATCTGGACTTCAGAAGGAAGAATGAATATCCCTATGAAGATTTGGGATAAGGAACTTTTCAAATTCAAAAAAGGACAAGTTGATTTAATTATTCAGAACAATCAGTTCTTCCTTCTTGTTACTCTTGATATTTCCACTCCTGAGAAATATGACGCCGAAGGCGTCATAGGGGTTGATTTAGGTGTCAAGAATATTGCCAATACATCGCAAGGCGATGTATTCTCATCTGAACAACTAGAGAAGAAAAGACAACAATATCACAATCATCGACAAAGATTGCAAAAGCGTGGAACACGCAATGCTAAAAGACGAATTAAAACAACTGGAAATAAAGAATCCAGATTCAGAAAAGATACGAATCATTGTATCTCTAAACTCATCGTATCGAAAGCAGAAGGCACTCGAAAAGCGATAGCTCTGGAGGAGCTATCGCATATCAACAAACGAGTAACGGTCAGAAAAAAGAATCGAAACGAGAGAATGAGTTGGAGCTTCGCTCAACTCAGAAGCTATATCACATACAAAGCGGAACGCTCTGGCGTTCCGCTTATAATAGTCCCCGCTCCTTACACGTCGCAGACGTGTAGTAGTTGTGGTCATTGTGAAAAGAAGAATAGAAAGAGTCAGAGTTTATTTTTCTGTATGTCCT
>OFQY01000427.1_pt1 | contig 17097 bp, 20 predicted proteins | sample 1542991 | NCBI WGS metagenome assembly OFQY01 (sample SAMN07774224, study PRJEB24372) | wastewater metagenome | isolation source: Exp Tend VB 10WW | collected 2016-02 | reverse complement strand
ATTAGCTTGTAGGAAATAGCTTGTAGCTTGTAGTGAAAACTACTGCAGTCTACCAGCTACGTCCTACCAGCTACTAGCTAACATATATGGCAAAGACTATAGAAAAATTAAATACCCCAAAGCAAGTGCTAGCACATAGCAAGGGTCTTCATTTAGCCCCACGCAAAATGCGCTTGGTTACCAACTTGGTAAAGCGTATGCAAGTAGGGGATGCTATTGTCCAGCTTCAGCACACCAATAAAAAAGGGAGCGAGATGGTTATTAAACTACTTCGTTCTGCTATTGCCAACGCTGAGCATAATTTTTCTTTAAATCCAGATGACCTTGTGATTAGCTCAATAACTTGTGACATGGGTCCTGTGATGAAACGCTATTTCCCAAGAGCCAGGGGCAGCGCCTTTGTTATTCGAAGAAAGCTTTGTCATGTACATGTAACTTTGGAAGTTAAGCCAAGCAAGAAGAAAAATGCTAAACTCTCAAGTATTAAAGGAAGACCAGTTAAAGAAAAGACTGTAAAGCCAGTAGAACAGGAAGACGGAAATATTTCTGACAAACCACAGCATAAACAAGAACCAGGCAAGAGTAGTGAAAAGATTAAGAGTAGTACAATAGCGCAAAAGCGTCGTCCAGAGATTAATCGTAAAACTGTTTAATTAAACTAGCTTGTAGGAAATAGCTTGTAGCTTGTAGTAAAAACTGCAGTCTACCAGCTACGTCCTACCAGTTACCAGCTAAAATTATGGGTCATAAGATCAATCCAACTTCATTTAGACTTAAGATTACGGAAACATGGAAATCCCGATGGTTTTCGAAGTTTAATTTTGTTGATTTACTCCGTGAAGATATTAAGATTAGAGAATATTTAGAAACTCATCTTAAAAAAGCAGGACTTGCGAGGATTGATATTGAACGACTTAATGACGGTACAATTACTGTGATTATCAAAACCACTAAGCCAGGATTGATTATTGGTAAGGGTGGCGCGGGAATTGAAGAGCTTAAGAAACGAATTAAGACAAAGCTGAAGATTAAAAAAGAGTTGAAGGTTACAATTGAAGAAATTCGTGATGTCAATTTGCAAGCTCAAGTTATTGCTAACACCATTGCTGAAAGTCTAGAAAAACGCGTTGCTTTTAGAAGGCTTATGAAGCAGACCATTGAACAAGTAATGCAAGCTGGAGCAAAGGGTGTAAAGGTTGCCATTGGTGGTCGCCTTAACGGAGCTGAAATTGCTCGAACAGAACATCTTTCCAGTGGTAAGATTCCGTTACACACTCTTCGTGCCAACATTGACTTTGCTCGCAGTACCGCTTTTACTACCTACGGCACAATTGGTATTAAAGTTTGGATCTATAAAGGTGATATTTTTGAAAAGTCTAAAGCAGTAGTTTAATAAATAGCGTGTAGGAAATAGCTTGTAGCTTGTAGTGAAAACTACTGCAGTCTACCAGCTACGTCCTACCAGCTAACAGCTAAACTATGAAGTACAAAGAACTTACAACTAAATCCGACGCCGAATTAGGAAAAGAATTATCGGGGTTGCGTGAAGAAATTCGAAAACTGTCCCTGAAGGTTAAACTTGGGGAAGTTAAGAATACTCATGCTCTCAAACAGCACCGCAAGGACACTGCTCGGATATTAACTTTACTTTCTAATCGTGCTTTATAAATAGCATATTTAAGAAATCATTATGACTGAATTAGCTAAAAAACAGCAATTTAAAGGCCTGATAGTCTCTGATAAAATGGACAAGACGCGTGTGGTTAAGATTACCATTTCAAAACGTCATCCAAAGTATCACAAGAGCTATACAGTTTTTAAGCGCATTAAAGCTCATGATGAGACCAATGAATATCATACAGGCGATAAAGTGGTCATTGAGTCAACTCGGCCAATAAGCCGCGATAAGAAATTTAAGATTATAAGTAAAGTATAAAAATTAGTATTTAGTACCTAGTACTTGGTACCTAGAAAGAAACCTAGGAGCCAGCTACTAAGTACTAAGTACTCAGTACTCTAAAATTATGATTCAAGTACGATCTTGGTTAAAAATTGCAGATAACACTGGTGCCAAAATTGTTGGTGTATTTAGTGTTAACGGAAAAAACTCACGTCGTTTTGCAACGGTGGGGGATATTGTTGCTTGCAGTGTGAAGCAAGCTGCTCCCAACGGACAAGTCAAAAAAGGTGATAAAGTCTATGCTGTAATTGTCAGACTTCGTAAAGAAATTCGTCGTAAAGACGGTTCTTATATAAGGTTTGATGAGAATGCTGGCGTACTTGTGAATAAAGAAAATGGTGAACCAAGAGGAACCCGTATTTTTGGTCCAATTCCAAGAGAAATTCGGGAAAAAGCCCTTGGAAACTTCGAAGGTGGTTTTAAAAAGATTGTCTCATTGGCTCCCGAAGTAATTTAAATAGCGTGTAGGAAATAGCTTGTAGCTTGTAGTGAAAACTACTGCAGTCTACCAGCTACGTCCTACCAGTTACAAGCTAATATTATGAACAGAATAAACTTAAAACTGAAAATCAAGAAAGGCGACACTGTTCGCGTGATTTCTGGTAAAGACAAAGGCAAGACTGGAAAAGTTTTGGAAGTCTTACCACTTCGTAATCGCGTGGTTATTGAAAATATTAATTTACATACAAAGTTTGAAAAAAGTCGTAAAGCCGGTCAGCCTGGACAAAAGATAGTCACCGCTACTCCTTTCCACGCTTCGAATGTAATGTTGGTAGATAGCAACTCCGGAAAGCCTACCCGCATTGGATTTAAATTTTTAGAAAACGGTAATAAGCAACGCATTGGTAAACAAAGCGGTAAAGCAGTTTAACTAGCTTGTAGGAAATAGCTTGTAGCTTGTAGTGAAAACTACTGCAGTCTACCAGCTACGTCCTACCAGCTACCAGCTAAAAAAACTATGGAACGATTACAAGAACAATATAATAAAGAGTTTGCTCCAAAGATTGCTAGCGAATTTGGTTATAAGAACACAATGCGTGTTCCTAAAATTACCAAAGTCGTTATTAATGTTGGCGTTGGCAAGGTTAAGGAAGATAAGAAAAAGATTGATGATATTGTTTTAGATATTACAAAAATTGCAGGACAGCTTCCAATTCGAACCATAGCTAGAAAATCCATTGCTGGTTTTAAAGTCCGTGAGAATCAGGTAGTCGGAGTGACTACCACATTGCGCGGAGAACGAATGTACGCCTTTTTGGACAAGCTTATCAATGTGGCTTTGCCTCGTGTCAAAGATTTTCACGGTGTTTCCCCAAAAGGTTTTGACGGCCGAGGAAACTATCATTTGGGATTAAAAGAACATATTGTTTTTCCAGAAATTTCAAATGAAGCGCTTGACCATATATTCGGCATGGAAGTCTCGATCGTCACAAATGCAGGAGAAGATAAGTCAGCCCGCGCACTTTTAACCCTAATGAAGTTTCCATTTAAGAAAGAATAAATAAAGCAGTGCTTAGTACCTAGTACTTGGTACCTAGAAAAGAAATCTAGGTTTCAGTTACTAAGTACCAAGTACTTAGCACCTATCTATTATGGCTACACAAGCACACATCGCGAGAGCAGCAAAAAGTTTAAAAAACGCGAAATATCCATCCCGGATTATTCGGCGCTGTTGGAAGTGTGGTCGTAAAGCAGGGTTTATGCGAAGATTTCAGTTATGCAGAATTTGTTTTCGAGAACTAGCAAGCCGTGGTGAAATTCCTGGTATTAGTAAAGCCTCCTGGTAATATGAAAATTTTCAATAAGCAACTTTTAATTTCCATTTAATGTTCAATAATCAATTCTCAAGTCCAGTGAAAATTGGAAACTGAAAATTGTAAATTATCTCCTATGTATACAGATCCAATTGCTGACATGTTAACAAGAATCCGCAATGCGGTAGCTGCCCAGAAATCTGAGCTGGTTTTACCATACTCAAAATTTAAACACAATTTGGCTTCTTTGTTGCTTACAGAAGGATTTATTAGTGGCGTAAACGAATTACCAGGCCGAATTAAAAGTTTACAGATAAATTTAAAATACGATGTCGACGGACAACCAGTTATTGCCGGAATTAAAAGAGTTAGTACTCCTGGACAGCGAATCTATGTTCCAACCACTAAACTACCTCGAACAAATGGTGGTTTAGGACTCACAGTTGTTTCTACTCCGCGTGGCCTACTTTCAGACAGACAAGCACGTAAAGATCATTTAGGTGGAGAAGTAATTTGTCAGATTTGGTAAATTAAGAAGTACTCAGTACTAATATATATATGTCAAGAATTGGAAAAAAACCTATTATCTTACCTAGTGGTGTAACGGCAACAATGACCGGTACGCAGTTTTCAGTCACTGGTCCAAAAGGTACATTGACTATGGAAGTCCATCCTTTGGTGGCTGTTAATATCGATAGCCAAGAGATTGTTGTTAGTGTTAAAAAAACCGAAGATAAAAAAGAAAAATCCTTATGGGGTTTGTCTCGGTCCCTAATCCAGAATTTGGCAGATGGTGTGACTAAAGGTTTTGAAAAGAAACTAGAAATTAATGGCGTCGGTTTTAAAGTCGCTGCCAGCCCTACTAGTTTAACTTTGAATTTAGGTTTTTCTCATCCAATTGAAATGCCTATTCCAAAAGATTTAGCTGCGACGGTTGATAAGAATGTGATTACTATTTCAGGGAATGATAAACAGAGAGTTGGACAGTTTGCCGCAGAAATCAGAGAATTAAAGAAACCAGAACCTTATAAGGGTAAAGGGATTAAATATATTGATGAAGTAATTTTGCGAAAAGCGGGTAAAGTCGTTAAAGCAGTTGGAGGCGGTAAGTAGTGGTTAGTACTTAGTACATAGTACTTGGTACCTAGATAGCACTAGGTTTCAGATACTATGTACTAAGTACCTCGTACTAAGTACTATAAACATATGAAAGATACAACCAGCAAAGCTAAAGTAGAAAAACGTTCCTTACGCAGAAATCGTGTACGGAGTGTTGTTAATGGCACAAGCATTCGTCCACGCTTGTCTGTTTTTCGCAGTAACCAACATCTCTATGCTCAATTAATAGACGATGATGCTGGTAAGACTTTGGTAGCAACTTCTAGCAAGGATGCAAAAGCAAGTGGTCCAAAACTTAAACAAGCCGTGGACCTTGGAACTGCCTTAGCAGAAAAAGCAAAGGCAGCAGGAATTACAAAAGTCGTATTTGACCGAGGTGGCTATCGCTATCATGGACGAGTAAAAGAGCTCGCCGATGCTTGCCGGGCTGCAGGACTGGAATTTTAATAAATTAGTATTTAGTACCTAGTACTAACTAACATATAATTATGGAACGAAGACCAAGAAAATCAAATAGAGACGAACAATCCCAAAGAGAGTTTGATCAGAAAGTCGTGGAAGTAAAACGTGTCACCCGCGTAGTTGCTGGTGGTAAGCGTATGCGTTTTCGCGCTTTGGTTGTTATTGGTGACCACAAAGGTAAAGTTGGTATGGGTCTTAAGAAGGGTGTTGATGTTGCTGAAAGCGTAAATAAGGCGGTTAACCAAGCTAAGAAGAACATGATTATCTTGCCTTTGGTAAACGAAACTATTCCACATCAAGTTTTAATTAAATATAAATCCAGTAAACTGTTAATGAAACCTGCACGTTTAGGTAGTGGTGTTATTGCTGGTGGGGCTGTCCGTAGCGTTATGGAACTTGCAGGGGTAAAAAATGTGGTCAGTAAAATGATCGGAAGTTCTAACAAAGTTAACAACGTTAAAGCAGTATTCGAAGCCTTTAAAAAAATGAAGTCTAAAGAGAAGTTAGCCTCACTTCGTAAATAATAATAATATGATTAAACTCCATCAATTACGCAAACATCCAAAATCCACTAAGCGCCGCAAAGTTGTCGGTCGTGGTCTTGGAAGTGGCCATGGTACCTATTCCACCCGTGGTGGTAAAGGTCAAACAGCACGTTCCGGGCACAGCAAGATGCCAGCGGCTTTTGAAGGTGGTCGCCAACCACTTGTTCGCCAGTTACCAAAGAACCGTGGTTTTAAAAGTTTAAATGCAAAGATGGTAGTTGTGGCAGTTTCGAAACTAAATGATCTTGCGGATGGTGCAGTGGTTAACGCAATTCTGCTTAAAGATAAAGGTATTTTAAAAGTAGCCAAAGGCGCGAAAATGCCAAAAGTTAAGATTGTTGGTGGCGGAAAACTTTCAAAAAAATTGATTGTCACTTTGCCTGTTACTAAAACTGCAAAAGAAGCTATACAACAAGCCGGCGGCAGTGTAAAATAGTATAGATAATCCAAATCTACGAATGGGCCGAACGAATCTACGGATACCTACAAATTCGTTATTATCGAGTAACTCAGCTAGCATAGATTTGTAGGTATTTGTAGATTTGATGAGTTATTAGTATATTTGGATTATTTAGTGAAACGATATGAATAAATTATCTCTAATTTGGAAAACAAAAGACTTGCGCAATAAAATTCTTATTGTGCTTGCTTTGCTTTTAACAACTCGAATTTTAGCGCATGTTCCAATTCCTGGGGTTGATATCGGAGCTCTAAAAAGTTTTTTTGAGCAGAATCAATTTTTAAACTTACTTGATATTTTTTCTGGTGGGGGACTAACAAATTTTTCCATCGCCATGATTGGTGTTGGGCCTTACATCACTGCTTCTATTATCATGCAACTTCTTACTATTATTGTTCCTTCTCTTGGAGAATTGCAAAAAGAAAGTGGTGAGGCTGGCAGAGCAACAATTAATCGATACACTCGTTGGTTGTCTATTCCTTTGGCTGCATTGCAGGGCTTTGGCACAATTCGTTTATTGCAAAGCCAAGGCGGAGCTGCAGTTCTTGGCGCTTTTACTCCTTTCCAGTGGTTTTTAACGCTCTTAGCTATTACCGCAGGGTCTATGCTCGTTATGTGGATTGGTGAGATTATTAGCGAATATGGAATTGGTAATGGCATTTCATTAATTATTTTTGCTGGAATTGTAGCGCGTTTGCCCGCCAGCATACAGTCTCTAATTAAGTTATACGATCCATCTAAACTACCAACTATTTTAGGTTTCATTGCTGTTGGCTTAATTGTAATTGCAGCTGTAGTCCTAGTTACAGAAGCCCAGCGCAATGTTGCGGTTTCGTATGCCAAGCGTATTCGGGGAGATAAACTTTTTGGTGGGGTGAATACCCATTTGCCACTCCGCCTTAATCAAGCTGGAGTTATCCCAATTATTTTTGCAATTTCTGTAATGCTCTTTCCAGCCATGATAGCGCAATTCTTTGTGAATGCTAAGACTGCGGTTATTGCTAACTATGCCCAAAAAATTATTGACTTATTCCAATCGCAAGGGTTGTTTTATGGGAGTACTTATTTTGTCTTAGTTGTGGCATTTACTTATTTCTACACTGCAGTGGTGTTTAACCCAGATGAGGTTGCTGAAAATATTCAAAAAAATGGTGGGTTTATCCCAGGACTTCGCCCAGGTAAGCAGACTGCTGACTATTTGTACTCAGTCTTAAACCGGATTACTTTGCCGGGTTCTATTTTCCTTGGATTAATTGCTGTCTTACCATTTCTGTTACAAAAGTGGACTGGCACTCAGGCTTTAACTTTTGGTGGTACTGGGCTGTTGATTGTCGTATCTGTAGTTATCGAGACAATCAAACAAATTGAAGCACAGTTGACTATGCATGATTACGAATCGTATTAGATTAGTACTCAGTCCTTGGTGCTTAGTTCTTAGAAAAACTGCCTTGTGGCAGTTTTTTGTTGTTTTATTCCTCCCCTAAGATAGGGGAGGTTAGGTGGGGTATTATATTTTTGCATACCTTCCCCCACCCCTCCTAATTTAGGATGAGAATAGTCACAGGCAGTTTTTTGATAAATTCATTGTTTTATGGTACAATAAAGAATAATTTTTACAACTATGGCAGAACAAAAACCCGAAAATTTAATTCCTAATGAAGCAATCCCTAACTTAGTAGAATTTCCTGTTTCTCCTTCTAGTCCTGAAAGTTTTAAAGCCGATGATGGATCTAAGGGATCTTTGACTGAAAGTCCTACTGATTTAGAAGTTGAGGACGAGACAGCAAAAGTTGCTTCTGGTATTGGACTAAACACTGATTCTACACCTCATGATAATCTTGTAAACTTGGCAAAATATTTGAGCTTTCAGAACAGAGAGACGGCTTCAGAAGCAGTAGTTAAGGAGATGAATGATCCTAATTTTGATTTATCTAATGCATATGACTTGACTGCTGATTTAGAGGGAATATCAAAATTGGATGAACAAGATCTTTCCCAAGTAGCCTAGTTATTTTTCACAAAAATTTTTAAAAACAAAAATGTTCAATTCGCCTGATTTTGTAACCATAGTACTGCTAGTGCTAGCCGCTTTGGTGGCTATATTTTTAGCGGTCTTTTTTTATTACGCAAAACGACACTGGTATCATAAAAATCATGTAGCACCTCGTACTTTAAACTGGGTATTCTTGGAAATTCAAATGCCTAAAGACAATAGTAATGATGCAGGCAAAGAAAAAAGTGACGAAGAAAAGAAAAATTTAATTGCAGTAGCAGAGCAACTTTTTACGACGTTGTCTGAAGCAGGAGGAGCAGTCAAATTTTTTAGCCCAAAAGACTATATTAGTTTTGAGATAGCTTGTACCGACAAAAAAATTAGCTTTTATATTAATTGCCCAAAACACCTTCAAGAGTTAATTGAAAAGCAAATCCAAGCTCAATACCCACACGCTTTTATTGAAACTGTTCCTGGCTACAATCCCTTTCAAAAAGGTGGTCAGATTGAAGCGGTGGAGCTGCGCCAAACAAAAAAATATGTCTATCCAATTCGCACCTATAAAATGATGGAGTCAGATCCACTCAATGCTATTACTAACGCCATGAGTAAACTCCAAGAAGGTGAGGGAGCAGCAGTGCAGTTTATCTTGAGTCCCGTTGGTACAACATGGCATCAAGAAGCTAGGCATATGGCACTAGAAATTCAGCAAGGGAAAAACCCTGAGTTAGTGGAAAAGGGAAAAGCTTACCAAGCTTTTCAAAGTTTTGCGTCTGGTGTAGGCAAAGGCTTAATGGGTAAAAATGAAAATAAGCCAGAGGATAGAAGTCATATGGACTTGTCGGGTTTTAAAAGTGCCATTCAGCTTACCCCGATGCAACAAGACATTGTCAAAAGGCTTGAAGAAAAAGCTAGTCGCGCTGGATTTAAAACTAATATTCGAATTATTGCTTCGTCAAAACTTCCTGGCCAAGCTAAACTTCACTTGCAAAATATTCAGTCATCTTTTTTGCAGTATAATATGCCACCATTTAATGGCCTTAACATAAAAAAGCGAGCTACTACAGATATTGTCAAAGACTATATTTTTCGAGTCTTTCGTGATGGTGGTAAAAACACAATTTTAAATACAGAAGAGTTGGCCAGCCTGTGGCATTTACCAACACCATACATTGAAACTCCTAACATTAAATGGTTAGTCAGTAAAAAAGCCCCACCACCACTTAATATCTCTACCGAAGGCGTGCTTCTTGGTCGGAACATTTACCGTGGCGTAGAAACTCCAATCAAGATTGCTAGAGACGACCGTAGACGTCATATGTACATTATTGGGCGCACTGGTACTGGTAAAACTGAAATTATGAAGTATATGTCAACCCAAGACATAAAAGCTGGTGAGGGACTATGTGTAATTGATCCTCATGGTGACTTTATTGAAGACATTTTGCCACACATTCCAAAAGAGCGCGCAGAGGATGTTATTTTGTTTGAGCCGTTTGATACAGAGCGACCCATGGGACTTAACATGCTTGAAGTGACTCGCGAAGAAGAAAAAGACTTTGCTGTTCAAGAAATGATCTCAATTTTTTATAAGTTAGTCACTGACCCTGCTATGCTTGGGCCTATGTTCGAACATAATATGCGCAACGCTATGTTGACTCTCATGGCCGATGAAGAAAATCCTGGAACCATTGTCGACATTCCCCGAATTTTTACAGACATGGAGTTTCAGAAATATAAAGTTAGTAAGGTTAAAGATCCAGTAGTCCGCGCCTTTTGGGAAAAAGAAATGGCTAAAACCAGTGACTTCCACAAGAGTGAAATGCTTGGGTACTTAATTTCTAAAGTGGGACGTTTCGTTGAAAATACAACAATGCGTAATATTGTTGGGCAAAGCAAAAGTGCTTTTAACTTCCGAGAAGTTATGGACACCAAAAAGATTTTGTTGGTCAATTTAGCCAAAGGAAAAGTTGGTGAGATTAATGCAAAACTTTTAGGTTTAATTTTAGTAAGTAAAATGCAAATGGCGGCGCTGTCGCGCGCAGACATTCCAGAAGACACTAGGCAAGATTTTTATTTATATGTTGATGAGTTTCAAAACTTTATTACTGATGCTTTTGCTTCCATTTTAAGCGAAGCACGAAAGTACCGCTTGAACTTAGTTATTGCGCATCAATATTTAGCACAGCTTCAGCAAGCCGCAGGGGCACAAGGAGCGGGGAGTAGTGATCTTCGCGATGCAGTCTTTGGCAACACGGGTACGATTGTGTCGTTTAGAATTGGCGTGGAAGACAGTGAGGTTATGGCCAAAGAGTTTGCCCCAACGTTTAATGAATTTGATTTGGTAAATGTTGACAGGTATAACGCTTTCATGAAATTGATGATTAGTGGCACAGCAAGCAAACCATTCAATGTTGCGACCTACCCACTTCTTCGCAGTCAAGGAAGTCCAGAGACAGCTGAGGCAATAAGGCAATTATCAAGACTTAAATATGGTCGTCCAAAAGCAGAGGTTGAAAGTGAAATTCTGGAGGCGAGTCAAATTGCAGAAATGAACAATGCAGGAATTGTGGCTACAGAGAGGACTTTGTAACATAGTGTGGTAAGTGCAGCGAAGTCCCGTGGTGAATACTACTGGGACTAGTCAAGTTGCAGATATGATGTCAGCTGGTCAACCGGCTGTGGAAAAAGGACTTTAAGCTCTAGGCATTATCATTGACAGGACTAGCAAAAAATGGTATATTCATATATCGTTTTTTGCTGGTTTTTAGTAGTTTATTTTGCCCTAAATAAGCTAGGAAAAGCCCACAAGGCTGACACTGACAGGAGGAAACAGATCATGATCAAGCAGACGCTTTTCTGTGTCGCGTTTTTGTGCGCGATGCTTACCAGTAACTTCGCGGTTGCGGAAACTTTGGCCATTGAGCCGGAGCCTTCATCAACTGCCGCCAAGCAGGCTCCCGATGGCCGTATCGTCATCCCGATGATTCAGGCCGGAGGAGTTGGTTACTTCGACTCTTTCGCGCGCGCCAAAGGCCTTCCGGCCAACGTCGCAAGACGGCCGGTCGACTACTTCTACGCCCTTGAGGACGCAGAGGGTCGACTCATTCCGGTCGAGGACTACCCTCATATGGCGGAATTGTACAACGCTGTGTACTTCCGGCCCGAAACGCTGCCGAACTCGCGTGCCAGCAGAGCATTGCTGCGTGAGGCAGGCAAGAGGAGTCCGCGCCAAACGGCAGACGTGCTTGCCAGCATCGGCGTGCAGATCAAGCACGACGATGTCGTGGCCACTGCACCTTCGATGCCGAAGAGCGCGGAGCCGGCCGTAACGCCGACGTTGACCAACGACAATCTCTCGGCGGTTTTGGCGCCAACGACGCCTGTGCCTGGTACTATCACCAACGCTGACGTTGAAAAGGTTGTACCGCAGACGATGGAGCCTGTTCTGCCGAGCGATGGGATCCCGACGCACTTCGTCGATGTCGGCGGATCGTTGTCCATCGAAATGTTCGAACGCGAGCGTTGCCGGGTTATCCTGCGCGGCGCAACTGAAGAGTTCTCTGCTCAGTATTGGCCGCGTGACGGTCGGTACATCGAGTACAGCGACACGAACGTCACTGGCGGCATTGTGCTGACCGCAGTGACTGATAACGCCTCAACAGAGGTTGCCCAGGTTTTGCGGCTTTACCCGACCAACATTGTCGGAGACGCTCCGCACGCTGAAGTCACTGTCAGTGTCCGGGTCGCAATTCCTGCAGTTGCGCAGGAGTTGAGCCAGACGGTCAACCAGACGGTGAGCGAAAATCACCCAATCATCCTTGAGTGGGGAAAGACCACCAAGGTTACTCTGCACCCCGGTCAGCACTACAAGGTATTGGCACCTAAGGATGCAGTTGACGGTATGTCGGTGGCTTCGCACTCGAGCCTGATCGGCTACGAGTACGTCGATGACTACAAGGCGATGTGGGTATGGGTGAGCCGGACCACCGAGCCAAAGGTCATGCGGATCTACAACTACGGAGATGCGAGTTTCAGGTCAGCTGGCCTTGAGATCAACACCCCCGCCCGCCGTCAGAAGTAGTTGACTGTTTGTAACGTATCGAGATACAAGTGGCTGAGCGACAGCAATGTCGTTCTTGAAGCCTTTCGGCTTCGAGAGTGAAAGCATTCAAGGAAACTTGAGTGGGAGTAAGCGCACTTGTATTCAGAGACGAAGATCATGAATCAAAGCGGACCGAAAAAGATTTTTTCTTTTTCGGTTCTTTTGCATTCTACGCTTATTTTGATATAGTTAAGGAGTAGTTTAACTCATGGAAACAAAAAATTTAGGAACAGAACCATCTCCGTTTTCACAAGGAGAAACACATGAGCAGACTGAAACTGAACCAAAGGTCCAGCTTTTTGCATATGGAGAAAGTAAAATTGGCCGTGTTCCAGAAGGAGCCACAAAACCTCACAATGAAAATGAAGATAGCTATTTTATTGGCGCGAAAGAAGGACTTTTTATTGTTTGTGATGGAGTGGGTGGGCTTAGTGCTGGAGGTACAGCTTCCAGAGAGGTGGTAAAATATTTAGCGGAGCATTTACCGGAAAACCCAAGTGCTCTTAGTCTTTCTGAGTTGGTGGAAAAGATTGATGACGAATATAAAAATTCTCATCAAATGCTTAAAGATTTAATGCAAACAAGGCCTGAGCTTGGTCGGATGGCTACAACCGCATCTGTGGTTCAACTTTGGAATGGACCTAACGGCGAGCGCAAAGCAGTTTTGGGAAATATCGGTGACAGTCGGATTTATTATCTTTCAGCGGAAGGGAAGCTAGAACAATTAACTCTTGACGACGGTTCAGGACTTCTTACGGCTGAAATTAAGCATGGTCGTGACCGCGCAGTAATCTATCAAGATGTTCTAAATAAAATCGACGATCCGGCAACAATTGCTGACCCTGAAATACAAGAGGTTTATGATAGGCGTAATGTTATTACTCAAGCAGTGGGAAGCCAAAGCCAAATCTACCCACACTTAGCTGTTGTTGACTTAAAACCAGGAGAACAGTTGTTGCTGATGTCAGATGGTGTTTCTGATTTGCTGTCGACTGCTCAAATGGAGTATATAATTGCACATAGTCCAGACCGCGGAAGCGCAGTAAAATATTTAGTGAGTGAGGCTCAGCGGTTAGGCAGTGACCCAAATTATTTGAGGCGAAAAGCATATATCGACGACGCCACTGCCATTTTAGTTGGTCTCGGTTCCGAGAATGAGAAATTAGGTGAAGGTAAACAGGATTCCTCTGTTAATTTTCCACTTGAACAGTTTATTGATTTTAAAAATGGTAAAGATGAAGAGCAGGTAGCACCAGAGCAGTCCGAGGTTTCGGGTATGACTCAAGAGCTCCGAGGTTTTTTAGAAAAAAATCCGGAGGTGTCTAAAAGTTTAATGCAAAAGGTGGGAATATTTGGAAAAAAAGTTCTTGGTAAATCTTGGAAGGTTTTTGGGAAAGATATTACAGTTGGTGCAACTGCTGGGTTTGTCACTACGGTTGCGGCCTCAAGTTTGGTACGGGCTGGGTTTCAGAGCGCGGCGGATTTTACTTTGCCAGGTGCTGGGGCCGCAGCTGGATTTTTAGTCAGTGGTACTAGCGCAGGAGTTAGAGACTTTCGTGCTCAAGGCCAGCAATTATATAGCGCTGACAGATATGAACAAAGATTATTAAAACTTCAAGCTGCAGAAGACAGTGACGACACTGATCCTCAAAAATTAGTAGAAGAGTATTCTGCAATACAGCATGCTTTAAGTAATAAAAAAACTTTTAAGGGAAGCGGTGAAGAGCGCGATCGTCTTTTTATGATGCTTCGGGCAGTTGATGTGCAATCTGCTTTAGCAAATGTCGAACAAAAAGAAGCCGGAACACCAGTAGAACAGCTTCGGAATTTTCTATTAGCGCGAGAGGATGCAGACAAGCAAGAGTTATTAAAGGATAAAAGCCTTGTTAAAATTTTAAAGACATTAGAAAAAGAGTATGTTGGCAAGCGTGATTGGAAGCGTTTAGTTAAGGCCACTGTTCGTGGAGGAGCAATTGGGGCTGCCGGTGGATACTTAGCAGGCGAGTTAGTTGAATATTTTTTTGGTCACAGCGCCAGTGTCCCACAGAGCTCTGAGGTGGCTAATGTTTCTGCGCCAATTGAAGCTCCAGCAACACCACCCATAGCTGGTTCTGAAATTATTGCTCCTACGTCTGTTGCTGAAGTTTTGCCAACAAGTCAGGTGCTCGACGGCCACCATACTTTATGGGATGTGACAAAAGACTATCTCCACAACAATTTGCATGTTGACAATCCAACTAATGAGCAAATTAATGAAGGTGTTATATTATTGGCTAGAGAAAACAGTGTTCAAATTGTTGGTCATGAGCCGTTAGTTGGGGCTGAATTTAAAGATATAGAGTTGCCTGATAATTTTATAGTTAATCACTTAGATAAATTACGAGAAGTTGTTCCAAATGCAGAAATTCCCAGTCCAGCTGTGGTTTTACCCGTCGCTCCTGCTGAGATAATACCGCCCGCAGTTTCTGTAGGGGACTTTCCATCTTTTCCTACAAACGCAAAAATTCTTGCTGATAATTCACCAAGTCTAACTCAAAAAATATTAACTGTAGTTGGTGCAGGACTTGCCGGCGCAACTTTCTATGCCGGGGCAAAATATGTTTCGCATAGAAAAGAAATTTCAAAGCAAAAGCAAGAATTAACCAGGGAAACTGCCCGACAAAAGCAGTCGGCAGAAGATGAAGCGCAGGCAGTTGGTCGGGCAAAACTTGCTGATATTCTATTGGATCCTCGTATGCAGGATAAACTTTCTGGTGTGACCGTTGAAATTGGGGATAAATATTTTATGGATCCAACTGGTAAACGGATTGTTATAAATAAATCTTTGCTAAACAGTAATGATCTATCCAATTTGGTCTATAGCCGTCTAGCAATTGCAGAGCGCTTGCGTAAAAGAGAGGAAAAATTATCAAAGTCTGAAGGCCTGCCAGCGCTCCCAGAGGTTAATGATTTTCTTGCCGATGCACAAATCCGTGGCATTACTAATTCTAAAGCCCAATTAGCTTGGGAAAAGCTTTGGATGAAAGATGTAAGGCGCAATGACTTTGACATTGCAATGCGCAATGGCCAGCTAAGCGGGGCTGAGCGAAAGCGAATCGAAGAAGTTTTGCAAACAGTTACAGATTTTACAAATATACACCAAGTCAGTTCGGCCTTTGTGAAAATTATAAACACACTTCGCATTACAGCCTTTAACAGTAAAACACATTCGGCAATTAAGTTTTTGGAAGACGATATTAAACGGCTAAATCCTCAAGCGTTTATTGAAGCACAAAAAAAATTCCGAGAAATTACTGGAGAGTCAGAACAACTTACAAAAAGTAAAAGTGGTCCAAGCAGAAAGTAATAAATTATGTTTGATGAACTAAAAAAATATCAAGACCAGTTACTAAAAGAGCTAACCGCTCAAAGTCTTTCGGAGTCTGAAAAGGCAGAAATGCTTTTGTTGTTAACTGAGCGCTTTGAAAAAGTTATTGTTTATACATTACTCCGGGCAATGTCAGATGAGCAAAAAAAAGAGTTTGAAAGCTTGCTGGAAAATAAGCAGGGGAGAGAAGAAGCAGTGGTAAAATTAGCCTCGGAAATTCCAGATTTATATATTTTACTTAGCGATGCTTTAACCCATGAGTCGGAGATTATAAAAAAGGCGATAAAATAATAGTATAGTTTTTGTAAAAGCCCCTTAAATAAGGGGCTTTTAAGTTATTTAGGGCTATTTTTTAACCTTGACAAAAACCTAAAAATCTGCTATAGTAATAAATCGATAAATTAAGCTTTGTTTTGCGGGAATAACGCCTCATTCCAAAACAATCTGGCTTTGTTCCGGCAAAATGCCGTTCGTTCAATCTTGAGCGCGACCATGTTCTTTGACAATCAGGTTTTGAATTTTTAGAAAAAGGAGAGTGCTATGGCAGAAAAGAAGAAAGAGCCACAGCACAGCCTCGGCCTCGCACTACAGTCGCTTGAAGGCGACAAGGTTCGAGTTGAGGTTAGCCTGTTCAAGGGCCTTGAGCCCAAGAGAGGCGAAGAAGTAGAGCTTTGGGCGGGGACATTGGATTTCCCGCGGGGCGAAATGATTGGATCCTACATGCTTGAGGCAGACGGCCGAAAGCGCGAGGATGTTCCTCGCCCGGACAAAGCTCACACGAACCTTTCCGTGGTTTGGGGACCTCTCACGGTTTCCAAACCGGTTCCGGATGCGCTGAAGGCAAAAACGGGAAACCGTTTGAGTTGTATCAAGCGCATCATCGACAGCACCCCGGGATTGCTGTTTCTGATATTCACTGCAGACGCGGTGTTGTCAGCAGGAGTTCCGGTCAGGTTTCGCTACTGTGGCGAGACTTCTTGGGTCGAGTCCAACACTTTTGACGTTTCACTCGGACCTGTGTCCGAGCGCATCGTCGAGGTGACTGTTCCTCGGTCGATAGATCACATCGTCGTCACCTCAGAAGTGACCAACGAACAGCGGGCCATCAACTTCTGGTGGCCGGAGGTGAGCAGATGAAGATGTGGGGAATTGAGTTCGGCGATGTGCTTGCATTCGTCGCGAACTTGCTTATCACTCTCGGCCTGTTCAAGAAAGGCGTGGATGATAAGCTAGAGGTCAACATGGAGGCGGTTAGGAGAATTTTTCCGCACTTCATGGGTATCGGCCAGAATGACGAGGCGCTGTTTGCAAAGGCCTGGTCCAAGCTGTCTG
>OFQY01000425.1_pt1 | contig 17125 bp, 10 predicted proteins | sample 1542991 | NCBI WGS metagenome assembly OFQY01 (sample SAMN07774224, study PRJEB24372) | wastewater metagenome | isolation source: Exp Tend VB 10WW | collected 2016-02 | reverse complement strand
CACGGCGAACCAGCAGGCCACGAACCAGTTCAACACCCAGCAGGGTAACGCGATGAGCACCTGGAACCTGGGGCAGCAGAACGAAGCCGTGATGAAGACGCTCGATGCCAACAACAAGGAATCGCTGATGAACATCGAGGCCAATTACAAAGGTCTCATGCAAAATTCTTCTTCCGCTTCCGGCATGTACGAACAGATGCTCAAGAACCTTGCCGATATTTCGGCAAGCAAGGATATGGACGCTGCCGCGAAGAGCACAGCCACCCAGAACCAGCTCACCTACTTGCGCACAGGTTTAACCATGTTGGGCAACATGGGGGGTGTCACAAATATGGTGACGTTCTAGTGAGCTTGACGCCAAACCAGGTTTGTAGTATGATTCAATCTTCAACAGGAGATCGAATCATGCCGCTTTACAAATTGACATCACCTTCGGGAAAGTCCTACATCGGGATCACCCGCGGCGCTCTTCAAGTGCGCTTGAACCATCATCGTTTTGACAGTGAGCGTGGCTCGCGTGGTAAGTTGCACACTGCCATTCGCAAATACGGGTTTGAAAATTTCAAGGTGGAGGTGTTGAATGCCTCGAACGATCCTGATGAGCTTTGCGAACTTGAGATTGCCGCGATTCGCGAACATGGCAGTTTCGGCAAGGGTGGTTACAATCTGACTCTCGGCGGGGAGGGGGTGCTTGGAACGAAGCTCACAGAAGAACGCAAGATCAACCTTGTGAAATCTCGCGCTCTCCGCAAATTAGAGAAAACCGATGAAGAATTGGCTCTTGAGCGTGCTCGTCGGTCTGTGTCAGCAAAACGTGTAATGGCTTTGGCAACCTACACCCGTAACCAGCCCGGTTATGATCACGCCGAGAAAATTGCTGAAGCCCGTGCCAATCGCACACCTGAGCAAGTTGCCGCTGAAAAGGCGAACCGCTCTTCCGCCGCAAAGGCGCGGTGGGAAAAACCAGGTCATCGTGAAAAGGTTTTAGCAGCACAAGCTGAAAGATTTGCCACAGAAGAATTCAAGGCGAACAGGTCAAGTGCTTCAAAAGCCGCATGGTCAGATGAGACACGGGCTGCTCGTGCCAATCGCACACCTGAGCAAGTTGCCGCTGAAAAGGCGAACCGCTCTGCCGCCGCAAAGGCGCGGTGGGCTTCCGGCAATTTCAGAAAGAACTGATCATGCACATCCCGTCCGACGTTCGCACCTACCAGGCTCGCGCTACCCACTACACCGGGGACCGCGGGCCTTGGCTCGAACACATGGTCGAGGATTGCGGCTGCTCGCTCGATGAGGCGATGATGTTCCTGGCTCCCTACCAGATGGTCCCCTATGTCGATCCGAAGCACGGTCACATGGCGACGCTGATCAAGCGGAACAAGGAAGTGCATTTCGCGATCTACCGCAAGCACCGTCGCAAAGCGCATGTCACATCCGAACGGATCATGGAGTTCCTGCAACCCATCCTGGACAAGGAGAAGTTCCTGGTCACCAAGGTTGCCGACGATGAAAGCGACGCCTTCATTACCCATTTGGGTTTCGAGCCGCTTGGCATTACAATTGAGGGGCTTCGCACCTTCATCCTGAACGAGATCAAATATCCGAGGCCCCACTGATGAACACCTTCGAATTACGTGACAACCTGCGCTACTACAACCAGCGCTTCAGCGAGATGCCTGTCGGCGATCCCATGTCGGGCGCCTGCTACGGCGAGTACCTGAAGTCGAAGGCGATCGGCGCGATCATCGGTGTCGTTGCCGCCGTCGCTGCGGTATGGACTGGTGGCGCCACCCTGGCTGCCTATGCCGCTGCCGGTAGCACGGTCAGCATCGGTTCCGCGATTGCGGCCGGGGCCATGGTCGCCGGTGGTGTGATGAGCGGTGTGGGCGCCGTCACCGGCAACAAGAAGCTGATGAAGATTGGCGGCGTGCTCGCCCTGGCCGGCGGCCTGGGTTCGATGGCGGCGTCGGCACTCAGCGGAACATCCACGGTCGCCGGGGAGGCTGCAAATGCGGCACCTGTTGCTGCCGATGGTTCGGCGGCCGGAGCCTCTGAACAGCTTGTCGGCAAAATCGGCCAGGCTGCTGAGGGAACCGGGGCTTTCACGGCATCTGCCGGGATTGACGCCGGAGCGCTGGAAGTTGGCAACATCGGTAGCGGAAACCTTCCCAATCTTGGCTCGGGCCTGCAAGAAGCTGGTGGCATTGTCTCCCAGGCGGGTTCGTCAGCGCCTTCAATGACCAACATCCCAACCAGCTCGACAGGCGTCCTGGCTGACGCAGCGGCGGCGCAAACACAGTCGGCAGTCAATGCTTCGCCGATGACCGGGGAGGGTGGATTCCTCGAAAAGGCTGGCGGCTGGATGGACAAGAACAAGACCCTGGTCGAGATGGGCGGCAAAATCCTGAGCAACCTTGGTGGCCAGGCGGTCAATGGCGGCAATGCTTCGGGCGCAGGTGGTGGCACCGGCAGCACCGAAGCCAACGACGCCTACCTCGCGTCCAAGACGAACGAGACAAACGCTTCGGCTGAAGCGCTGCGCGCCAAGGCGGCAGCAGAAGAGCAGCAGCGCAAGAACGCCAACACCCAGGTCGAGATGATCTCGGCAAGCGATCCGAACCGTGACGCCAAGGTAGCTTCCGCGGTCACTCGCGGCGTGCCGTATCAGATCATGTTCCAGCCCGCTGCGGCCCCTGTCACCATGGGAGGTCAGAACTACGCCACGACCAGCAATCAATGGGCGCCCCAGCGCTAAGGAACTCACATGCCTATCCTCCAAGACTCCATGCAAAATGCGCAAGCCGGTGTTCCGGCTCCTGCCGCTACGGCCGCGACCGCGCCACAGAACCAGCCGGGCGCCGCCTCGCTGCCGCCACCGAATCCCGAGACCACGAGCCCGCTCGTCAAGGCCCACGAGGATGAACTGGCGAACATGGTCACGGTGATGCCGCCGGAAATGCGCGACGCCTATCAGCGCGTAGTCGTCGCCGGCAAGAAGATGATGTACGCACCGGAAACGGCCGAGGCAATCCATGGGATCATCCTCGACGACAAGATTCCGATGGCGAACAAGCTCGGCGAGGGTGTGGCCAACCTGGTGGTGATGATGGACAACCAGGGTAACGGCACCATCCCGAAGGATGTGCTGGTTCCTGTGGGCGTCACGCTCATGTTTGAGGCGGCCGACTATCTTTTCGAAGTCGGGATGGAAGTCACCGAGGGTGACCTGTCCGACGCCATGGAATTGATGGTCTATTCCATCTTCGAAGCCTACGGTGTGCCCCAGGCCGAGGTGGATAAGATCATCGACAAGCTGATGAGCGATCTCGATCTCGACGACGAGACCAAAGAGAAATTGGTCGGCGGCGTCAAGGAGCGTGAAGCGGAAGACATGGAAGCGGCCGAGGCCGAGACCGCTGCACAGGAAACGGCTGAAGGTCCGGCCGGCGAGGAAGCTGAATTCAATGCCAGCTTCGACGCCGAGCAGGCAAAGCGGAGGATGTAATCATGGGCTGGTCTCTGACTGGAATTCTCGGTGCCGTTGGCAAGGCGGTTGGCGACACGGCCCAGGATTGGGCGAAGCGCGGGATCATCGAAGACGAGAAGATTCGCTCGGAAGAGCGGGCCACCGCGCGCGCCAAGGAAATGGCCGATTACCAGGAAGGGCTCGCAGCATCTCGCGAAGAGCGCGTCCAGGCTCTCAAGGAAAAGGTCGATTTGCAGAAGCGCGAAAAGGATGCGACAACTGTCGGTGCGCTCGAATGGGCGGCAACCAAGGACCCGGAAGGTCCGCAGCTCAAGAAGGGTACGGTTGCCTTCCATGACTGGATGCAGTCGCAACTCAGCGCCAGCGGTGAAGAAGGTTTGGCCAAGAACCAGGCTGACATGGCCGCCAAGCTCCGCGACGACGTGCGTGCCGATAAAAGCCTTGAGGTGCAGATGGCCAACGCCGCCGCCAGCAGGGCGCAATCCGCGGCCAGCCTGGGTGCTGCGCGCGAGGATCGCCTGGCCAATCTTGAACTGAAGCGCGAAGAACTGAAGGGCAAACAGGAGAAGGATCATCGCGCGGAGATGGCGAATCTCGGCACGCTCAAACTCAAGGACAAGGCCACGGGTGAAGACAAACTTGATACGTCCGGTTACCCGGTTCTGCGCAAGGTCGATGCTACACTGGAAACCACCTACGGAATGAGCGACCGGCTGGATCGTGTCGATGCAATGGCCCAGATCACTGCCTCTGCGCGGAACTACTACGCCGAACATGCGAATACCAAGAAGCCTGTGACCTGGGATGTTGCGTTGCAAAAGTCAGCCTCGGAATGGGCCAGCAAAAATCCACCACCTGAACCCAAAGCGAAAAAGTAGGGTAAAATGATCTCCGTTTTCCAAGGAGATCGACATGGGCCGCAAAGACGACCAATCCGCTTCCACCGCTGACACCTTTGGTTTCGGCACCGGTGGTTTCGATACACCGGTAGCATCAAAATCCTCGAAGGCTCCAAGCGATCCCTTTGGTTTCGGCACCGGTGGGTTCGATCCCATTGTCGAGCCTGAAAAGCCCCGCACTGGATGGGATACTGCCAAGGATGTCGGTGTCGAGATCATGGCCGGTGGTGCCGGCGCCGTCGATAGTGCCCAGGGCATCCTGAATTGGGCAACCGGCCGCAAGGGCGAAGAGAAGTTCGACGCGGACTTCATCTCTTCGGCCAAGGAATACTGGCAGGACATGAAGTCGGACTATCGCAAGCAGCGCGATGCCGAACTCGCTTCTGCAATATCCGACCCCAACAAGAGTATCGTCGAACACCTGATCGAGAATCCGGCTGACATCGGCTATGCCGCTGCCGGCAGTTTGCTGCCGATGATGGCGACAGGTGGTGTGTCAGGTCTTGGTGCCAAGGGTCTCTTGGCCGTCGGTGCGCTGAAGGCTGGATCGAAAGCGACCAACCTGATCCTTGGTGGAATGGCGGGCGCCACGGAAGGTGCCCTGATGGCCGGTGACGTTTATAACGAAACCGAGAGTGGCCTGGCTGCCGCCGGCGCCCTTGGTCTGGGTGTCGCCACGGGTGGTATCGGCGGAAACGTCACGCTCGGATTGGCGCGTCGCGCCGTCGGCAAGGAAATTCTCGGTGAGGGTGTCGAAAGCGCTCTTAACAAATCCATCACTCGCCGCACGCTCACCTCGATGTTCGGGGAGGGTGCCCAGGAATACCTGCAAGAGGGTGGTCAGGCGCTGCTGGAAATGGCCGGCAAGGATGGTGAGATCGACCTGATGCAGGCGGCCAAGCGCGCCACCTTCGGCGCCGTCGTCGGCGCTGCCATGGGTGGTGGTATGCACCCGATCTCCGGCGAAGGTGCGCCCGCGTTCAAGAGCATTGAAGATCGCGACAAGGCCGCGCGCCTGGCCGAAGATACTCGCTGGCAAGAATACCTTGTGGCAAAGGGTGCCACCGGTAGCCAACCCAGCGTTGAAGAGTTCGAAAGCATGTCGGCTGAACCGGCGTTCCTTCGTCGCAACAGCGAAGTCGCCCTCGCAGCGCAAACCCAGGCCAACGCGGAAGCCTGGGTCGCCAAAGAACCGAACAACCCGGCTGCCCAGGAAGCGCTGGCTTCGGCCCAGGCAAACTTCCTCGCCACGAGCAGCACCGAAGAGGAACGCAAGAACGCCGCCAAGGCTGCATCCGAGGGTGCCGCCGCCGCCACGCTCGGCGCCCCAACGGTTGAGGCTGCCACAGCCGCTTTCTCTGCGAACCAGCAGGCTCAGAGCGTGCTGACCACCGGCGCCACCGCGGTCGAGGCAGCAAAGACTGTTGCCACCGGCACCGCGGCTCCTGCCGAACCGCTCCCCCTCCAAGGTGAGGATGAAGTCGGCACGCTTGCCACGGCGGCCCTGGCTGCCGGAGTAGAAGGCTCGGTTGTCGAATCGGTTGTCAATGCACGCTCGATTGAAAACCTGCGCATCGAAGCTATCACACACCCCAGCCCGCAGATCAGGGCGCTTGCCCAAGCCATGTTGGCGCAACGTGCCGGCACCACTCCCGCCACCCCGGCGCCCAAGCCCGCTGCGACCACACCAGCGCAAGCCACCTTGCCGCTTGAGGGTGGCAAGCTGAACACTTTGCCCCCTGAACTGGCTGGCGCGAAGCCGACCTACGGCACCACCCAATTGACCTTCGGCAGCGACATCGACAGGGCCGCGTACATCGCACGCAACGGCGTCAAGAAATCCAGGAATGACGCGCGCTATGTGGATTTCGTAACCCAGGCCACGGGTATGACCGAGGCCGAGGTGCGCGCGCACGGCAACAAGGTCCATGCTGCCATCAAGGCCGGGACCAAGGTGCCTGGCCAGCCGTTCAATGTTGAGCCGATTTGGTCGGCCCCGGCCGCCGCGCAGGCGCCCAAGCCCGCTGCTGGCAAACTTGACCTGATGGTTGATGGCATCATCGGCGAAGAAATCCCGCACACTTCCGTGCCTGGTGGCAACGATGCTTTCCAGTACGCACGTGGTCGCACCGAAGAAGATGGTCCTATCGGAGTGTTCCGGCGCAAGGCCAGCGAGCGTGGCACCTATGGTGGATGGCGTTGGGAAGCTGATCCCAACAAGGTTGCACCGGCACCGGAACCGGCCGCCACCAACGAGCCCCGGCACGTCAAGGAGATGCGTAAAAAGCTCGGGACGTTGGTTGATGCCTTGCCGCCTGAAGTGCGGCCGATCATCACCCACAATTACAGCGGACCCTCGACCGGACTGATCGGGGTTGCGCGCCGTGCCCAAATCCACTCGACAGAGATTCCGGCCACACTGGAATCCAAGGGTTTCACCCAGAAACAATGGGATGAAGTTCTCGCAGACCTGAAGGAGAAGGTCACCGGCACAAGGACCGAGGGTGTCCAGGCCCAGATCGACAAGGGCACCACCGTCAGCGAAATGCTGGACTACCTGGTCGCCAACAGCGAGCCGCGCATGGCCAAGCTGGCGGCAGCATTGAAGCGCTTTGGCGCCGGCAATCCTGCGCTCGATCTCCCCTACACCAACATGCAGAATGCCGCAACGGGTCAGCGCGGCGCCACTGCGGCTTGGGAGGGTACAGGCGAAATTACTGACGTACTCAACGTCAAGGGTGCAGCCGACGAGATCACCACTCTTCACGAGATCACCCATGCTCTGACCTTGAGCTGGTTCTATACCGCTGACAAGAAGAGCCCGCTCTACAAAGAACTGGTCCAGATGCACCGGGATGCCAGGAACCAGTGGCTTTCGGAAAATCCGGGAAGGACGGCCAAGGATGCCGGCATCGCTGTTCGCGGATTGATGGACATCAACGAATTCATGGCCGAGGCTGTTGCCAATCCCGGATTCCAGGAATACCTGATGACGGTGCGGGCCAACAAATCCCAGAGTGCATGGGACAAGTTCGTCGGCTGGGTCCGTGATCTGCTCGGCGATCCCGATGTCGATCTGCAAATGCTGGGTCAAGTCCTGGCCGCGGTCGAGAAGATTGCGAAGAAGAGCACGGCCGTGAATAAGACCGCCGGCGCCAACGCGATCAATCCGGCGACAACCTCCGACGCCGAGCACATGAGCGATGTCGCCACATCGGATTTGCTGCAAAGCATCGTTGCTGACTTCTTCAAGTCCGACGATCCGAACGCCGTCGATGACCTGATCGCGGTCAATGAAATGTTCGGCCAGTTGTCGCTTGACGGCTTGCGCAACGTGCGCACGCGCATCACCGATCCGGATTCCATTCGTCTTCTCGATGCCGTCATTGCCCGCCACGAGGCTGGATTCGACGACGCCTTCGACGTGATCAACAACCACATCGAACTGCTCGAAGAGGCTGACATGACCGCCTCGATGAACGAGGCCCTGGGGATTGATGAGGACGACTTCACGATCCCGATGGGTCCCGAAGACACGATGGACGACTTCAACCTTGACCAGGTTCCGGAGTACGAGCGTCGCGCGTTCGAGGCCACGGACAGGATGTTCGCCGCCGGCAGCCATGCAATCATCTCCCGCACCATCGGCCAATCCGAACAGGAGCTGCGGCTGCTTGTGCGCGCCGCCGGCAACGCTGCCCGTTCCGATCTGGCCCAGGCGATGCTGGACTATGGCGACATCACCGCGGCGCGCGTCGCCGTCGGGAATCACCTGAACGACCTGATGAACAACGACATCCTGGGCGCCGGCCTGGACGATCGCAACAGGCGTGACAGCGACCCAGAGCCCAGCTACGCCAAGGGTGGGCGTCACCCCATCTACGACTTCGGGGCCAGGCTCAAGAACGCCTACATGACCGGGGCGCTCACCAAGCTGGCCGCGTTCTGGGAAACCGTCTTCGAATCGGATGGTCAGTTCAAGATCAACGTCGATTCGAAATCCATCCTTCGCGGGAAGGACAGCACGAACGACGACTACTCGAAGCTGATGCACGCCTACAACGACGCCATGTTCGAGAAGGCAAAGGAGTGGGCCAAGGCGCACAGCTTCCCCGAGCCGAAGGATAGCCCGGCCAACCGTGTGATCGTGTCCCTGCGCGAGCAGCGCAACGGCCAGGGTAAGCCTGAGCTGAAGCTGGTGGTGCGTGGCCGCGGTCGCGAGTTCCGTGGGGAAAATCCCTATCTGGCGACGACGAGCGGCGCCGGCGAAGGGTCGATGGACTTCAACCCCTACTCGAAGCAGAACGAAATCCACACGACCGATCTCGAAGGTTTCCCGGGAAGCGGCGACATCGCCTACCGCTTGTTCGCTGATGTCGCCAACGCGCACGGATTGAACCTGCCGACGGCCGATACCCTGATGTCGAACAACAATGTCCGCCGTCCGTGGCAGACCGTTGCCGCCACCATGCGCCTCAAGAATCCCGACGTGTTGAGCCCGATCAACTCCGGCGGTGCGGCGAGCGCCTACGGGATGGATACCGAACTCTGGCCGCACCTGAAGGACCGTGAGCGCATTGGCGCCAACATCCTGCGCCACACCCACAACATGCTGGTCAGTCGCCCGGGCAACCGCGGTCGCTCGTCCAAGATCATGGTGTCGAACGGTCGGATGTTCGACAACCTGGCACCATTACCGAACGGCCAGGGTTTCGTCGCCAAGTTCGAGCCGAACCATCCCAACGGTGTTCCGAAGGGTAAGGTGATCGACTTCAACGAACTCGAAACCAGGATGCAGCGCGCCAACGCCATCGGTGGCAACGTCGATTCCGACGTTGAAGCCGGGCGCAAGGGTGGTAGCGGCACCTCGATGGCCTTCGCCCTGATGTCCCAGCTCGTGCTGGACAACATTGAGAACAATTCTCATCTGGATGTCGATCCCACCCTGGTGGAGGCTGGCGCCAAGATGGGCCGCAACCGCGAGGGTTGGTTCTTCGACAAGACCGACGAGCAGAAGAGCCAACTTCAGGAAGAGATCGAGGCGGTCAGGGCGTTCCTGGCTGACCCCAAGACCAGCCTCGAAGACCAACAGGCGGCACGCGAGGTCCTGCGCTCGCTGCTGTCCGACGAAATCGACGGCAAGATCAGCGACCTCATGGAAGAGCACCGCTCGCCGATGACCAGCAATGGGCGGCGCGGCGAGATCAACCGCCAGATCGCGACGCTGCGCATGGAACAGCGTGCCAAGCGTGACACCATGGTGGAGAACATCGGGATCGTTCCGCCCGAGGCTGCCTTCGACGCGAGCAAGAAGGGGCCTGTCGCCCCGATCCGTATCCGCGGCGAGCACTACTCCCACCAGAAGCGCACCGAGTTGCTTGGCTCACGCTACGGCACCGGATACAAGGGTGCCGAGCGGACCCGTATCGCCGAGTCTGACGATCCGCGCCTGCGCAACCGGGTCCATTTCTACGCTGACGCCGGTAACGGTGTTCGCCCGGAAAGCGGTGTCGGTGGTGTGAAGCACCTGGCCAACCTGGCCAACATCTATCCGGCTCACGAAGACACGAGCATCGCCAAGAGCATCCCGAACACGATCACCGGTGACGCCTACCTGAACGCCTTTGAAACAGCCGTGCTCGACGCCGGCTACAGCGGCTACTCCATGCCGTTCGGTCAGCAACTGGCGGTTGTCGTCTTTGGCAACGAGCCGATTCCGGTTCTCAGCGAAGAAGAGGGTGGACCAGGCAGCCCGGTTGTCAGCAATGCGCTTGCCGACAATCCCGAGGCCCCGCTGCTGAACGTCGGCCTGGATGTTGGCGCTGGCGCGCGCACCATGAAGATCAATCCTTCGACCGTGAAGATGATCATCGAGCGCAGCGGTGCAAAGATTCTGCGCTCGAATGTGGTAGTGGGCACTTACACTCACGACGGCAAGGAGATCACCGAGAACACCTTCGTCGCCGAACTCGACCGCCCGCTGACCGAAACGGAAGCGGAACTGGTATCCACCCTGGCGCAGCAGGAGGCGATCAGCCAGCGCTCGACCAACGGCAACATGCTCTATGGTCCCAAGGCGAAAGAGTGGGGCGCCTTCGATCCGAGCCAGTTCGTTCTGCTGGACGGGACGAAGATGGGTGGTCCGACCATGACCGAGGATACGCAAGGCCCGGTCTCACCCCCAGCTCAACAGGCAATCATCCGCCAACCTGTCAGCCCGGCTCACCCGAACGAGGTTCGCATTGCCGCCGGCAAGGCGCACAGCGTACTTGAGCAAGTTACCAAAGCGGTTCGCCTGCGTATCCAGGATCAGCACGTCACCCTGGGGCGCATCGTGCAGTCGCTGGGGATCAAGGCTGAGAACATCGGAATGGATGTCATCGGCGCGCTCACGCGCTCGCGCGGCCTGATCCAGAGCAACATCGACGATCTGGTGAAAACGCCGTTGGCCAACATCGAGAATGGTCTCTTCACGGCAGGGGTCAAGGATCACCTGAAGAAGCTCGACGACTACCTGAAGTACCGTCACGCCGAAGAGGCGAACATCCAGGCGGCCAAGATCAATCCGTGGAACGAGACCTTGCAGAAGGGCTTCAACCTGACCGACAAGCCCGGCAGTGGAATCCTGACGAGCGTGGCGCGCGCCGAACTGGCGAAGATGGAATCTGGCCCGGATGGTGTCGCGCTCAAAGCGGCCGGCAAAGCCTACAACGAGATGATCGCCGGCTTGCAACGCTACGCTGTCGATCGCGGCCTTGAGTCGCAGGACACGATCAACGCATGGCAGAACGTGTTCCCGAACTACGCCCCGTTCAACCGCGATCTCGATCTGGTCAGCACTTTCTCGACCGGCTCCCAGGGCGCTTCCACGCGCGCTGGTGCGACGCAGCGTTTCATGGGTAGCGAGGCCGACATCCAACCGATCCTGGCCAGCACGCGCCTGCTGGGGCAGCGCATCGTCAATCGTGGTGAGGCCGCGCGCATCGGCCAGGCTCTGCTCAATCTGGCGACCAGGAACACCCCGATGTTCAAGGCTACGGATGGTAAGTGGTATCCGATGTGGAAGGTCGATACCTACCCCAATATCCGCACGGTCAAGGTGGTGAATGTCTATCGCTTCAAGGACATCAACGGCCAGCCCATCCTGAACAGCGGAGGGGTCCCGCTGGAAATGTACAATCAGGCGTCGGCCGATGCGTACCTGGCCGCCAACACGAACAACCAGGGTGGTCCCAAGGTGGTGGTATCCCTTGGCCCGCAGGAGCGCGTGCAGGTCATCCAGAATCCGAACTACATCGCCCGTGACAGCGTGGTGATCGTCCCGGTGAATGGCGAGAACCGCGCCATCGTGTTCAACGAGCAGTCCGAGGATGCGGTCGAGATTTACCGCAACTTCAAGGATATGGACACGCGCAAGCTGGGGGCCATGCTGGTCTTGCCGGCCATCGCTTCGAGGTGGATCATCGCCACCGCGACCGGCTACAACCCTGTCTTCTCCCTGTTCAACTTCGCGCGCGACATGCAGGCGACGGCGGTCAATATGCAGGCCGAGAACATCCCGGGATGGACGGTCGGTGACTCGGCCGCGCTGCTCGCGAGTTCGTTTGGCAACTTTGGTAGCCTGATGAAGTACCTTGAGCAAAGCTACAGGAAGACGCAAGGCAACACCCCGATGAACATCACCCCGGCGACGGGAACCCCGGCTTGGTGGATGGAGAAGGCCAAGCGGGCGGGTGGCCTGACCGGGATCATGGACTCCCTCGTCGGGATCGAAGAGGCCGACGCACAGATTCGCGAGCTGTTCGGTGTCAAGCGCGCGGCCAAAGCCCGGCCCGATCCCGCCATCGAGGCCACCAACGCACTTACCACCGTCGGTGAAAAGCTCGCCGCCGCCCAGGAGTGGGGAACCGCCGTGCTTGAGGGCGAGGCCAAGGACAGGACTGGCAAAGTCATCGGCGCCATTGCCGTGCGCATTGCCAACCTCAACACCGCGGCCGAACTTGCCACGCGCACCGCTGCATTCAAGGGTGCCTACGAGAAGTTCATCGCCGCCGGCAAGACAGACGAGCAGGCTGCAACCCTGGCCGCCAATATCTCCAAGGGTATCTCGGTCAATTTCAACCGCAAGGGGCAGTTCTCGGCGCAGGCCGGCGCCCTGTTCCCGTTCTTCAACGCGGCTGCCCAGGGTAGCGCGCGCCTGGCCGAGACCATCTTCAACAAGAAGATCATCGACGTGGCCGACGGCAACGGTGGCACCTACAAGCAGCAGATCACGACCGTCACCTCGCTCGGAGTGAAGCTGCTCGCAGCGCTGCCCGCTCTCGGGATGTTGCAGGCGCTGTTGCTCTCCGGCTACGACGACGACGAAATCCCGGAAGCCGACAAGGATCGCAACTTCATCATTCCGATGCCCAACGGGGGCTTCCTCAAAATCCCGCTGGCGCTTGGCATGAACGTGCCGTTCAACATGGGGCGCGAGGGTGCCGACATGCTGCTCCGTCCGGGAAACCGCCTGAAGCACGCCAGTAATTTGCTGATGCAGCCCCTGCAAGGATTCAATCCCCTGGGCGGCGCCGGCAACTTCATCCAGACCATCTTGCCTGCCATCGCTGATCCGGTTGTCGGCCTGATCCAGAACCGTGACGCCTTCAATCGGCCGATCGCCAAGGAGGATTTCGACAAGAGCAAGCCGACGCCGGGCTGGACCCGTGCCAAGGAGGGTGCGACAACCCTGTCCAAGAAGCTCGCCTATGGCGCCAACTTCATCACGGGTGGTGGGGAGTTCGGTATCGGTGCCATCAGCCCGACCCCGGACCAGATCGACTACACCCTTGGCCAGATCACCGGTGGTGTTGGTCGCGAGGTGTCGAAGGGCGCTCAGGCTATCGGCACAGGGTTCAACGCCGTCACCGGTCGTCCGCAGGAAGAGACCCCGTGGTATCGCGTGCCGCTGGTCGGCCGCCTCTATGGCAACGTCAATGAAACGGGCAACGTCAAGGCGCAAATCTACGCCGCCAAGGAGGACATCAACGCGCTGGACTACGAGCACAAGCAGTTGCTGAAGGCCGGCGAGCGCGAGCGCGCAACCGAACTCCTGGCCAAGCACCCCGAGATCATGCTCAAATCCAGGATCGACACCCTGCTCCGCGAGGAAGCCGAGTTGCGCAAGCAGCGGGTCAAGCTGCGTGCCGATTCTGACGTTGAGGCGGTGAATGCCACCAACGCCAGGATCGACGAGAAGCTGCTCAGGTTGCGGGATGAAATCCGCAGGGTGAGGGGTTAATAAATCAGAGGTGTAAGCAGATCACAGAAACGGCTGCATAAAGAGCGCTGTCAGACATTGCGCGGAATTCCGTGCAGCCGTCGAAGCCCGAGTAATCAACCGGCTCACCAAGTCGCAACAACTTCTTCTCAATCTCAGTAGCACGAATCCCAGGGGCCAATGTTTCATTGCAAACCAACTCAAACCCAAAGCCGGCTTTTGCCGCACACAATCTAATGCGCCAATCCCCAAGACGGGCGCTAGTTACACCGATCTTGTAGATAGGGTGGCCGTTATGGAACTGACCAACGGCCCGCCAAATATAGATGGTGTCGTTTGCCATGGGTAGGCGCTCGTTAGAAAAAAGCTCATCAAGAAGGCCGGGAAATTTTCGATAGGCTGCATTGGAAGCGCTTGGGTTTTCCAAAGCAAACAACTTCTTGTTGGGATAGGCTTTCGCAGCTTCAACGATTTCCTTCTTACCCCAACGCTTGTACTTGTGTGGGTAGATCGAGTCTAATATACCCATCCGCGTTGCCGCAGCATAGGCCGATTGGCAACCGTTTTGCAAAGCAGTCTTCCCATCCCACTTGACAGCTTCTTCTCGGATTGCAGTTTCCGTCCAAGCCCGCCGTGTGCTCTCAAACAACTTTAACCCGGCCCGACGTGCAAACTGATACGCGCCTGAGAAATTACGTTCAAACTCTTTTGCCGATCCGCAATTTGCAGCAAGCGCTTTCACACTTTCCTCGGTCCATTTCCTGTTGGTTCCCACCGTGACACCTCCTGTTGAGGCAATCAGTTTAACCCATACCACCAACAGTGTCAAGTGCTAACACCTGCCGAGCGCAAAAGAGTCTTCGCCTCTTCGATGTAGCGTCCGACATCCAGGTCCTGCGGGATGGTGTCGGGCAACTTCATGCAGGCGGTGCTGGCGTTTGCCTTCGGCACCTTGTTGTCGTTATTAACGTAGTGGATCGAGCGCCTTTCATCCAGGGAGTAGTACCACCTGGCGACGCGCCCAAGGAATACAGGCTTGTCGCCGGCCACCACCGGCGCCGGGCGGCTCACCCGCTTCAGGGGCTTGCGTTCCTTGCCCATGTCGTACCAGGCCTGGCGATACCACGCACCGCGCTCAAGGTTGATCCAGTCATCGACCACCCGGATGTCGGTGTAGAAGACGGCGCCACCGGTCACGCTGCGGCTCTGGGTGAAGTCGGCGAAGTTCTCCGGGGTCAGGTGTTCATGGATGAACTGATCGACCGGCGTGCCGTCGCGCAGGTACGCCTGGGCGGCAAGGGTGCATACCTCGTTCGCTGGGTTTGTCATCAAGCTGCCGCCGGAGAACGCACCCTTGACCTTGATCTTGCCTGCCGTGCTGACCGCGCAATATGAATTTACATCGCGGATGGCGATTGTGCGGTACTTGGTTTCCTCGAACTCGAAGTTCGTCGCCCAGCCATACAGGTAGATCGCGTCACGGATCATAGCCATATCGGCCGGAGAAGCGGCGACGCAGACACCATCCGTGTTGGCCGACACCACATGGCCGCCGTGCTCGGCGATGATCTCGATGAGCCCGATCAGGTAGAACTGGCCGGTCACCGTCGTCGCGAGCATCAGGTCGGGCGCATAGAGCTTGCTGAACATCGACCCCAGCTTGCCGAAGGTGCCGTTCAGCATGATCTTCATGGCCCCATCCTTGATCTTGTTGCCGGCACGCTTCGCCACAAGGCGCTCATCCAGAATCTTGCGGTACTGTTCGATGAAGGCGTGGCCCAGGCCGCGCGGGATCAGGCCGGCGTTCAGGATGATGTTGGGGTAGAAGCTGGCCACATCGAAGTCGCTGATCTCCAACTTCTCGGTGGCGATCCAGTGCTGCTGCCGATCGTGTTGAGAGTGCAGGCCGCCGATGCCCATCTGATAGCGCCCTTTGCCGATCACGATCGGTGCCTCAAGGAAGGGTGGCAGTTCGATGGCGCCGTTGCCCGCGTTCAACTTGAACACCAGGCGCTCGGCGCGTTCCAGCATATCCACCACGATGGCGTTGCGCGGCTGGATGAATTTGGGCGCGGTGTAGCGCACGCCGCTCGGCATATCCACGGCGCCGCGGATGCCAAGCACCTTGGACAGGACGGTCTCGGCCACCTGGGCGTCGGACTTGCTGCGCAGATCGACCAGATAGAGTTGGCTCATTTGCTCGCGCAACTCAAGCGCAGGTTCCAGTTTCCTGAATAGGTTCTCCGTGGCAACCAGGTCACCGTTCAAGCAGTAGTCCTTGACCATCGCGCGATCCGCCGCGGTGAGGTGGGCGTCGTGGGCGAACGGCAGGTCCGTGATGGATTTCAGGCCCATCCGGGCGGCGTACAGCTTGAGGTTGATCATCACCCCAGGTGCCACCTCGATCAGGTCGATGTGGTCGATCTCCAAGGGTTCCAGCTTGAAGTCCCGATAGGACATCCAGGCCGGCTTCTTCTCCTCGATGATGGTGTTGGCCATGCGCTTCACTTCGGCAAGCGAGCGCCCACCCATGACGGCGGCCAGGACCGGCGCATCGAACTTGATCCCGTTGAAGGAGACCCACAGGTAGCGCTCGTTGCGCATCAAGGTGATCAGCTTCGAGATGGTGGCTGTATCGTTGCCCTCAAGCGCGATCGTGCGGCCGGTGGCCAGGTGCCTGGCGCCGAAGAAAAAGAAGATGTCGTCGCCCTTTCCCATGAGTTCGAGATCGAAGACAACGGGTTCCTTGTCGCTGATCATTCCTTGGTCTCCTGTAGGGCCACAAACGTGCGCAGCATCTCCACAACGTCGCCGCTCGCCAGCGCCGCCTCTGCCGCTCGCAGGTCTTGCTCGATCATCGCTGCACCGAACATCCCGGCAGGGCCAATTTCCTTGTAGTAGCCCTGCACTCTGCGCACTCTGGCCATTTCCTTCGGCAGCGCATCTGCCAAGCATTCGGTGATCATTCGCTCACCCCGTAGCGCAGTTCCATGATCAACCTGATCTCGTGGATCGCCTTGCGCAAATCCTCGACACCAGCCTTCGCTTCATGGCGGCACATGCGCTTGATGACGCATCCATCCAAGAAGTGAATATGGTTCTTCTCGATGAACTCGGCCGGCTGGATCGGGAAGTTCTTATAGTGGTCGCCGCCACATTGCTCGGACAGGGCGCCGGGTAGAATCCTCGGGCCGTTGCGGTCTTTCTCCCAATAGTGCTCAGAGTGCTCGACCTCAGTGTCTTGAGTTTCCAGCAGGGTGTGGCCGGCTTCGGTCAGCGACCACATGGAACCCTCACCGGTGGCCGCAACCAATCCGTGTTCCAACAGTGGGGTCACGGTAACACCAGACTGTTGGAACATGAATTTTTGCAGGTGCTCTTTGATGTCCATCATTTTCTCCTGTTGATGAATTGGTGCTGTTTTCTTCCCCACCAGCAAAGCCAGCCCCCAAAGTTGGCGACGTGACGGGATTTTCC
>OFQY01000424.1_pt1 | contig 17139 bp, 21 predicted proteins | sample 1542991 | NCBI WGS metagenome assembly OFQY01 (sample SAMN07774224, study PRJEB24372) | wastewater metagenome | isolation source: Exp Tend VB 10WW | collected 2016-02 | reverse complement strand
GTGGACTTATGTCATACGATATGACTAATCACTACGAAAACTCACTTCGAGCCGAGCAACGAGCAGTCTTAACCCAACTGGAGGCAGAGCTATGACAGATAACACACAAGAGATAAATGAGATAATCCGAGAGATGCGGTACAGAGTGCTAGAAGATGAGCTAGAGAAATTGATTAGTTCAGTGAAAAGTCACGGACGTATGATACTGCGAGATGACCCTATTGGTTCATATTGGGAGAAAGACGATGGTGAGCGTAAGTTGGTGCGCTTATACGCAGACGGTGACAATTACTGGGCTATAACTACCGAAGAATTAAATCGTATCACCGCCTACAAAGATAAAGCGGTAGAGGAAGTGCTGGATAGGGCGAAGCAAAGATTCCACGAACCAATAGAGCACGACGGTTCGTATATTAGCATATCGGTAATAGACAAAACATTCGACGAGCTTATCCAAGCCGAGCGAGCCTTAATAGAAAAGAGGATGATGTGAGCAAAAACGAAGAACTCGGCTTGCCATTCGGTGATGGCATGGAAAAGGTAGCATTTTGTTTCGATGTTGATGGTACGCTGATTGATGATAATTGGCCTCTGGCAAGCACTCAAAATTTGCTTCGTGATATGGCAATCCAAAAGTGGAAGAATGTCGATATTATTGTCTGGTCAGGAGGTGGAGCCGATTACGCGGAAACACAATTCCGTCGCTGGTTCCCCGACTTGATAGGGGTGAAATTCTACTCCAAGCTAGAACATAAACTACTTCGAGAACGATACATAAAACTAATTGTCGTTGATGACATACAGGACACACGCCTTGGTGACGTTAATCTGATTGTGAGGAATAAGTGACCCCTCACGAACCACTAATAAGAAAGGAAACGATATGAGTAAAAAGTACTACTTCGTCGGATATTCACATAGTCGTGGGTTTGGAAATATGTTCTTTGAAGCAGAGCCGTACCTTAATATCAATATGGCTCAAAATGAAATCAAATCTCGTATTAAAGACGGTAACGTGGTCATCATCTCAATAAGCGAGATACGCAAAGGTCAGTATGCGCCCCAGAAAGAGGGTTCCGATGACTAACCCACAAGACCAAGAAATCGATGACATCTTAAGTGACTACGCAACTGCCTGGAGTGGATATGACAGCTCAGATGGCAAACCGATTTTTGCAAAACGCATGGAGGATGTCAAGCAACGCCTCAATGACCTCATCACTAGGGCAAGGATAGATGAACTTATGCCAATAGACAATATAAACCGTCGTTTAGGCGATGATTTCGGTGAGATGGATGCCCAGGAGGAGATAGAGAAACATGTTGACTCTAGGCTCGCCACCCTCACAGCTACTAAAGAGGATAAGGAGCATACGATGAGCAACACATCTAAAGAGCTGAAAGAGCTGAGAGAGCAGATAGCTGAAACTATCTCGCTCACACGTTCAAGAAATGTAGCCGAGGAGAGAGTGCTCGATAGTATTATCGAACTCGTAGAGTCTTGGCACACCCGCAAGCTCAATGAGGCGAGAATAGACGAAATCAGAAGAACACCCAAGAAGCTACCGAGGTTTGAACCATGACTAACCCCCTAATTACAGAAGCGGAGATTGTAGATGTCTAACGAACCAGATGCGTATTACGGTGACAGCGCAGAAACAGACGAGATTGACATGAGCTTTTTGGATTAAAATTATAGTGTCTAAATAGTTATCCACACGCTACCACTAGCGTATTTACAAAATGTGTTATTTCAGCCATCATGGGGGGTACCAATGGCAAAAAATGAGTTATCAACAACTGAGGGGAAGATGAACCTCAAACAAGAGCAGGTAGCGAAATTAAACATGCGCTACCGCATTGTTCGGTTCAGGGGTACGATATTATATGCTGACAGTAATGGGTGGGAGACACTCTTTTCTGACGAGTTTGCTCGTATCTGTTATGCAACATTGGGTGCCGGAGTACGCCAGACACAGATCAAAGACTTGCAGCACTATTTTTTTACCAACTCCGAGGATCTGACGAAGTACGCTCACTACATAGCTATGCCAGATGGCCGAGTATGGGATATGGAAAAACTCAAGTTTACCACTGACATATCAAATGACGATTGTGTTTACACAACTGCAATCAACCCTGGTGATGGTATGTCACACCGTGAATGGCTTGAGGAAGTCACATCAGGTGATACAGGTTTAGCCGATGATATTATTCAGGCATTAGCGCCCATATTTATGGCGAAGAAACCATTTGGCGTGTTCTGGTTCCTCGGTAATGGAGCCAATGGCAAATCGACCACACTTAAGGCACTGTATGCTATTTTTGGCTCCGACGCGCCGTACTCGCACAACCGGTGGTTCAGCCAGCTTACTGTCAAGCAGATTGAGGATGAGCGTGATACGCCAATGGTCAACGGGCGTCTTGGTAACGTCTGTCTTGAAAGTAACGACGGGCACATCAAAGACACTGGTGGGTATAAGAACCTAGCTGAACATAGCACTTTTAACGTCCACAAGTTCAACAGCCAGGACGGAGTGATGGTTGACGGTAATGTTCATACTATTTTCAATGCTAACAACATACCGACTTTCGCTGACAAGACCCAAGGTGTTCGACGTCGCACGTTCACTATCCCATTTCGAGCGAGTTTTCCACAGGACAATACGTTCGATGAACGCTTGTTCGCAAGACCTGGGTTCTTGTCAGACTTACTGGGTGAAATACTCCGTACAACGGTTAAAATCAAAGATAATGGCTATAGCTATAGTTTTAGTGAACAGACAATTAAAGCCAAAGAGGACTACGATGAAGAAGTGAATACTGCTGAGACGTATTTCGAGGAATTAGTGCGTAATGATATATGGGGTTTCACTAATTTTACTGAACTGACACGTGACTACCAGAAGTGGTGTGATGAGCGGAGTTATACGGCACTTGGCAAAAAGTCAATTGCCCACGCTGCAAAGATTGCAGGGTATGAACGGTCGGCGTATAGGCAGGACGGTAAAATTATTACTCGTTATGTATGTAATGGCTGGCCAGCAGAAGATTTGCTTGAAATAAGGACGCGGTGGGGTATGTTCCAGAAGTTTGACAGTGATGTTGAGCTTGAGACGACACCAGAGGTTAATGACAGCCTTAATCAACTATTAGCATTGGATATGTAATGATAACACTGAAAGATCAATTTGAGGAGTTTATACATCTTCCCTATGATGAGTACTGGGTAAAGAAGAAATCTAAAAGTAACACTGTCGATGAGCGTACTCTCATGTCACTGATAGACATTTGTACTGATACAGATGATATAGCGGCCGCCAAAATGTCGTTTGACCGTATTGAGGGGTTACTCGAAACACCTATACACATCAAGATACCGAAGTTCTATGTCCGGTATCTGAAAGCGATTGATGTCGAGCATAGTGAGCAGAAAGCGCTCGGGGCCCCTGAAACCGTAGCACCAGTGCAAGACGATAATTATGACCCTGCAACCGCAAAGCTGCGTGAGACACTCAGCCGGATGCGTACTATGCCAGAGCAGATTATACCGGCTATATTGCGCGTCAAAAAGGCTATCCAAGCTGGCAAGGACGTAAACCTCAAGCCACCACAGAAGATGCCACAGGTAAAGCATGTCATAGTCGCTAACTTACTGCGGAATGTCCGTAAGGGCCGATACCGCGCTATCGAACTCGTATTTGACCAGATTGACGGCCGCCTTACCCGTACTATTACTCTGCTAGGTGGTGAGGATGTCTATGTCGATGACTACACACTCCTGACAGCACCGGCCGGAGCTATCAAAGATGCTGAGGGTTACTATATAGCTGAGAATAAAGTAATGACTGCTGCATGGTTAAGGGGTTTTGCACAATCACAAAAGGGACTAGAGATGTTAGCGGAGAACTTAGACAATGACTGAAACTGAGTTTGAAGCACAGTTTTGTGAAAAGTTACGACGTAAGGGCTGTTATGTCATTAAGAACAATGCCGGTCCTGGTGTACCGATGGGTACACCTGATCGTACCGTACTAATGCCTGGTGGCGGCTGGACGATGCTTGAGTTCAAGAAGTCAGAGAAAGCTAAGTATCAGCCATTACAACCTCAGCAACTAGCTAAATTAAAGGGTATGTTCCATTCTGCAACTGTTTATCCTGAGAACGCTGCACAGGTTATGGCTGAGATAGAGAGGATGCTGTGATAGTTATCCATAATGTCAAGCAAGGAAGTCCTGAGTGGCATGAACTACGAAAAGGTAAGTGGACAGGCTCACGCGCAATCAAATTGCTCCAAGGCAAGCCATTACCAGATGATAGTGCTATCACAGCAAACAAGTACATGATGCGTGGCACTCTGCTTGAGCCTATCGCAATCCGTGAGTATGAGCATAACTACGAGACAGACGTGCTCCGGCCAGGGTTTATCACCAATAGTAAATACCCCACCGCTGGTTATAGTCCTGATGGTATCACTGGTGACATACTACTAGAAGTGAAGTGTGCTAACGGGCTTCGGCATGAGGCACTAGTGAATGGTGAGATACCACTTGATTACCTTGCTCAGATACATTTTGGCATGGTGATATGTGAGCTAAATAGCGCCAGGCTTCTTGCTTTCAACCCTGAATACAATGAGCAACTGACCGTAATCGAGATAAAGACTGATAAAGCTATTATCGACAATATCCGTTCAAAATTGGACTGTGCTAAAATAACTACATAACAACCACCCTTTTAGCGCTCCTATGCTACTCTTGGGTGGTTGTTTTTTTAACAAAACTCCCTTGCTAAGAGGGAGTATGTCAGGTGAGTGTATGACCTTATATTTATTTTGATAGACGAGTTGAGTTTAGGAGGCTAGATATCGTTTAACGTACAACACTCATTTTTATTATAAGCATAAGCTATTATTTTAGCTACTAGTTTACCCGACTACATGCTCAGGTGGCGGTATATAGCCCACATCATGCCAACCTTTGACAAGCTGTTGGCGTAAGTATTCTTTGCGTACCGCTTCATACTGAGCCGTCTGCTCGGCGTCATGGCCTGAAACGAATAACCGCACCATTTCACTGGCAAGGTGGCTTATCCGGGTGTTCTGTGCTTCGTGCCACCCTTTTTCCACGTTATTTCTCAGCGGTTACAAGTTTTTTGAACGCCACCAACACGAAGTTGATAACTGGTGTCAGTTGCCCAAACTCTGTAGCAGTTGTAATGCTGATGAGATAGTCTAGTACCGCTGAGATAGCAACGTAACCAGCCACTTTGCCTATGTCTAACGCTTGTTTTTTAGTTAATCCTAGAGACATGTTTACCCTTTCTTGATAAAGTTTTTAACTACCCCTATGAAGTTAATAAGCATACCCTTGATGGATTTAACAATCGTCAGGGTATCTTGAGTGTTTTTGGCTAGTATCGGGTCGTTGATGTATACTGACTTTTCAACAATCTTTTCAACTTCTTTGACGACTTCAACAGGTGGCTTGTTTTCGGCGTTCTGTAGGGCTACTTTGGTGTCTGCGAGTTGTTGCTGTAAGGCATACATTTGCCCCTGCCAGTTATCGCGGAGCGCCACGACGCCGATGGTCTGTGCGTGTTGGGTTGTATCAGCTTCAGGGTCATCCGACAGTATCTCGATGGCTCGGAGGTCAGTTTGACCAACCAAGTGCTGTCTGAACTCGTCTCGCGACAGTTGTCTGCCTCTAAGCCGTTCCGCTAAGTCTTGCCCATACCGCCAATAGTAGTTATCTGCATCTGGTATTGTCATATCTTCCTCCTTAGTTACTCTTACGTTGCCGATGTCCTCGCTCCAACCAATAAACTTACAGTTATACCTCTGCTCGACCTGTTCGATTGATGTCCATATATCAGCGTAGGGTTTGTGAGAGATAGGGCTTGACCAGATTGTGCCGTCCTTATAGATAGCGACATGCCCCCAGTTCTTATAGACGCCGTTGTATGTGCCGAAGTGTGAGAACCAGACAGGCACATAGACACCTGATGGGAGGTTTCTATCTTCATGCCTAAAACTGATGCGGTTCCACTCATCGGTTGCCGTGGCACTTACTCGGTCTGCACCAAACGCTACCTCTGTATAGGCTAGACACCAACCGAGCCAGTCGTTAAGCACCCACCCACCAGAGAAGATTGTCGGGTCGAGGTTCGGGCTGACAAGCTGCTTCACTTGCTTGCCTCAATAGGTGGCAGACTCTTGTAGTAGTTGTACTTGACCATGACGTACGTGCCGTACAAGAATGTGCCGAACATGATAAGTATAATCAGGCTAACAATCTTCGCGTCCAGGCCTTTTAGTACCTTGTGCATCGTGCTTGAGTTCTCTAGTTCGCTGGCACGCTCTAGCTTCGTAATTCGGGTGTCATGGTCTAATACAACAGCCTTGCCCCAAATGACATGCTCGTCAAAATCTACCTGTGGCACTTGCGTTTGCTGCATGTCTTTGAGTGTCTGTTTGAGTTCTCTTAGGGATGCGTTAGTGGCGTTCTGAGCTACAGCCATATAGACGAGGTGTATCCCGACTTCTTCGATGGTTTTTGGGGGTGTTATTTCTTCTGGCATTAGGCGCACCCTAAGTCAACGATAGTAAACTTGCCAGACCAGTGCGATTGACCGCCACTTGTTGTTTCATTCTTAATGCGAAAGTTAAGTGTCTGCCCTCCAGAAGCTGAAGATGTGAATATGCATGACCACGCGGATGGAAGTGATATGTATGTTCCGCTGGCGAGACCAGTATATCCAGCAGATATTTCTGTCGTGCCTTCTGCGACTTGTGTTGTATATGAACTAGCAGCCCCTGCTAAATGGTTTATCGCGAAAGAGCAACTGACTAGATATTTGTGCGCCTGCGTCACCACAGGTAATACCTGAGACGCGACTGTAACGTATGACGTTGTAATCGCAATCCCGTCGCTTTCGCTTTTGAAGTATGCTATCGCCTTCTGTTTCGCTGTAGTGACTGAGGCATTAGTGATTGCACCTGTGTCACTATGAGCTACTGCTAATACCGTTGCAATGTTATCAGCCCACGCAGTCGTAGGTCGTATAACTATAATGTCACCCACAGCACTACCCAAGTCAGTATACCCAGGTGCGATGCTATCTATTTCGAGATTAGCGCCACTGACATGACCAGTGAAGTCTACCGTGGTTGCTTCTGATATAACCGTTATTTCTTCACTTGTTACAGGGTCTACGAATGTATGAGGTGTCCCCATGCTACCCATAAATGTTGCTGGGATGTTATTTACTGTATCGACGATTATTGTTGTTACGCCTGAATTACGGACTGTTTGGACTGTAGCGGTACTAGCGTTGCCGGTACCATCTGATGCTTTGATAAGATTTATTGATGCCATGACTTAATAGTACAACAAAAAGAGAGCCTTTTACAGCCCTCTTATGCTTTTTGCTCAATCTGTTAAGAACTTGAGCTTTGGAGCGTTGCAATTGCACTTGCTTTGCGTCCAAGAATGAATGCGCCACCACGAGCGCGAAGTTGCAGTTCAGAACCGCCAAACCCAGGAACATCCTTGATGAACTTGCGACCACCATTCTTAGGGGTCATCTTCTGGGTAGGAGCTGCGATAGCTTTCTTATCAGCGACAACTGCTTTAACAGTTGGGTAAGCTGAGAAGTACTCATCAACAGTCTCAACAACCATTACGTTTTTGAGCTTACCAAGCAAGCCATTCAAGCCAGCCGTGTAACCCTTATCGCTACCATCGAAAGTAGTGATGAAAGCACGAAGTTGGTCAGCGAAGGTACTTGGTACCCATGCAACACTGTTACTAGCATCGCCACCACCGTTGGTGACAACAGTAACGGTATTGTAGAACTTCTGTAGCAAACCATTTAGACCGGTCAAGGTAGTGCCGTCCCAGGTAACGATGTTACCACTTGGTCGTGCAGCGATTACCTTAGCAAGACAATACTCATCGAAGTCAGGAACGAACTTTTCGTCAATCCAAGCCTGTGCAGTTTCCTGTACGAGCGTACCGACTGGCGTGTCCTGAACCTGAGTGTCCTGGATGCGTAGGAATACGAAGTAGTTGTAGTCAAGCGTCCACTCTTGCTTGCCGTATTCAGCGAGGGTTACAGTTTGTGTAGTTGCAGTCTCGTCATAAACACCGAGGCTAGAGCTGTCGATGTCAATGTTAAGAACGCGGACGGTTGCAGCGTCAACAGTGTTGACACCGTTAGCGTCAAGATATTTAGCAACAGTCGAGCCAGCCTTTAGGCGGCGGTCAAGAAACGTAGCAGTACGAATACCGTAGTATGAAGCCATGATAAATCCTTATCGTTAAAAGTTATTTGTGTGCTGGTTCTGTTACCACGAATTATAAAGGATAACAAGTATAATTACAAAACTTTGTTATACTATAGAAAATGCAGGTGCCACAACACAGACTACCCCTGAGAGACTACCAGAAAGAGATAGTTCAAGCGTTCAATGATCCAAAGATTGATGAGCTCCTGCTTGTTATAGCCCGTCGTGGCGCGAAAACGACGACAACATTCAGCGAGGGTATCGTACCGGACTTAGTACGAAGGGTGCAAACAGCCGTTGCTGTATACCCTACTGCAAAAATGGGCTTCCGTAACTTTTGGAATAACATCGAGGATGATGGGTTCAAGACACTTGACCACATGCCAAAGCCATTAGTCGCCCGACAATCAAACAGCGAAGATGATATGCGGATGGAGCTTATCAATGGCTCTATATTTATGACGCTTGGCGCAACTAATACCGAGGCACTTCGAGGTGCGAACGGTAAGAACTATTGGTTTGATGAGTTTGCCGACCAACCTATTGAGGCAGTCAACGTGATTGCCCCTATCACTGAGCGCAACAAAGGCAAGCGAATATACACCGGCACACCAAAGATAGATGGTATCAATGGTGAGACTATGCACCGTATGCACGAAGCGTTCAAAGCTGATAAGACCGGTACGAAGTACACCTGCTACATCGACGCTACCCATTATATGACGCCAGATGAGCTTGAGAGGACGCGACAAGGGTATATCTTGCGTAATGGTAATGACTTCAAGTTTAGACAAGAGATGCTGCTCGACTGGGGGCAAGCCAGTGAAACATCATACTATGGGCAAATTATATCGCAGCTCAAAACTAACGGTGGTATTGGCATTTACCCATACAATGCAGCATACCCTGTCTACACAGCATGGGATCTAGGTATGTCTGACGCCCTAGCCATTGTCTTTTTCCAGTATTTCAACGGCCAAATACGCATTATCGACTTCTTAGAGACATCAGATTTTGCTCTTAATAGTGTCGTGCCATTCCTAAAAACTAAGCCATATAACTATGGTTGGCACTTCCTGCCCCATGACAGCGCAGTCCGCAGCATGAACGATAATGTGAGCCGCCTAGACTACCTCTACCGTAATGGCATTATGAACGCCAGCACCTTGCGTCGTGAGGGCGTCAGTATTGGTATTGACCGAGTGCTAGAGAGGCTACCAAAAGTAGTCATAAATATAGGGACTACAGCTTCACTTGTCCGAAAACTCCCTATCTACAGGCGCAAGTATAACCCTGAGACTGGTGACTACATTGGTGCAGACCACAAGAGCGAGAGCCATGCTGCTGATGCTATCAGGTATATGTTCACCGCTATCCATTATTACTTTAGCAAAAAGGGAGACTTCCTCATCGAGAACGATGTACAGGGAACCTCCCATCTTGATATTGGCGAACGAGACTTAGAAACTACTTACTACTTTTAGGTCGGATGCTATCAAGGTACTCTTGCTCAAACGGTGCATCTTCTTTGTCGAGGTTGGTTTGCTTATCAGCCTCAGCTTCAATACTGAATATGGCTACTAATAGTTGCGTATCGGTAACATCGCCACCTGACATTTTGCCAAGGTTAGCCATCATCTCACGGTTATTGCGAGCTTTGCGTAACTTAGCGACCCATTCCTTACCTAAGCGCCAGCCAACATCACTCTGTCGGTTCACGCCGAGGTCACTACTCTCAATGAGAGCTTTAATTTGGGCTGGGCGGCTTGTGTATACCGTTTCACCTGTTTTGATGTTGAACCAGTCGATTGCTGTTGCCATTGTTTTATTCTCCAAAAAACTTATTTAATGTTGCTTCTGCGTCGTTGGGGTCAATATCGCCACCCCCAGCATCACCACCTACATCACCACCTACATCCATGCGGTCTGCTGCCGTCTGCTTGCTCACAGGGATAGCGGCTGCCGGTGCGGCGGCTGGTGTCGGCTGGAAACCGAATGCCATAACATACGGCTCCATAACATCAGCGTAGTAATCCTCAATATCAGGGGCAGACAATATGAGGTCTTTCTCAGCGTCTAGCTTAACTGTTTTCATGTAGTTTTTGTAGACTTTACCCTGCAACTGAGGGTATTTATCAAAGATTGGTTTATATTTCTCAATTACTCTTGTGGCACCTTGTTTGAAATTAGAGTTTACCTCAGCTAGTTCACGAGCTGACGACTTGATATCAGCTACCTGCTTATCGAGCTTATACTGCTCATTCATAAGCCACTGGGTCGCTTGTTCAGTAGTCATAGTACCACCTGATAGGTCTACCACGTCTTGAGGTGACCTTATCTCTTTGCCGGTACTTTCATCTACCAAGGTGTTCGACAACCCCTGTGGGTAGTATGCTGCAAGCACCTCTTTTTCGGCTTCTTCCAAGGCTTTCCCACTATTTCGCTCTTGGTCACGGACATCAGACATAATCTGGCGTACTTCCTCGGCAGTTAGCGGCTTTGGCTGCTCTTGTGCTGCTGGCTCACCTTTTTCCACTGGCGACTCGTCTTGCGCTTTTGGATCTTCACTTGGCGGTGCTTGTGGTTGTTTGGGCGCGTCCCCTTCGGCCTCTCCTGCTGGGGTATCTCCACTTCCGGTTTGGTCACTATCGGGTGCGGTTGCAACAGGCGGGTCTGCAACGACTTCGGTGGGTAGTTTATTATCATCATTGAACATTGTATCCAAATCATCGTCCATACGTTAACCCCTCTACTTTTTTAGCTAAATCATCTCTAAACTGTCTCAAGTACCCGACCAATAATTTGTGAGCTGCTATCTGTGATTCTACTGATACCCCCTGTATCTGTACGATTACGTCAAAGGTATTATGCTTTAGTATAAGCTCATCAATATCTTTGAGCTGTTTCACCAGAATAGACACATTATTGTGGTCAACATCTGATGTATTGTCATCTGACATGACGCTACTGTTAAAGTTATAATCTAAATCTACTTCACTCATATAGCTAATGTTATATTTTTATCTACGTTATGTAAATAGATTGTAGGTTATATTACATCATTTGCTGTGGTTGCTGCATTTGGGGCTGTTGTGGCATAGCAGCTAGTTTCTGAGACAGGTCAGGTACAGCTTCTTCGATAAGCTCATCTTGAACAATACTAGCCTTCTGAGCGGCTACTGGGTCATTCGGGTTGTCGTTCTGTTTCATAGTTACTAAAGTATCTTGTAACTCAGCTCGTTTTTCATTGGTGAAGTCATCTTTACTGATAGTCGTATCAACGGTTATGTCTATCTTCTGTATGTAATCATACAGCTCAGTCCAGTTCACGCCAAGCGCATTAGGGTTAGTCGGGTCGCCAAAACGTCCTGGTGATATAGCTTCAATATCTTTTTTGGTATCATCGTCAACATACAATATGCCGGTATCATCCTGTTCGCTGAGGAATAAGTCAAGTGCTGATAGTATGTATTGTTTGATAAAGTCTTGGACAATGTTCGTAATCTCTTGGCTGGCGTCGTCCATACCAGCTCGCTGTGTCTGAGCACCGATACCCGTCTTTGACTGGCCGATTGCGCCAAGACTTGCCCCTGGGTTATACCCAAGCATGTTCAAGATTTGGCCACTGATTTCTTGGCTAATTTTGTCGTACTGTTGAGCGGTTGAGGTATCAAGAGTAAGTAGCCCAACTTTGGCATTTGGGTCGGTAGAGCTGATAGTGCCACCAGCTTTGAGAGCTGTTGAGCCGGTGAATAGACCAGTTCTGACCACTGTTGGGTCACTGTTATAGAGCCAGGTGGTAGCTACGTTCTGACGTAATGCCATCATCAAGTTCTGGTTAGGGCTCGCAAGGCGAACACGGCTGTCACCGAATGGCGAAAGTTCGGCAGGGTCAATAACCATGAATATAACACGCGGGTAGCCAAACTTTGAACGGTTTGGCACGTTACGGATACTCTGTGTTAATGTGGGGCTAAAGCTGGTAATATCATCGGCAGGGTCAGAACTGAGGCGTGTAACTATCGTATAGGTGTCAGATGATGTTGCAGCGGTCTGCTCACTTGGTATCAACCACTCTGAGTATTCAGTAGCACCTGTCCCGTCAGGGCCAGCATCAATAAGAGCTTTTACGGCCTTAATATTCCAAGTAGTGTTTTTATTGTTTTTCTCTTTTGCATATATTTTCTTGAGCTTGGTAGGGGTAAATTGAGTTTTTACATAGAAATAACTTGATAAGTTGGCATCTTGTACGCCTGGTTCAATACCAATATCGCTAAAATGTAGCAATGATGGGATGACTCCATACTGACCATACAAGTTGGTGGCTTTGACTTGGAAAGCGTTAAACCCTCGCGTGACTGCACCACGGCCACCAAGTTTCAACGAGCCAACAAACCCTTTACCGAAACTAGTAGGGTTAAGGATATTATCATTGACGATATGGCGACAGATGAGAGCCTGTTCAGTTAGTTTTGACCCATTGATAGCGACCGATATAACAGGCAGTTGTTTGATGGCTTTATTCATCATCTGGCGGATAGCACCAGCAATAGTTGTATCACCGACATTTGGCTTCTTGCTATTACTTTTGGGGTATTGAGCATTAGCGATAGTATTTAGGTCACGAAAATCATGGGTGTACCCATAGGTAAACTCTTTTGATTTCTTCCATTCAGCTATGTAATCTGTAACATCAGTCATATTGTTTATCCTTTGTTTATATGATATCACCTATTACGCCAACATCTACTTTTTCGATGCTAAATGATTTTAGGCCGAACGAAGTACCGTCTGAGTTACTATATATCCTAAAATTAACTTCATTCACCACTGGGTTTGGCAGTTTCACTCGTAGCCGCTTAGATATCTTGAGCGAGCTACTGTTCTCGGAAGCTACAGGCATGGGTGTTGACCAGCCAATAAGCCTGTTCTTAAACCCATTGTACATAAGACGTGGGTTGCCCCAACCACCTTGGCTGGGTGCGATGACACTACCGTTAGTGAATGATTTAGTCTTAGTTTTAACTCTACCTTTTTGGTTGATATATGACACCTCACAATATACGGTACCAACCCAATCTGTGACATAAAACACACCCTGGACCGCTGCCACAAAATGGTTACGACCATTAGAAAACGGCATCAAAGAGCCACGTACATCCACAGTAAATGGTACCGGTACCCCTGCGGTATCTTCATCTTGCGCGACAAAGCCCTCAACGAGTTTGTATATTTTATTACCTTGTCTGATATAGGGGAAACTTGCCTGGTTTGGCGGTGATACTGTGCCTATCCAATCAGCAGGTAAGTCCCAAATAGCCCACTTAGGGGCGTCTATGTTCACAAGGTCATAAATAATTATCTGGTTATTGTAGTTGTACCTTTGTGATGGGACAGTCATAAGTACATAGTTGTTCCATGCCGTACCAACTATCTTGTCAAAGTTAGCATTTTTAATGCTTGCATAAGTATTGGCTATTTGATTGCTAATGATTGACTGTGACAGCACATTCTGTATTTGAGCCTTAGTATCAATAGAGTTGACACCATTTGAGCCAGGGAATATCAATTTACCTAGATAATTGACCACGCCATATTTCGCGTAGACAGCATTTGCCCCAGTGTTAAGACTTTCATAGTCCCAATATTGTTTGGCTTGGTTGCCATAAGTAATCGTTTTCTGGCTAATAATATCTTGCTTACCAATACCGTCAACGCTACTTGAGATAGAGAATAGGCTTGGTACGTTCTGGTTGTTACGGAAGCCAACAACAGAGGTAGGGTAGTAATCTGTGCCCTTGTTAAGCGGCATTGTCTGCGCCCCATCACCAGGGCTGAACGAGATACCAGTGTCGGTGATACCGGCAAAGTATAAGTCATAGGGGCTATCAGGGTTGCCGTATAGGACTGGCGTATCACCAGCCATCGTACCGGCACTAGCCTTAACGCCAGCGGTTGTGTTTACTGTTGTGCCTACCCCAGCGGTGATATCAAATGGTACTGAGCCATTATCAGAGAATGAAGTAGTGGCAAGCGGTATTTTATCGCTCATTTTCATCAAGTCACTCGCAACTGGGGTAGTCCCCGCTATGGCAACCGCTCCCCATACAATACGCCCTGTAGCACCAGCAGGGGGTGTGTCATTAAATGCGATAGTCAGGTACTCAGTACCGTCAGATTTCCATGTAGAACGGCTTTTTGATACGGCTTGAGTTAAGATTTTAGCTTCGTTTATACCGGTATCACCACCACCATCAGAGCTATAGGTTATCGCATAGTATGTCTTGAACGCACCTGATGCTGTAATGCCAGTCGCAGTTGCGGTTAGGGTACTAGTAGGCTGTACAACCGAGGTAAACACCGTCATATTAAGTGTTGCGAGGTCGATATAGCGTAAGTTGTCTATACCATTCATACACAGCAAAATGTCATTAGTCCGCATGAATGTCGTGATAACGCCAGCCGTAGTCGTGATGGTGTTGCTACCACCACAATTTGTCCATGAGGTAGCATTTTCTTCGCAGTATTTCACTTTACCTGCATCAGCAATAAAGAAGTACAGATGCCCATTATAATAAACTTTGGCAATTTCACCATTGAAGCCAACTGTATCAGGTAGCCAGCGCTTTTTCGTGAGACGTTTAACGATATTATTCGCATTGTTTACCCAAGCATTACGGCCATAACTGTAACTATTTATCGGTATATTATAGTCGCCACGCTCATCAAGACCGGCACTAAAACTGACCGCATCAGTTGATGTGATAGTTTGTTGCTTAATTTGTACCGGACGATCTACAGCCATTACCAGACCCCAGTGACATACCCATAATTGCTAAATTGTGCGTCATAGCTCTCGTTTGTAGCATTGTTTATAGCTATCTGCTTATCTAGCTCGTTCTTATATTTCTGAGCGAATGATGGGCTGAGAGCTACTTTAGTGACATTAGAGAGTGTCATGTTCTTAGAGATACCATATACGGCAAGTTGTCTGCTTGGTAAGAGAGCTATACCACTATCATCGGTTGTGGTTAGGCGTGGATGATATTGTACGACATCAAGAATTAGCTTTGAGCCGACCTCAGTATCATTTGGGGCCCGTGATAACACTATATGGTTAGCTACGAAAGCAGCCCTATTCGGGGTATAGGCAGCGTCAGGGTCGTCATTCGACGTTTGGCTTGGGTCAACCAGCTTGAAACTAGCTAGTACCGTACCGTCAGTGGCAACTATTTTGACATACTTGTTCTGGTTAAATACAGGTGTTCGGTATTCCTCTGGCAACTCAAAGCTATAGACAGACGTATTCGAGATTGTCGCCAGCTCATAGTCGTTTTCGCGTAATTTGCTCCAATATGCTTCTGTCTCATACTCATCAAGCCATAGGTTAAAACCACGGATAAAATCGTTTCGAAAAGTAGTTAAATCATCACCATCATCATCGTTTTCAGTGCCGTTAATAGAGAAGTATACATCTTGCGCTAGGTTTGTAATATTTGTGAGTGCGCTCATGTTATTATTGTACACTTCCTTGGGTGATTTTATGGACTATTTCAGGCCGTTTTATGTTAATTATAGGGATATTACTCGTACCTGACATCCTACTCATATCATACTGACGGACATTTGGTGCATTTACGCCACCTAAACTGAGTGTACCGAAGTCAGTCCCCATCTTTTTGCCAGAGCCAGAGCCAGAGCCAGAGCCACTCTTTTTTGCAAAATATTTAGGCTTATCAAGTGCACCTTCTTTATATGATACACCAGCCTCAGTAAGCATCTGGTCAATCTCATACAGTTTTTGGTACATGTCAGGGTCATACTCATCTTTTTCAGGATTGCCCATATTACGCCACTCATCGACACCGATGCTCTTGTATTCCGATATAAGCTCATATGGCACTTGGTTATCTTTATAGACAGTACCACGCTTGATTGCTGTATCTAAGTCTTTGAGGTCGCTTGGCTTCGTGCTTGGGTCATCGGCCATTAACTCACGCTTGAGGTTCAAAACAGCCAGATTGGTATCATACTGACCTTTTTCGAGGTATGCCGTATCAGTACCATCTTTAGATACACCCTTAACAAGCCCATCCTTGAGGTCTTTAATATCACTCTCATCAAGTTGTTTACCTTTTTTAGCCTTGTTGAACGCTGCAAGGCCACTATCCTTAAGAATACCATCAAGGTTAGGGTCACTGAGTAACCCATACTTGTCTATAGTTTCGAGTTGGCTATTAACCTCATCAATTATCTCTTGGCTACGCTGTTCACCACCACCTTGGACAGCACCAGCGGCACCTAACATCGTCTGTACAACAGATGGGTTATAGAGTGGGTTACCCTCTGCATCTGTTTTATCAGGCAGTTGATGGTCAAGGATAGGAACACCATCTATAAGTTTATTGAGCGTACCTTCAAGCCATGTATCACCTGATGTATCGTTCTCAGTTGTATCAAATACCTTGCTCAACTGGTTCATCAACGAACCAAATGGTGTCAACGCACGACCAGCCGAGCTAACAACCTTCTGCGTGTACTTACCAAAGCTCTTATCGCTACCGAACGCATCATTTATATTTGCCATTTGTTCAGTTGGGTTGATAGAGCCAGCAATAGAACGGATGTCGGCTAAGGTATTCTCGTTGATGCCACCGTTACGCCCGATAGATGCAGCAATCATCATTGGTACGCCAAATGAACCAGCGTATGACGGGAGATCGTACCAAGCATCACCAATCTTAATGCTATTCTCTTTGATACCATCACGCTCCCATTTAGCTCGCTCATTTGGGTCACTTGGGTACGCACCAGATATAGTACCATTAGCACCAAGGCCCATAAATATACCA
>OFQY01000423.1_pt1 | contig 17159 bp, 34 predicted proteins | sample 1542991 | NCBI WGS metagenome assembly OFQY01 (sample SAMN07774224, study PRJEB24372) | wastewater metagenome | isolation source: Exp Tend VB 10WW | collected 2016-02 | reverse complement strand
AAAATTCGTACAAACTCAAGCAGTCGCACTTTACTCAGGATTATCCGCAGCTGGAAACTCTATGGTAATTTCTCCTTACCCACGAGATATTCAAACTAATGTAAAATTAAATTTTGCAGATTTTGGTACTACTCCAACCTGTACTATTGATCCGAAAATACCAGGATACGAAGAGATAGTTTCTTTCACTGGGATTACCGACAATGGTGATGATACTGCAACCTTCACGGGGCTTACACGTAATCTTATAGGACAAGATCCATATACCACTCCAGGCACCGGCAAACAACACGGAGCTAGTGCTGTTGTTGTCTTCTCTGACAATCCACAGATGTTTGCACGTTTGATGACCAAAGAGAATGATGAAACTGTTACCGGTAAAAAAACATTTCCATCAGGAGGCAACGCAAACGCTCCAGTATCAGGTGCAGTTTATTCTGCTCCAACCGACGATCTAGAATATACTTCTAAAAAATACGTAGACGATATAGCAATCGCAGGAGCACCCAAAGCGACTGAAACTGTTTATGGTCTTTCTAAACTATCTGTTGCTGCGGTAGATCCATTAATTCCTATTGTAGTTGGTGATAACGACACAAGGGTACCAACACAAGATGAGAATAATGCTCTTGTGGGAAACAACACAGACATCGCAGTTGGTACAGGCAATAAAATGGTTACTCAAACAGGACTACAAAAGAGTGCTGAAACTTATGCTGCATCAACAACTGGTAACGACACTTACGTAGTAACTCTTTCTCCAGTACCAACTTCTTTAGTAAATGGAATGAAAATTAGGGTTAAATTTGATGTTGCAAATACTGGTGCTTCAACTCTTAACGTAAATGGACTTGGTGCGTTAGCGATTGTAACTGGAGTTAGCACAGCGACTGCCACAGGAGATATTGTTGCTAATTTAATTGGTGATTTGATTTACAACTCAACAGGTACAGTCTGGCAATTAGTAAACCCTGCTTCTACCATCCTTGGTCTTACATTTACAAATGGCACAACTACAAAAAATGCTACAGATGCTTCAGGAACTCAAAACATTGCACATGGATTACCTAAAATACCAAGAAAAGTTATAATAACAGCACAAGGAAATGCTGCTGGTGCATCATCAGGAGATGTAAACAGTTTTACTGCTAGAACGGTATATAATGGTACTACTCAAAGTTCTGTTTCAACATACGGACAAACATCTACACCTTTTGCAACTACTGCTGCAACTTTTTCCTTAAATACTGCTGTTGCTACAGGAGACCAAACTGGAGTAGTAACCTTCGATGCAACTAACATTATAATAACTTGGACTAAAACAGGAAGTCCAACAGGAACTTATACATTACTTTGGGAAGCAGAAACATTCTAATAAATATATATGAGCACACAAAACGTAACAACTCAAGGCACAAAAACAAAAGACGGAATAGTAAATTTCGATCCTAATACAGGGAAAAAACTTGTTGAAGGACAGTCTGTTGTTGTTAATCCTGGTGGAAATACTTATGGTTCTACTCAAGTACCAATAGTGACTAGTGGTCTTTCTGTTAAAAACTATGCTGATAACACAACTGATTTAAATAAAGCTAACGCTGGTTTTGTCCCGACAGATACGACAAAGAAAACTACTGACAAAGTTGACACAGTAACTACTCCGACAACAATTACAACTAAGAAATCTGTCAACACCGTAACTAACTATGACGGATCAACTACTTCTACTAATGATGATGGTTCGTCATTACTTACCTATAGTGACGGAAGCTCTTACACTATTCCTGTAGGTGCTGATGTGACTACAGCAAAACTCGGGTATGATAATCTAAGAGATATAAAGAGCCAACAAGCTGAAGCCTTATCTATTGTAGAAACAGTAAGAGCCACAGAAGCGAATGACCCACAAGCTATAGCAGCTGCTGAAGATATAGGAAGACAATATGATAGCCTGATTAAGGCTATGGAAGCTAAGAATAATATTCTTGGCGGTCTTGCCGATGTATCCATTGCACGTTATGGAGGACTTGGAGTTATGAATGAAATGGAAAGAACACGTGTCCTCCAGAATGGAATGGATCGTGTAACTGATTTACAAGCAAAAAAGAAAGCTGCTATCGATAAGTCTAATGCTGCCTTTAAAGCAGGTAATGTTAAAGCTTTCAATGATTCCATGAAAGAATTTAGGAATGTTCAAAAAGAATATAGTACAGCTCTAACAAAACTTAACGATGATATAAACGCTCAAATTAAAACTTATAATACGGAAATGAAGACAATGCAGACACAAATAAGACAACAGACAATAGATGACTACACCTTTGCAAAAAATAACGCAAGGGATATTGCACTTACACTAGACAGTTATGGAATCACAGACATGAATTCAAAGGAAGCTCAAAGTATTCTAGCTAGTGCTGCTGAAACTTATGGAATATCTAACCCTAATGTTCTCTACTCTGCTATAGAACTTGAAAAGTCTAAAATGATTAAAGAGGATTTGGCTAATGCTAAAAGTGAGGCACAATTAAATAAACTACTTCAACCAACACCAGGACCTAAAGCAACAGTTGCTGAAAGGGAATCAGAGGCTATTGATGGATTTAGTAATTACTTTGTTCCAGGTGCAACTGATCCTAAAGGAACACCTATCATAGATGATTCTGGTTACGTAACTCCTGTAGCGTGGAAAGCACTGATTAAAGAAGCACCATCTAAAGGGTTAACTCGTGCAAAATTTATTGAAAACTTTTCTGATAAAGTTTATGTAGATGATAAAGGAAATGTATCAAAAGAATATGGATTAAAACCAGTAGAAATTACAAAATATATAATTAAAAACTAATTATGGGATTCCTTGAAGGATTTACTTCACCAAATGAAAATACACCTTCTCCAACCAAGGCAGTAACCCCTACTTCTGGTGGGTTTTTAAAAGGTTTTACTATTCAAAATCAAACTATTCAAGATAAAATATCTAAAGATTCTGCCATAAGAATTGATACTAAAATAGCCCAACAAGAAGCTGCTAAAGCAAACAGTTTTAGTGGAATGGTTAAAAATACAATAAAAGCTATCCCAACATCTGCAGCTGAGATTCTTCCAGGTACTACACAATCATTGCGCGAGTTAAAGGCAGATCCTTTAGGACTTAAAGGTAAGCCTCAGAATGCTATTAATGATATCGGCAATACTGTTATAGATTCTATTAAAAAAGCAGGAGACAGTATATCAAATGTGTTTTCAAAGTATTCAGATACTCCCGGAACTGCTGGTAGAGTTGGTGCAGGATTTCAAGCAGCAGCTGATGTAGGAGGAGCTATCCTTTCACCTATTACCGCATTATTTGCAGGAGCTAATGATATACCTGTTTTAAACAGTGTTGCAAAAATAGTAACAGGTCCATTTGCTATTTCAGGAGATATTGGTAAAAATGTAGGACATCAGGTAGTTAAAAATCTACCAATATCACAAGAAGCTAAAGATAAAATAAATACTGGTGTTGAAGACTTACTTTCACTTGCTGCACAGATGGCTTTTGGTGGGACAATAACTAAGATGTCTACTCCAAAAGTATTAGAAATGGTTAAAAAGATTAAAGAAAAGCATAGTATTGCAGATGCTAATACTATTGTTACTAAAGCTCACGAGATAGCTACTGACAAGCTAATAAACGAAACACGTGCCAATCCTAAACAGGTTATGGAAGAAGCTATACAGAAATATTCTCCTAAAGCTGAATACCTTAAAAAAGATATAGCTACTTCCGGCACTGAATACGCAAAAGCTATTGCCAGTGGGGACTTACCTAAAGAAAAGATATATAAAGCTGATGGAACATTACAAGCTGAAACATTGGTCCATGTCATTGATGATGTTGCTGGAAAGATCGAACAACAAGTCCCTGGACTTGGAGAGAAGTTTAAAGAAAGTATCAACCTAAACAACGCTACAGCAGAAAGCATCCGCGAGCAAGGAACTAAGTTTATTGATAAAATGGATAAGGAAGCCAAGATAATAGACCGTCCAATACTCGAAGATGGTACACGTGTAACAAAGGCAGCAAATGATATTAATGAACAACTTGTAAAGCAAGGTGTTGAACAGTTGCCAGTAGAAGAGCAATCTAAGTATCAGACTGGTTCATACAAGAAAGACCTTGAATCTACTACAGAACTTATGAATACTGACTTCCAGAAAGCTGTTGATGTGGCTACAGGAAAAGCGGAAGTGCCTGAAAATATCAGGTACCCACAGGTATTGTTTAATGCTATTGAAGCACATGCAATGAAGACTGGTGATGTACAGTTACAAATGGATCTTGCGAAGTCATCTCTTGGCACACAATTAAGTGAAGCTGGAGGAACACTTGGCTCACATGGGTTTAACGATAATCCCAACAATTCACCAGTAAAGCTTATTAAGAAAGTAATTGATGCACGTGAACAACAAGCCGTTAAGAAAGGTGGTAAATCAATCAAACAACAAAAAACAGAAGTAGTAGAAAAGCTAAAGAAAGAAGCACGTAAAACTTCACTTAAGCGACAGGATTGGGATTCTTTTATTCGCTCAATACAATGTTAAGATATATATATGGCAAACTTTTGTCTTCCAAAAATTAATACAACCAAATTCCTAGAAGCATTAAAGAGGGGTGAAATAACACCAGAGAAACTTGCTAGTTTCGAATCTAGTGCTGAACGCCGTGCTTTTCTTAAGGACTATGTAGGTGAAGAGCACGTAAAACAAGTCAACACCCTCATTGAAAGCAAGATGCTCCTTAAGGACTTTAAAACAGGGCTCGTCACTGCTGTTAAAAGTATGACTGGCTTGAAACCAGAAGTAAAGAAGGATATATTCTCAAAGATAGAACGTATGGAAGACCTGCTTAATCCAGAAAGTCAGAAAGCTTTCTTGGAGGATATTGCTTCTAAGAAACTTGGAACTGATATTACTTTTGAGGAAGCCACTAAAATAAATGAACTATCTAAAGCTTCAGTAGAAGCCAAGACTAAACCAATGGCTACTACAGAGGAGTTTATTGCAGGGAAAGAAACACCAGAACAAAAGGCTAACAGACTAGCTTATGGTGAAACATTAAGACAGACTTTTGACTATGTAGATAAACTTAGTCCTGTAATAAATAAAGATGTGGTAACTAACGTAGCCAACATTCCTAGAACACTTTTGTCTACCTTAGACTTTTCTGCTCCTTTTAGGCAAGGCTGGGGTATGATGTCCCGTGGTGAATTTTATAAAGCTTTTCCTAAAATGTTTAAGTACGCATTCAGTGAGAAAGCGTACAACCAACTTCAAGCTGATATACTTTCACGGCCTACCTACGATGCCATGCAAAAGGGTGGTTTACGTATTAGTGCTGTAGCTGATAAACTATCAAAACATGAAGAACAATTTATAAGTACACTTGCTAATAAGATCCCCGGTGTTCGTGGTTCTGAAAGAGCTTACGTTGGATTCCTAAATAAACTACGTGCTGATACTTTTGACCACTTGCTTAAAAATGCTGATATGGCTGGAGAAAGTATTAAAGATACACAAACACTTAAAGACCTAGCAAATACTGTAAATGATTTTACTGGTTCTGGAAACATAGGTACTGGAGATAGATATGCTAACACTGTTCCAATCGCTAACGCTGCTTTATTCTCTCCACGTAAGCTATCTGCAACTGTAAATATGTTTAACCCTAGAAGATACTTAGATCCTAAAGTAAGTCCTACAGCACGTAAAGCAGCACTAAGACAACTTATTGGAAGTGTCGGTATAACTGCAACAGTATTAGGACTTGCTAATATGAATGGAGCAAAAACAGAAACAGACCCAAGAAGTTCTGATTTTGGTAAGGGTGTTATTGGTAAGGTACACTACGATGTTACTGGTGGTAATGGTCCATACGCTGTATTACTTGCAAGATTAATAACAAATAAAACAAAAAGTACTACTACCAACAAAGTAACTAAGCTTGGAGTCGGTTACAAGCCCACAACACGCGCTGACATAGCCCTTAAATTTGGAAGAAATAAATTATCTCCACTGGCATCATTTATTGCTGATTGGGCTTATGGGACTGACGCTGTTGGAGAAAAATTTGAAACCAAAAAAGCTGTTGTGGGTAGACTACAACCGCTTATTTTACAAGACCTACAAAAACTATCTGAGGAAGACCCAGCTGTTATGATAGGTTCAGGAATATTTAACCTATTTGGAGGAGGTTTAGGTGTTTATTAGTCCATTCTCTTTAGCCTGCCATCACTAATTTCACCTTCGTAGTACTCACGAACACACCATGCACTAACTATGGCTACATAAAGGACCCCCACTACTATTTTTATTACTGATAGATACATATTATTTTAATTTAACTGTTTGATATGCTATAGCCTGACTTCGATCCCATGTAAGGCTTTTGCGTTGGCTACGTTTCTTTTCTTCTAGGAAAGTTTCAATGTCGATAATAACAAAACCGTGTGCTTCCTTAAAGTATATCACTATATATGCTGGTGCGTTATTGTAGTATGAATAGTCCGGTGCCCCTACTGTGCCAGACTCATTACGGATAAGTACACCCTTCTTGCTCCACTTTATAGCCAACGAGAAGTCTGCTTGATGATCCTCTAGACAAGAAAAAGGAATACTATTAGTCGTAGTCTGCTTTATTTCATACGTCCCAGAAAGTTTTGGAGGGTTGGCTAGTATCCAGTGACGGAATAATACACCGAAAGAAGACTCTCTATTTTTCATAAGTTTCTAATGCTCCAGCAGAAAACTTAGGCTTAATAAAAAATCCTTTAATCCATTTAGGTATTTTTTGATACCATTTTAATTTTGGATAAAATTTATGTTTAGCACTAAATAATGGCATATCATCACTTGTTGGTTGTGTTTTCATATCTTTAAAAATACTCTCTCACTAAAATCATTCTTAGTTAATAATGCTTCACGAACTGCTTTATCTATTGTACCAGAAACAAGGTATACGTATAAGTTGGGTGCCAACTTACCGGCACGGAGGGACCTCCCTATTGACTGCACATTGTCAATTAATGACCAGCTTTCGCTTGCGTAGACAGTACACCGGAATGATGGAAGCTCGTAACCAGCACTAATTTGTGACTGTGCAATAAAGACACAACGACTAGATTCTTCGGCTTCCTTTATTAGTGTTCGCCTATCCTTAGTCTGTCCGGAAAGGACATACACAGTTATACCAGCTTTTTCCACAGCTTTAGCAATCATATCTATCTGTGCGGTGTACTTGGCAAACACAAGTACCTTATCATACTCCTCACACATGTCTAATATTGCATCAACCTTGCCGGTCTCAAATACTTTACTCTTCTCAAACTCATTGCCTGACAATACACCCTGCTCGACCTGATGTTTCTTCCCTACCAACACAATCGGATCTGGGAACTCCATCGGTAGTTCCTTAATGGCATCTTCTTGACTCTTTGTAAGCGGTATATGCTTCACGATATGTGTCTGTTCTGGAACGTCAAAGAAGTCGCTTAAACGGCCAGTATACCCCAAAGACTTCACAGCCTTAGCTAATCGGTCTTTCGTAGCACTGTCCTTCTTTGGTGTCCATATTTCAGCACGGCCCGGCATTGGTAAGCGAAACATAAACGCTTCGCGCCACGTGTAGAAATCCCAATCCTTACTGAGAAGCCACGCGGAAGCGAGTACGGCCATAGGGTTCTTCACTGGTGTAGCTGTACAAAGGTACAATCGCTTTGGATTGGTACGTTTTATAAACGATTGTGCTGCCTCAAATACCTGCGAAGCTTTTGGTATTGCTTGTTTTTTAACGTACTTTACATTGGCTGTAAGCCCGGACAGCACATGTGATTCGTCTAGGATTACCGTATCGAAGCGTGGTAATGACCCGTAATCACGGCGTAGATCTTCTTTTGATATAACTTTTAAGAAGGTGATTTTGGTTACCCCCATTTTACCTAGTTGTCTTTCCCATACCTTATCATCCCTAACAGTCTTTGGTGCTACTACTAAAGTGTTACCTTCGGCATGTGACAAGGCAAGGAAAGTCTTGCCAGTTCCTGTTCCGTACCAAAGACCTGTAACTTTTGGGTCTTTATCTATTACTTCTTGCTGGTGTTTATAAGGTTTCATTGTAAGTATTAAAAAGTTTAATCATATTATTCTTTTCTTCACACAAAGTTAATCCACCAAATTCTTCATATGGAACACCATCACAAAATTCCTCATTTTGATAATGCTTTACCTTAGGACATTCTAAACAGATACATTTTACTCTTATTTTCATATATTTAATTGCTTAATAAAGCCTACATCCGTCGCTATAGGCTCTATAAGAAATTACTTCTTTCCTGCTTTCTTCACAGCTTTCTTAGCTGGTGCTTTTGCTTTTGCCATAAATCTTTTAATAACTTGAGTACAAGTTATTCTATATTATTAGAACTCTTTAAGTTCTTTAGCTTGTTCTCCCGACACGAGAAACAATGTGCTGTCGTTTACTACCTGCTCTTTTAATAATGTTTGCCCTTCGATAACTAGATCAAAATCTGCTGGGGTGATGATCGACTTGTTCTTAAAGGTGATCTTGCGGTAAGTATTAGTTCCAAAAGTTTCCTCTACAGATCCTAAAGTAGTCACTACTGTTGATGGATTAACAGTCTTTTTATAGTCCTTAAACGCCCACTTTGATGACTGTGATAGGTTGAATTGATACATCTCATCATTGTATAACACGTACAGGATTGTCTCTTCTTTAAGGTCTGATGTTGGCTTACCTTTCTGTGTTAATGCTGGGTAAAGTGCCTGAAGTTCTGCTTGTGTTCCACGCTTGATAACTTGTTTATCCAAGTAGAGCGGAATGATTTGCTGATCGTTGTCAAACACTGGGGAGCTAATAAACTTCTTTAGTGATGAATCGTATTTACGTAATTGTCTTCGGTGGAAGACGATGATAACATCCTGCTCTTCACCATCTAAGAACTCCTTAGTCCACACTTTTTTCCCGTTCTCATCCACTTCACCTAAATCTTTTTCTGTATAAAATGTTCCTGCTGCTTGTACTACTGTAATTTTCTTATTTTTACCAGTGCCGGACTCTTCTATAATGTCCTTTGAAAGTAGCCCGAAACGTGGTAATGATTGACGAGAATTGTCATCGTTGACTGGATAGTTCTCGTTCAATACTGCTAATTGCTCTTCACTTAATGTTTGTACTTCTTTTTTTGCCATAATTTTTATTCTCTATTAATTCTCTATTAATTAAGTATATTATCGACCAAGTAATGTACTTAATACACGAGATGATTAGTCCGACCGTAGGACCTGGGTCTCAGATGAGTCAGGGATGTATACAGTCATCATCTCATGTATTAAATACACTACACCACTTCAACTCTAAGTGTCTTAATAACACTCTCTACCAGTTTAACACCAAGCCCCCGACAGGCAATGTAAAGTTCCTCATCTTTTTTAATAATGGTGCCAGACTCGCTATTCATCATATTAACACTATCTCCTACTTTTATTTCTTTGTTGTTGATGTCTTTCATATATTCTATCTTATCGCACAATGTAACAGATCGCAAGTGGATAATCTTAGCTCTAATCTTTGTTGGAATAAGTTGGTGAAAGTTTCCATATTATTTATCTAGTATTTCAAATCTGTCCGCTTTTACATTTACTTGCGTTTTTAGTGTGCTTGTAAACATTCCTAAAAACCCGTAAGCCATTGTAATAGTCGCTACACTATCTAACATTTTCTCTACTCCATTTACAGGAGTTTCATTGAAGCCAAAATAGGCTGTTTCCAAAAACCATAGCACTAATCCTATAAACCATATCCAATCAAACTTTGTAAAACTTTTAAATATTTTCATATATTCTCTATAATGTTATATACCCTGATAATAGTTGGGGGTTACTTAGTTTCAAAAACATAAGTATATTTTGGTGCTATATCTAAGCACTCTTCGGGGTAGTAGTTAGTTGTATCTAATGAACCGCAATTACCGCATTTTGTGTAAGCTGGCGTGTTTATACCCCAAGTTTTACACTCGTGGCATAAATTATAAATTGAATGGTTGTGTTTTCTCATATAGTTTGTGTTTTTAGCTTTTAATAATCTCGTTAGCTTGTTTCATAATATCTACTCCCTCTTTTGTCGCTTTCCAATCTACTGGATAAATTATTGACTTATTTGTTTTAACATAGAAAATATTATTCATACTGTCATAAACAACTGTTGCCCAATCTCCACAAGTTCCCTTTCTTGTGAATTCTACATCTAACTTTGCTACTTCCCATTCTAAAGGAAGTTTTAACTTTCTTAGTCTATCTACCTGTTCCAATAACAGCTCTTTTCTTTTTGTTTCTTTCATTTAGTTTTGTTTCTTTACTTGTAATAAATAATATTCAACCATCTCTTTATGTACTCTTTTAATGTCTACAGCCAACTTTAATATATCCTTCATTGTTACCTGTGATCGTTTGAACCGGTGTATTTGTACTGGTTGCTTAGGTTCGATCTTAACTTCAAAGGTACTACTTTCTGTCTTTACTGTTGGACACCACTCCAGAAACCATGTAAGCTTTTCTGGTTTTATTTTATCCTGAAGGTATAAACATAAGCTATAGAATAGTAACTGACCATGCTGCTCTACTCTTTTATTGTCCCATGGTTTAACCCCAGTCTTAAATTCGTGGTGTGTTAATTTGTCCTTACTGGAACTATCTACCGATCCTACGAGTGGTATATGCTCCAACATAGTATCAAACTCATACTCCTTGTGTGTACCATTCTTCTTTACGTTTAAGCGTGTAAATGGAATGAGAGGTGTTGCTGTATCCATACTATCAGCCACAGCTTTACCAAAAGTAAGCTCCGGACTTGATTGTTTCTTGCCTAATACAAAAGTATCATACCACTTCTTTTTACCATCACCATAGGTGGTATCTATGAAGGTAGAGTACATCGACCACGACATAACCATATTGTCAGGAGTAAACGTATGTCTTTGTTCAAATGTCTTTTTTATCTTACCCATGTTGTTAGTTTAGTTATGTCAGTATAAAGGAAACAGTCTGGATTAATGCAAACAGAAAGTTTATTGGCGTATTGTACCTCTAAATGAAGTTCTACTCGTTCCTGTTTACAATTTAAACACCACCTAACAGGTTTTTCTTCTTCAATATACTCTTCTCTTTTAGTTATTCCTATGCGCATTTTATATTTTATTATATTTTAACATACAATCTTTGTTATGAAATTTTCTTCCATAATATGCTGTAGATTGTTTTACTTCAAACTCTATTTTACATCCTTTACATATTAAAATTACCTTTACTGACTTTTTCCATAATTTTTCTCCCTTAAAGACCTGGTTAGGGGGATGTATGATCATGTTGTAATCTTCTTGAGATAATTTTTTCATTATCTTTTATGTCTTATCAACTGTATCTTCTTTTTTAGAAACTCAATTTCTTGGTCTTTCATCGACCTTTCTTGAGACAATCTTTTAAAGGTATCGTAACACTCTTCCTCCACCTGCTTTCTTCCATAAGACATACCCCCTAGGTAAGAGGCAATAGTTAATACTGATAAGTATAGTGTTGTAATAATAATTTGTATTATCATATTTATTTTACCTTTATATCACTAACTGTTAATCTCTTATGTTGCTTTACTTCTTTAAACCTCTTTTTTAGGGTAATTTTTTTCATAGTATTCATATCTAATAAATATCTAATCTAACTAAACTGAGCCGCTTACATTTTTTACATCTTCTACGCTGAAATGATACTCCATACTGACCCAAATACTCCCAATCGTGGAACAATATCCACCAACATTTTATTTTCATATATGTTCTAAGTATTTATCTATTAAAGCGATGTCTTGGTCTTTAGCTTGGTTGTTACCATATCCATAGAACCAGTCGCTGGTTGATTCTTCTTTTGTGTTTAACATTTTCCCTTCCGCCATTTCCCCCCTAAGTTTTGTTAGTAGGGCTTTGTTTGATTGGGAGATTTCTGATTGGAGGAACTCTTTAAGCCGTCTTTCTTGCCAATCAGTCGTGCTACCCTGTATTGACTGTATAAAGTCTTTTACTAAATACTCTAAACTTGGGTCTTTGTCTTCGTTCATTGTTAATATATTATGAGCTGTTTTTGATTTGTTTGGCATCTCTCTTTCCAAAGCGTTTAAATGAGGGAACTTAAGCCTCTGCTTTGATTGTTAATTTTTAATCTCAAATTCCTTAATCCATTTATTAAATACTGTAAAACCTGTTCCATCTATATCGCTTTCAAATGCTGTGCTTGGTTCTAATGATGAAGGGTATAAATAATGTATTTCTGTGATATTTGTTAAATGTCTTATTTCTCCTTTATATGGAGAATCTTCTGTAAATTTTAATATTCCGTGCATATCATTCCTTAATTAAATTATAAAGCCATTCTATTGCGTGGTCTAGGTCTTTTTCTATGATTTTGTCTAGGAAGCGATGCCAATTCTTTTGGTAAGAATTTTCCTCAAATATCCTATAACTCATTAATTCTCCGTGATAAAGCATATTAAAGTAACATCCAGTATCATCTCCCCATTTTTTAACCTTCCCAATGGCTCTGAAAAAGTTAGGGTCAAGGAGATACCTGTGATGGTATTTACTACTATTCACAGACACCCAAGTTGAACACCACCCGCCCTCTATCGCTACTTTAATTATTTCTTCTATGTATTGTTGGTTGTTTGGCATATAGGTTGATTAGTTAGATTTTAAAAAAAAATCATATTAAAATAATAAGTCATTGCTAGTCCACCAACAAAGTAACCTGCATAATATCCGTGAAAACCAATATAATTAAGAAATAAACCTAAAAATATTGTGTTGGTAATTGTTGTTATGCTTATTAGTAATTGATTCATTGTTCTTTATGCACCTTATGTGCGGGTTAAATGTTAATCATAAATACTAATCAATCTTTTTATAAGGTCTTCCGTACATCTTTTTAATTCATATCCTTCTACCCCACCAATACTTTCAGCCCTTTTTTGCCATTCTAATACACAATCTAGTAGTTGTGGTATCTTTTTGTTAGCTCTATATTGCTTTGGGTAAAATAACTTAAATAATATTTCTTTCATAATTTATAGCATTTATAGAGTTGCTTACTCTTTGGTTAAAACGTCTAAGTATTTAAACTGTGGAAACTCGAAGAAAAATTCATCTTTTAGTGAGTTCACACAATCAGGGCAACCTCCATCAGCATTTTCTAATATCCTTATTACTTTTTTTGCATCTTCTTCGTTCATATTTCTTTACTACTTAGTCTTAGCTTGTAAAATTAGTCTATCTATCAATTCTATTAATTCATCAGCTTTTTTTACAGAAATTTTGCCAGAGTCTCTTAAGTCCTGTATTTCGTGTAATATTAGAGTGTGTATTTTTTCTTGTTTATTCATTTTTAGTCTTAGCTTGATAATTTATTCTACGCTTATATACTGTCCATCTTTCCAGCAGTTATCTGCAGCATAAGTATGGACAATTACTCCTCCTTTTAATTCACAGTTCTTTTTAAAGTCTCTCATCCCGACAAATGAAAGTACTACTAATCCTCCTACAAATACCATAAACAAACCTACTATTGTTGTATCTTTCATATATTTAAGGTCTTAATTCGTTAATAAATCCTCTTACCATGTTCCATACTCCTGCTGTTAAAGGTAATGGTTTTTGTTGTGCTACACTTGGCAAGTTAGGTCTTTCATCTTGTTTCGCCCACTCGTAATTTGCCTCTAAGTTCGCTCTATCCTGTATTACTTGCTTTAAGTTGAAGTCTTTAGTGTTCATATTACAATCCAGTCATTAAATTTATATAATACGCATATCCTAGTAGACCACCTATGAATGCAGAACCTATGAAGTTGTATATTGTGTTTTTCATATAATTTATCTGTGGGGGGTTAAACTTTTAATAAACTCATCTTCTTTAGGACACTTGCCATTAGGATTTCTGTTGTTGCCCTGCTGGTCAAAATCATTGGAGGGACAATAGACATTTAGACATATCGGGCAAGGTACTGTATTGTTTCCATCTTCATCATAATCGTCTGGATTCATATATGTTTAGTTGTTAGACTTTTTATTTATATAATTTTCAGCTCCCTTTAAAGTTTTAAATACTTTTACTGGACTTCTTAGCCCTATTCCATTTTTAACGAAACGACCTCTCCCTAAACTTATTACATACCCTGCTTCTGTTTTAAATATTTCCATACTTTTATTCTCTTTAATGATGTACCATAAACTGGATTGAAAGGTATCTACTGAAACTACTTTTAGTCTACATATAGTGCTAATTTTGTTCGTTCGCACTCATTCAATCACAGTTATAGGACACACCATTTCTTTTAATTCTCAGACTGGACTAGAGTCTAAGGCTTTAACGATCGTGTAGATCGTGTTGCGTGGGACCCGGAAGATAAATGCAAGTTCGGCTTGTGTGTGCTCTTTCGTGTTCCACAGGTTAATAATAATTGCCTTGCGTTTGGCTAATAATATCTGTTGTTTTTTGTTTGGTTTGCCGTAGATGTATTCCATAATATTATAAAATTATTACTTCATCACTGGTAAAAGTTAGAGTAAACCATAAACCCTGGTGATGGTTATAAGACTGGTATCCCAACTTATCAGTATACTTCCAAGGGATTCTTTCTTTTGTTTTATCTCCCTTAAACATAAAGAACCCACATGATATTACTGGCACTAAATTGTTTTTATTTTCCATATGACTATTTCTTATTAATTGCTAAATATAAATTTGCTACTGCTTCTTCTGGGGTTGAACCTTCTACTGATAAATCCAAACCATAAGTAGGATTAGCACCTTTAACTTCAACTAGATTGTCTGTTATATAAATAACAATTTCATCTAATTCTTTTCTGCACTCTTCTATAAGTTCTGAGAGGGTGGGACACTTTGTCCATTCGTGGTTTGATTCTTCTCTATGATTATAATCATTACCTACTAACCCACCTTCATCATTATCAACGTGGAGTAAATGTAGCTCTCCTTTTTCATTATAAGCGTAATTCCCTAAGTAAAAACTCCATACTTTTTGTGGAAATCCTGCATCTTTTAATTGTTTTGCTAATTCATAATTCATATACGATAATTATATATTGTCATAGTTAGAAGTCAACACATGTACGATAAGAATATGTGGATAACTTTATCGCACGTTATCCACAGCTAAATTTGCAAATGGTTTTTGTCATACTATAATAGTAAGTATGCAAATATCTTCCGGATGCAATTATATATTATTATTAGTAACCACTCAACAAGCCCCCTCCGGAAGAGGGTTAAATTTGTTGGGTGGTTTTTGATTGTAAATTTATGAAAAACCAAAAAGAAAAATTAAATAAAGTCTACGGTATGTTGAATAAACAAAATGATAGACTCTTAAAACTCCAAAAAGAAAAAGATGATGGGTATAGGGAACGTAATAAACTTGTATCTACATTATCAAAACTCTTCCCTGCTTCTTTAGGCAAACATGAAGAAAGTGATAAGGGTTGGCACAGAGAGTGGATGAATATTGTATACATAAAATTACCAACAGGACAAGTTTCATGGCATTTGCATGACAGTGACTTACCTTATTTCGCACACTTAGAACAAGGAAAAGAGAAGTGGGATGGACACACAACCGAAGAAAAATATGAGAGATTATTATCAATGTAAATATCACAATGACCCTCCCAAACCACGTACAACAATTTTTTAACGACCGTAAGATAAGTGATAGAATACTTGAGGAATTTTCTATTGGGTGGGATGGTTCACGAATTGTGTATCCTATCTTTGATAGTACCGGCAATCAACTATTCTGTTGCTTTAGGCGTGACCCAAAATCAGAAGTCGGTCCAAAATATTATTATGAGAAGGGTAGTCACGTATCACTCTATGGCATACACCGCATACAGAGTGAAAAGTCTGTACTAATAGTGGAAGGACTTAATGACTTCCTTGTTGCATGGAGCGCTGGCATACCATCAGTAACAAGCACAGGGGGAGCGCTTAGTTTCCAGAAAGAATGGAAAGATATATTTACTAATAAAGATGTAACTGTGTGTTTAGATGGAGATCTAGCAGGAGCTAAAGGAATGGTAAAGATACTATCAATTATTCCTCATGCTTGTGTGATATTCATGCCGGAAGGAGTGAAAGATATTTCCGATCTAGCAACTGATGGTGGTGACTTGTATGACCTTATGGCAACACGCAAGCACTTCAATAACCTTGAAGAAGTGCTTGCCGACAAGGCTGAACGTATAGCTAGTTATGAAAGTGTTCTATTCCATGAGGCGTGGGAGGAGGCGCATAAGGAGCCAATACAACACCCTAGAAAGGTTATTGAAAGTAATGATGAGATAGTAAGAGCGAAAGCATACCCTCTGCAAAATCTCCTAAAATTCAATTCACAGGGCTTTGCACTATGCCCGACACATAACGAGAAGACAGGATCATTAAAATACTACGCCGATAAAAATAGATGTTACTGTTTCGGAGGTTGTGGCAAGTCCTTTGACTCAATAGATATTTATAAAATTATCAATAACTGTAGCTTTAAAGAAGCTGTTAAGGCTTTGCAATAACATGAAGAAGATAAAACTTACCCAAGGTAAATATGCACTTGTTGATAATGAAGATTTTTTGATGTTATCAGAACATTCTTGGTATATCCACAAAACAACAAATCCTAAAAACTTTTACGCTAGAACAAATGTAAAAGGAATCAAAAAGAACTTTTATATGCACAGAATGATAATGAATTTCCCAAAGGGAAAAGAGATAGATCACATAAACGGAAATAAACTTGATAATAGAAAATCTAATTTAAGAATTTGTACACGCCAAGAAAATGGAAGGAATATAAATTATATAAAAAGTACATCTGGGTATCGCGGAGTATATAAAGCAAAAAAAAGATGGAAGTCAACAATTAAATTTAATGGAAAAATAATTTATATTGGATCATTTAAATTAAAAGAAGATGGAGCTTTAGCTTACAATAAAAAAGCTAAGGAACTTTTTGGAAAATTTGTTAACTTAAATATTATATGAATTTTCAAGAACTA
>OFQY01000418.1_pt1 | contig 17364 bp, 18 predicted proteins | sample 1542991 | NCBI WGS metagenome assembly OFQY01 (sample SAMN07774224, study PRJEB24372) | wastewater metagenome | isolation source: Exp Tend VB 10WW | collected 2016-02 | reverse complement strand
TCATTCCGCCTTTAACACAACCTTCAATAAATTTGACTTCTTGTTTAGCCATTTCTTCAGGAATTTTTTTCCCCATGGCTTTGCGTAATTTATCAGCTTCTTCCCACGTGTAGCCTGCAATGTTGATTGCAGTAAGCAAGACGTCGTCTTGATAAACAAGTAGTCCGAGCGATCGTTCTAGGTAGTCTTGCATACGAGGATCAAAATACTTAATTTGCGATGCGTCATGACGCCTTGAAATATACTCAGGAATAATACCCATTGGTCCAGGGCGATAGAGGGCTATCATCGCCATAATATCAAAAATATTTTGGGGGCGTAGTTCTTTTAAGTAACGAGTAATACCCGAGGAACCTAATTGAAAAACCCCAAAGGTTAAACCATCACCCAAAAGCTTCATGGTTTTTTTGTCACCATCAGGCAAATTATATATATCAATCTTGATATTGTGACGAGACTGGACAAGTCGAACTGCTTCTTCAAGAATGCTTAAGTTGCGAATCCCCAGTAAATCCATTTTGATCACTCCTAAAGCATGGCTATCAGCCCCAACGTCCAAAGCGTACATGTCGTACTGAGTGATTAGACGTTCTCCGTCTGGTTCTTTTTGTAAGGGGGCATAATCGGTCAGTGGGGTCGGGGTGATAGCAAGCGCAGCGGCATGAATAGAAGCATGCCGCGCGCATCCTTCAAGTTTTTTAGCAAGATCTAAAACCTGCTTGGTTTCGGAATCTGTATCATAGATCGCTTTTAGTTCATGGTTCATGCTTAGAGCTTTGTCCAGCGTCATATGAAAACCTTGTTTACCAATTGGGATCATTTTGGCAATACGATCACACTTGCCGTAAGCTACCCCGAGCGCGCGACCAACGTCTCGGACGGCAGCGCGAGCCATCATGGTTCCAAAAGTGATAATTTGGGCAACTTTATCACGACCGTAGTGCTCAGTAATCCACTCAATGGCTTCGTCCCGGCGGTTGTCGGAAATGTCTAAGTCTACATCTGGCGGGGTTGGGCGATAGACAGTTAAAAACCGTTCAAATGGAAGCTGGTAGTAAATTGGATCAATATGACTAATTTTTAAAATGCGACTGACAATACTACCAGCTGCGCTCCCCCTAGTATTTGTGATTGCGCCTATGCTGTGTGCGCCATGAACAATATCAGCGACCATAATAAAATATGGGGCAAAACCTTTTTGACAAATAATATCCAATTCATACTGTATGCGCTCTTTAATCTCTGGTGGTAGCTGTCCTTTGTCATTTTGATATAAGGCTTGACCCTTCTCCCAAACTTCGTCTATTAAAAAATCCTCTGCAGTTTTATTTTCCGGCAGTTTTACTTTGGCAAAATAACGTTGGTTCGTGGCAATTTCTAAATTACATCGTTCGGCAATTTTTTGTGTGTTGGAAATTGCTTCGGGGAGATCAGCAAAAATTTCTGTCATTTGTTCTGGAGACTTTAACGAGAGCTCATGGCTCCGCATGTCGAGACGGTTTGTATCATCTACAGTGCGCCCTGTTCCAATGCAAACTAAAATATCCTGCGCTTCGGCGTCTTCTGGGTGAATGTAGTGACTATCTCCAGTAGCGACTAAGCCAATTCCATTGGCTTGCGACAAAGCAATTAAGCGGTCATTTAAAATTGTTTCTTGGCGCTTGTCTTCTTCGTTTTTTGCGTTGCGTTGAATTTCTAAAAAAAAGTTTTGTGGGCCAAAAATCTCTAAATAATTTTCCAAGGCCTTTTGTCCGGATTCTTGGGACTGCACCACGCTTCGGGCAATCTCTCCTCGTTGACATCCAGAGAGTGCAATAAGACCCGCGCTGTGTTTTTTTAAAAGCTCTTTATCAATTCGGGGTTTGTAATAAAAACCCATCGTATGACTCAGAGTAGAAAGTTGCATTAGATTTTTATAGCCAGTGTCATTTTCAGCTAAGAGGGTAATATGAAAATAGTCAGCATCTTGCTTACCATTTTTATCAGAAAGTTTGTGTGGGGCAACATAAGCCTCCATCCCAATGATTGGTTTTATCCCAGCGCTTTGGCACTTGTTGTAAAAACTCACCGTCCCATACATCACTCCATGGTCGGTTAGTGCTAAGGCATTCATGCCCAGAGATTTTGCTGCCTCAACAAGCGGGTCAATTTTTGACAGCCCGTCTAACAGAGAAAAATGGCTATGGCAGTGCAAATGAGTAAATGTGGACATATTTAGACTTCAAGGCTTATTTCTAGCTACAGTATATCAAACTGATGACTTTTTTGTTATAATTTGATATATAGAAATGTAATCGTATTTTATTGAGACAAAAATGTTAGAAGAACTTTGGGTTAATGTTCAAGAAACAATACTAACAGTCTATAAGGCATTTTTAGAACTTTCTTCATTTAAGCGAATGTTGATTATTGTTTTTGTTGTGGGCGTTATTCCCGCATATTTTTTGTCCCGGACAATTTCACATAGTTTTTGGCAGAATAGTTTTGAGAAGTCCTATATTAATGCCCGCCCAAGTTTTACAGACCCTAAAGCAATTTCTGCAAGTGCAGTTACAGTACTTTCAACTGGCGGAGGAGTTTATTCTGCAATAGCCCAAATTGAAAATCAAAATTTAGAATTAGTGGCCCGAATAGTTCCTTACAAGTTTAGCTTTTACAACAAAACAGGGCAACAAGTTTATGTGGTTAATGGTTCAACTTTCTTAACATTGAATCAACAAAAATATCTCGTGGTGTCCAAATTTACATCATCTGAGTCTGTAACTAGCGGGAAACTAGAGTTTGGTGAGGTGGTATGGCAAAAACGTTTTTCAGTTCCAGAAATTTCTTTGGTGGCGAATACACCAATAACTGAAAATGAACTTGATCCACTTTCGTTTGTGGTTTCTGGGCAAATTCATAACAACAGCCCTTACGGTTTAGCCGCAGTTCGTTTGACAGTTTTGTTGGAAAATAGCAGTGGACAAATTATTGCAGTTTCTTCGCGTGATGAATTTAGTTTAAAACCCAATGAGCGCAGGGCTTACAAAGTGTTGTGGCCAGGGATATACAGCACAGCTGTGGCTAGAGTTAGGGTTTTTCCAGAAACAAATGTGCTAGATAATAACAATATCAATTCAGACTCAATCGGTGAGGGTGGCAGTTTAGAACGGCCAAAACAGAATCGTTAAGCTGTATGCGTAAATTCTTTTTGAATATTAAATATTTTGACATTCCGCTGTTGGTAACAACAGCGCTATTAGTCATTGTGGGGGCGGCACTTTTATACGCAATTTCCCTGTCTGGTGACGACCTACAGTTTTTTTACAGACAACTGGTTTTTATTGTTATAGGCTTAGCATTGTTTGTGGTAATGTGTTTTTACGACTACCAGAACTTAGCAAAATTACAAAGATTTTTATACCCTGTCTTAATATTATCTTTATGTTATATTCTAATTTTTTCTAATTCGGTACGGGGGAGTAGCCGTTGGATAAATTTAGGATTTTTTAACCTTCAACCAGCGGAATTTGCGAAATTGATTTTAATTATTGGTTTGTCTAGGTGGCTTTATCTCAAACGCGGACAAATTAATTCTTGGTACAATATTTTACTTATTATTCTTTATTTAGCAATTCCAGTCGGCTTAATTATGTGGCAACCAGACTTGGGGTCAGCGATTATTATTGTTGGGATTTGGCTGGGGATGTTGTTACTTAGTGCTATTAAAAAACAATATTTAGTTATTTTGTTTCTCAGCGGTGTGGTGGTCTCTGGGTTAATGTGGCAGTTTTATTTGCATGATTATCAGAAAACACGCATTGAGGTTTTTTTAAACCCAGATTTAGATCCACAAGGGAGAGGGTACAATGTTCGGCAAGCAATCATTTCTGTAGGAAGTGGACAGTGGTTTGGTAGAGGACTTGGTCAAGGACTTCAAAGTCAATTGAAATTTTTACCAGAAAGACATACAGATTTTGTTTTTGCTTCCGTTGCAGAAGAAATTGGTTTCGCCGGCTGTGCTTTGTTGCTCGGCTTATACGTTTATCTTTGGGTGAGGCTGTGGCAAATTGCCCGCAAATCCAATAACGACTTGGCAATGTACATTACTAGCGGAGTCTTGTGGATGTTTTTTCTCCAAGTATTTATTAATGTGGCCATGAATATTGGGTTAATGCCAGTGACCGGGATTCCACTGCCATTTTTGACATATGGTGGGAGTTCTATGGTTGTGTCGTTTATCGCCTTGGGAATAGTTCAAAATATTGTTATGCAATCGCGTCGGTTGCGCTTTTAAATTGCGGGTGGTACGATAGTAGTAACATTATTGTCCTTTTAAGTATGAAAAAGATTGACCTAAAAAAAGTAATGGCGTGGTTGGGGTTTATGCTTAGGTGCCCGATTTGCGAATACAAGTATAATTTGCAAAATATAAAGGTCCTAGACAGCCAAACTGACGATGAATTTAACGAAGCCCGCATTTTAATTCACTCAGAATGCCAGAAATGCAACAGTTCGGTAATGTTTAATATAGACATTAATGGTCCAGAAATCTTTAGTATTGGCATGGTTACTGACTTAACTAGTAACGACAGCAATAAATTTAGCGATCTTTCTGCAATTTCAGCGAATGATGTTATCGGGATTCATCAAGCTTTGAAGCGCTTTGATGGCGATTTAGTCAAAGCTTTGGCTAGCCCCTCAAAATAAGCCTTTTTTTAGAACTTAAGCCAAATTTTGTCTAGTCCGAACAGGACTTGCAAAATTTGGCTTTATTTAGTATACTTATCGAGTTATTATTTTAAATTTGTTATGGAAAAATTTCAGCTTAAAGCGACAACAAGAAAAGATGCAGCCAGAGGAAACAATAAGCTTCGCGAAAGCGGAGTTATTCCTGCTGTCTTATATGGCAATAAATTGGCCAATGTTAACGTTGCAATAAACCAGATTGAGTTTGAAAAGCTTTTTCGAAAAGCTGGTGAAAGCACAATTGTAGAACTTGCTATGGAAGACGGTAAGATTCACAATGTCTTAGTTCAAGATGTTCAAAAACACTATTTAACCAGCAGTCCTATTCATGTCGATTTCTATGAAGTCAGTATGACTGAAAAACTTACAGCAACTGTGGCAATTGAGTTTATTAACGAAGCTCCTGCCGTCAAGGCTCTTGGTGGAACTTTGGTTAAAGTCTTGAATGAAGTTGAAGTCGAGTGTCTACCAGCCGATTTGCCACATAATATTGAAGTCGACATCTCTGTCTTAAAAACTTTTGATGACACCCTAGCAATCAAAGATTTGAAAATCTCACCTAAGGTAGAAATTTTAGGTGATGCTGATGATCTTGTTGTGAAAGTTCAACCTCCACGCGATATTGAAGCAGAACTTGCCGAGCCTGTGGTTGAAGATATTACTAAGGTAGAAGGTGCGGCTGAAGACAAGCCTGAGGTTGCCGCAGAAGAAGAGAAAAAATAAGTATAAGGAATAAGCCTTCAAATTTTAAAAGACCTCCGTCATTACGGAGTTCTTTTGTTATAGTTTTATATAAAAAGGAGCCCCTCGAAGATGCACAGGCCGCGAGCATAAGTGAGCGGCAGAATCAGTGCTCCTGACACCTGCTTTGGTGTCAACGGGATACGCTTCACCTGAAGCAACTCAGCCCACCAAGTAGAGGAATTGGTTAGGGTAGCTTTTGGCACGCACTAGCAAACGCGCACTGTTGAGCGTTTATAGCAAAAATACACCTCTTTTTTTAGAGATGTATTTTTTTTGCGTACTTATTTTTGTGTCGGGTCTTGGTTTATCAGTGTGTGGTTTATTATTATTGAGTAGGGGCGTTAGGTGTCCAAGCCGAACCAATAATCGTACCGTTGTCTAGTTCGCAATATGCTCTAATTCTGCCAAAAAGCCTATCCGCCCAGTGAATCTGACCAAACTTTATTGTTCCATGTACCCATTCTCCTGATAGGGGGTTATAGGACCAGCAACTGGCCCCGAACACTCCATAATTGCCCGTGTCATTAGGTGTACCTTGAGTAGGGGTTTCGTAGTTGATTGCAGCACTGGAATAAAAGGGAGAAATTTTAGGCTTAACTACGCTTAATATAGAGAGAATTAGTGCGGCTATTGCAATAATCCACAATAGCAAATTTAGTTTTGGTTTCATTTATTTAAGTTACTAATAAATTGTATATTCGTATTATAGCATATTTAAAAATTCCGATACATTGACAAAAATTAATTTAAATGGTATAATTAAAATAATCAAAATGAGGAGGCCTGTGATGTCTAGAAAAATGCATCTTCTTCTAGCTCTGTCACTATTGGCTATTTTGGCCATATGGCAGAGCGGGCTGCCGCAGCGAGCCACCAGCTGGCTGTGGCAGAATCGGGAGGTTTTGGGGAGGGAGGCTTCTCAGCCCAATCCTCTCTACAACCCTGGACCGCCGCGTTAGCGCGGCGGTCCAATTTTTATCTTAGCGAAGCGATACAGGCCTCTTGGATCTTTGAAATAGTCAATAGAATAATTATTCTTGGCATACCTGTTAAGGTGTTTTTTTGTTTTGGGATCAATCTCCAATAAAATTATCGTGCTCTGGTTTATATAGGGTCTAACCTGGGAAAAGAAGTTTTGAAATATTTGAAAATTTATTGTTCCATCGGTCAAGGCAATTTTCGGCTCAAATTTTAAGTTGCTGTGAAGTATTTTATAGTCGGTAATAGGAACGTAAGGAAGGTTGGCAATAATTATATCAAATTTTTGCTTGGCTATATTTTTAAATAGGTTACTTTCGATGAAGTTTATCTTAATCTTATAATTTTTGGCGTTTTGTTTCGCAACAGTTAAGGCTTTCTTTGAAATGTCGCTAGCAGTTATATTTACGTGAGGCAAATGCTTTTTAAGGCTGATAGCGATGCAGCCGCTCCCTGTGCCGATGTCTAGAATGCTGAATCGGCGTTGCTTGATACCTCCCCTAACCCCTCCTATTTTAGGAGGGGAACCTGCAGCCCGTTCCTCCACTGGTATAGGGGAGGCCAGGAGGGGTGTTAAATTAATTATTTCATCGATTAATAACTCAGTTTCTGGACGGGGAATTAGCGTATCTTTCGTAACTTTAAATCTGAGGCCATAGAAATATTTATAGCCCAAAAGGTAGGCTATAGGTTTGCCTTTGGTTCTTTGAGACACAAGCTTCTTAAATGCAATAAGTTTAGTTTTCGGAATTTCATACTCTGGGTTCAAATACAAAAACTCTTTCGTCTTTTTTAGCACGAAAGAAAGCAATAAATCACAATCCTGGTTTGAGTAAAGAACTAAGGCTTTCTTAATAGTCATGGATTATGGGAGGATTCTCTAAGCATCCGAAAATCATCGATAAATTTTTGAGTTGGGTAAGCAGAATTCTTTTTTAATGGGACATCTCTTTTGAATACAATTCCATAATCCCAAAACCATCGAACAAGTATTTCACCATTGGGTTCTACCATGTTATGCGCCCATGTTTTATTGTTGCGGTCACTTTCTCGTTTGTTGGAATAATAATTGTTTTCCCTTAATACTTCCTCAGTGATTTGTCGCAAGCGGACTTGTTCGATTTGCGTCATATTCATAACTCCAAAACGTCGTTCTAGATCATGTTTTACGATATCAAAACATTCTTTTACATATTCTCGAAACTCATGTTCTTTGCTAGCTTCTAGATTTAAATTCTCCGACATTATTTCTTTAGGTTTTCTTTTTTTAAATTTAGGTCAGCTTTTTGTAGTGCTTCGATAATATCATTAATCTGACCTTCAAGGATAAGGTTAATCTGGTTAAAGTTTTGATTGATTCTGTGGTCAGTAACCCGATCCTGAGGAAAGTTATATGTGCGAATTTTTTCACTGCGGTCTCCAGTGCCAATTTGACTGCGACGATTGTCAGTTAGTTTTTTTTCTTCAATTTCGCGGTAATATGTGGCCACGCGAGCACGGATAACTTCTAAAGCTTTTTCCTTATTTTGGCTTTGGGAACGTTCATCTTGGCAGGTTGCGACAATACCAGTTGGAATGTGAACAATTCGAATGGCTGAGTAAGTCGTGTTTACGCTTTGACCGCCAGCTCCTGAGGATGTTGTGGCTTCAATTTTAAGGTCTTTAGCTTCAATGCTAAAATCTTTTTCTGCAAGTTGTGGCATTACCGCAACAGTAATGGTAGAAGTATGGACTCGGCCAGCTTTTTCAGTTTCTGGAACTCTTTGCACTCGGTGCACTCCAGATTCATATTTAAATTTGCTGTAAGGGGCGGGCTCTTTTGAACCATTAATTTCAAATATTACTTCCTTAAAACCTCCGGCGTCACTTTTTGAGTTTGAAACCATGGCCAATTTCCATTTATTCATTTCTGCAAATTTGCCATAGGCACGAAACATTTCTGCGACAAAAAGAGTGGCTTCATCACCACCTGCGCCAGCCCTCATTTCAACGATAATATTTTTATCATCGTATTCATCTTTTGGGATAAGATCTGTTTCAATTGCCTCGACTAACGCTAACATTTGTTCTTCTAGAAGTTTGGCTTCTTCAAAGGCCATTGCTTTCATCTCATCATCCGAATTTTCTAAAAGTTTTTCGTTTTCCGTAAGTTCGAGTTCTAATTTTTGCAAATGTTGAATTTTCTCAACAGTCGGTAAAAGTTGGGTTTGTCGCTTACCGAGTTTTGCCATATCGATAACCGACCCACTGCTTAGTTGGGTAGTGAGATCGTTATATTCGTCTAAAATTTTCTGAAATCCTGTGTTCATAAATGAAGGTAATTCCAATCCACAAATGGCATCCGAATCTACGAATACCTACTAATATTTGTTTAATAGTTTAGCGCTTAAATTTCGCATTAGTAAGTATCTGCAGATTCGTTGAGTTATCCGTATATTTGGATTATTAAAGCAACATCGCCGTATCTCAATTATAATATAAAACCATCCCCAGGAGTAGGGACGGTTATTATAGGTAAATATTGGATTGCTATTTCTTTTCTCTGGCTTTGCGAGGTTTTTTAGTGGAGACCACTGATTTAACCTTAGCGGCAGTTTCTTGGCGCTTTTTGAAGCGATCAACTGTTCCTGCAGCATCAAGCAGTTTTTGCTTGCCTGTGTAGAATGGGTGACAGTTACTGCAAATTTCTGTGCGAATTTCTTCTTGAGTCGAGCCAGTAACAAAAGCGTTACCGCAAGCGCATTTAACAGAGGCTGTTTTAAAATAGGTTGGGTGAATTTGATCTTTCATAATGTTGATGAATTTACTTAGAACTTCGTAAGTATAAGGCTATTTGCCTATTTAGTCAAGACGTGATATAATTTGCATATCTTAATTAATCAAACATATTCTGCGTCTAATCCTCCCTAGTATACTTAGGGTAAGCAGAATAGAAGGAGCAAGGATACAATGAAAGATATAACTCTTTTAGAGTTGCTAAAAAGCGGCGCTCATTTTGGACACAAATCTTCCCGATGGAATCCAAAAATGAAGCCGTATATTTTTGCTGTCAGAAATGACATCCACATTCTTGATCTAGAAAAGACCAAGAAATCTTTAATAAAGGCTGCTAACTTTGCTGGTCAGGTTGCGAGTACAGGCGGTAGCATATTGTTTGTTGGTACCAAAAGACAGTCCCGTTCTATTGTAGAGGCTGCAGCAAAAACAGCTGGCATGCCCTATATTACCGTTCGCTGGTTGGGTGGAACATTTACCAACTTCAAAACAATTCAAAAAACTATCCGCAAAATGGAAAAGTTGCAGGAACTTAAGGACAGTGGTGAACTTGAAACTCGGTACACAAAAAAAGAACGTTTGTTGATTGAACGCGAAGTTGAAAAAATGAGCAAACTTTTCGCTGGGATGAAAGACCTGAAACGTTTACCTGAAGCAATTTTTATTGCTGATATCAACTACGACGACATTGCACTTAAAGAATCTTTAAAATCAAAAGTCCCTATTATTGGTGTCGTTGACAGCAATAGCAATCCTGAAGGGGTTAGTTATCCAATTCCTTGCAACGACGATGCAACTAAAGCTATTGAACTCGTTGCTAACGTTATGGCTGAGGCAATTCTCGAAGGCCGCAGTAAGCAACAAGTTACCGCTACCCCTGTTGTTGCAAGTGAGACCGCAGTCGCTTAATTTTTAACTAAACACTATCCGCCAGCTGGCGGAACTAAACACTATACTTATGTCAGATAATTCACTTATAAAAGAACTCCGCGATTTGACCGGAGCTGGGATGATGGACGTTAACGAAGCCCTTACCGAAGCCGGTAACGACAAAGACAAAGCGTTAGATATTTTACGTAAAAAAGGTTTAGCCAAGCTTTCTAAAAAAGCTGACCGTGTGGCCAAAGAAGGAATTATAGAAAGCTATATTCATGGTGGTGGTCGAGTTGGCGTTTTGGTTGAGCTCAACTGCGAAACCGATTTTGTTGCGCGCACCGACGACTTTAAGGCTTTAGCTAAGGACCTGGCTTTACATATTGCCGCTAGTAATCCACTGTACGTTTCTATGAGCGATGTCCCAGCAGAAGTAATTGAAAAAGAACGAGAAATTTACAAAGAACAGTCTCTTGGAAAGCCAGAAGACGTTATGGAAAAAATGATAGAAGGTAAGCTTGCTAAGTATTACGAAGAAGTCTGTTTGCTTGAGCAGGGCTTTGTTAAAAATCCAGACCAGAAAATCAGCCAGCTTATTGCTGACGCTGTTGCGAAAATGGGTGAAAATGTGCAAGTTCGCCGTTTTGCTCGTTTTGTCTTGGGTAACTAACTTTCATGCCGGAGGCAGATCTGCCTCAGCGGAGAAACTAACATATAAATTTTGTCCTATCACATTCTGCCGACAATTATTTTTTTGTTCGCAGTAGCCGGAGTTATTGTTATGGTAATGCGGCGTTTGCCTGATGCTCTTGCTGAGCCAGACGCCGCTAGTCCTGAACAAGGTCCTAGTAATCCGTTATTTCAAACTGGGAAGCTTGTGTCCTTGTGGCATCGTGTCCGCGCGCTATTTTTGTTTTGGGCTAAGCGTATTTGGCAGTTTATTCTCGAAGCTAAAGGAATGAGGCATTCAGCGACGGTTAGTTATCGTATTCAAAAGATTTTCAAAAAAAGTGTGCCCAAAATGGATGCGTTAACTCCAAGAGACACTCTTCCTGGAATTAAAGACGAGCAATACTATTTAGCACGGATCAAGGTAGAGTCCAAAAATTTGGATAATTACAATGCTCTTGGTTCATATTATTTAGATAGAGAAAATTTTGTTGAAGCACAAAATGTTTATGAATATTTGATAAACCATGATCCTGCGAGTAGTGAATATTATGCAAAAGCAGGATACTGTAAATTACGTCAAAATTTATTTGCGGAGGCAATTAGTTTCTATGAAAAATCATTGGTTTTGGACTCTAGTCATCCTAACAGGTTTTATAATTTAGCCTTAGCACATCAAGGTGCTGGTAAAATTGGTTTAGGTCTAGAAGCAGCTAGAAAAGCTTTAGTGTTGGAGCCTGGCAATGCAAAGTATCAACAAATTTTAGAGGATTTACAACAGGCTCTTGCAGAAACCGAAAAATAACAGTATCATATGGCAATGGTCTAGGCCGACTTAGCTCAGCTGGTAGAGCAACTCCATGGTAAGGAGTAGGTCATCGGTTCAATTCCGATAGTCGGCTCCAGAAATCTAAGTTTCAAATTTTGTGTGGTGACCAGGGTAGGTACCGAAGTGGTCAAACGGGGCTGACTGTAAATCAGCTGGCTTTCGCCTTCACAGGTTCGAATCCTGTCCTGCCCACCATAAAAAACACCGCGATAGATATCGCGGTGTTTTTTATGTTTGTGGTTACCATGGTCATCTTCGCAATCGATAGAAATTAACCTAGTTAACAGGAGGCAGATTGTTATCGATCAATTTAGTATCCCATTTAAAACTTCTATAATTATCTGCCCGCTTAATTAATTGTCCACCATGGCTGGTCATTGTTGGTATATAGTATTTACTTGCTTTGGCCGTTTCAATATCGGTATAATGAATACCTACAGCTTGATCACTAAGTTCAGTAAGATAGATATTAATCTGTATATCTTTTTCAATACCTGTTATTTCAACTCTGCCCAGCCATTTGGGATACCACCGAAGCTTTTGTTCTTCTATGGTAGGGTTATATTTTATGTCAAATATAAGATGGCCCTGTTCTGGATTATATTCACTTTTTTCTACTTCCCAGCCATCTTTTTTATATGTGGTAATAGGATAAGAGTGAAGAACTGTCACCTCGGGAGAAAATAACCCATCAAAGCGTTCGTCTCTACCAATTGTTTCTGTGCCTTTTTGCCAGCCTTGTTCTTCCAGATTGCCTAATATCGCTTGCACTCGCTTTTCAAGCATGGCAAGAAACTTTTCACGAGGCTCTTTTTCAGGAGAAGATTCTTTTTGTTCAGAGTTACTCTCTAAGTTCAGAGGATGAGCTTGGGTTGGATGTGATCCACCGCATACTTCACAAATAAACCTTGATATGCTCTGATCGTTCATAAGGGTGTTGTAAATCGTTTTTATGAATCCAAACTAATTTTATAATGCTTGTTCTGGATAGTAGTTATCAACGTTAGCTGTGACAAAATTATTTGGGCCATAACCTAGATATTGATAAATTGCGTAGTTACTAAAGCCTATTTTCTTTCCATCTTCAATTAACCAAATCGTTTTATTATAATCTCTGACAATAGAACCATTGGCAATCTTGATAGTTTCAGGATAAATTCCATAAGCGCTATCAGCACTATTTATTGGTACTGTTTTTGCAAATGAAAAACCATGGCTATAAAAAGTTGGTTCGTTAGGAATCCCATACCTTGAGCCCCCAAAAATCCGATAAATTGTGCCATTGGAGTTGACCAAAGTTCCGTCAAGATGAGCAGAAGTGCCAGAAGTGATCATTGCTCCATCCTTGTAGGAATGAAGGTCGTCATCAATTACATTGGCAAAAGAGTATCCTAGAGCAGAAAAGACTTGGTCAGAGGCAAAGGCTCTACGAGCTCCATGCCACATGTAGTATATTTTTCCTTGATAGCGAACAAGGGTTCCATCTGCAAAAGGTAAGGGGACTCCGGTGCTTAGACTTGCATCAAAGGAATTTCCTGGAACTAATTTGGCTGAAGATCCACCGTGTGACAAAAATACATTCCATGAGGCAAAGCCTAATTTTCCAGCCCCGCTAATTCTGTAAATAGTACCATTCACATTTACAAAACTTCCTATTGGGTGGGTGCCATTGTAGTTAGTGCTGTTAGCAACAACAATTGTTGGGGCACTAACGTTAAAATAATATATCGCATTGTTTATTAAGATAGACCTACCGACATTATCGTCTGTATTTAATTGAAAGTCATATTTTCCAGCTGGTACGTAGTCTGGTATTAAAATTGTAATTTGGGAGTCCTCGTGAGTGATGATAATAGGGTTGAATATTTCCACGCTCGCAGATTCTTGGGCAACAATATAAATTTTTGTGACGTGGTTAAAGCCTGAGCCCATAATATTAATGGGACTACCCCAAGTCAAAGTGTTTTGGGCGATGACTTCGGTGAAGGTTAGTGGTCCGTTAACGTTTGCGGCAGCTTGGCTAGTATTTGGTTGAAGTAATGGCAGTACCAAAAGTAGCGCTAACACTATTTTGAGATGTTTCATTTTGTTCGATTAATGATGCTTTTACTATAGCATGAATAGCAAAGACTAGACATTGTCGGCAGAGCTATTTATATAAGTGCCTAAAAGGTATATCATATAGGTATGAACATAAAAAAACATTTGCCACTCATTGTGGCCTTATCTATCCCTGTGGCTATGGTAATTGCCGTGGCACTAAGTATTTATATACCTAAGTGGAATGCAGTATCGCCAAGCCAAGATTTTCTGTATACAACAGGGTATGACTATGAAGGAGAAAGTTTGTACTATATTAAGGATGGGGTTTTGCAAAAAAAGGAAATCCAAAAATCGCCAAATTCTCCAGAGTTGATACCATACCCAAAAACAAACGAGCAAATACGAATTTTTCGCTATGACATCAAAGCAAACAGCGCAGAAGAATTGTCTTTTGAAGTTGCTCAAAAGCTTATGCTAGATTCTTCAGCTAAGTCTTCCGATGGTTTTGAAGTTAGTTATGGTTACTCGGGTGGCGGGGACATGTTTCCTTTTGGCGGCGGTGGTTCCAGCGGAGTTTACATTAAAAGCAATAAGTTAAGTCAAAAGTTAAATATTGGTGGGGGAGCAACTTATTACGATCCGTACAGCTTTAATTTTTTAGGATGGGTAAAATAATCTAATAGTTTTTTGTTTTTAGCTCTTCGTACTTTGTTACTAGGAACTAACAACTAGGAACTAGGAACTAACATGGACAAACAACAGTTACTTGAAGAAGTAAAACAAGCAGGGTTACAACATTCACTTTCAGAACAAGAATTATTAGTAGCTTTTCGAGGTACAGATCTTCCATCTGTGCCAAGCTCGGTAACATCTTCTCGCCATATCAGCATCGCCAATATTCTGTACTATATTGGTGGAGGCATTGTTTGTATTGGTATTGCTATTTTAATCGGACAAAACTGGGAAGTCCTCTCAACAACAACTCGCATATTAGTAACTTTTGGAGTTGCTGTCATGGCATATGTTGCAGGCGTGCTTTTAATGCGTGATGAGCGTTTTGAAGGCTTGGGTCAAGCTTTTCATCTTATCGCTGCTATTGTCTTGCCCGTTGGAGTTTTTACAGTTTTTGATGCCGCTCATATAAATTTAGAAAGCCTTGGTATAATAAGCCTTATTTTCCTCATTATATTTTTGGTCTATTTGGCTTCAACCTTGTTGTTTAAAAAAACAATGTTTTTGCTATTTGCCATTGCCCATGGCACAATTTTATTTTTTGTCTTCACTCAGTTTCTCTTAGCGCAAAATCCAATTTATGACTGGCACATTGACGCCTATCGTATTGTAGTTGTCGGACTTTCGTATATGCTTTTTGGGTATTACTATTCTACTCGTTCTTTTTCGGCACTCTCAGGGTTACTGTATAGCCTTGGTTCAATTGGATTTTTGGGAGCTACGATGAGTCTTGGCGGTTGGTCGCCTGACCAAAATCTATTTTGGGAAGCAATTTTTCCGCTTTTAGTATTTGGAATTATCTACCTGAGTATTTATGTTAAGTCTCGCTCGTTTTTAGTTTTTGGTTCGCTGTTCCTAATGGGCTATATCTTAAAAATTACGGCCGAGTATTTTAGTCAAGGTTTGGGCTGGCCATTGGCCTTAGTGATAGCCGGTTTCTTCCTGATGGCTGTAGGCTACCTTACTGTCTACTTAAATCGTAGATATCTTAACGGAAAAGTATAAGTTAGTGTTAAGGCTTGATTATTTCACAGCTTTATGGTAGAATATTTTAGCTATATTTAAATAGAAACACGTCGTGCCGGCTTAGCTCATCTGGTAGAGCAACGGTTTTGTAAACCGTAGGTGGTCGGTTCGAGTCCGACAGCCGGCTCCACTATTCGGCTAAACCTAGCTGGGCAATCAACGACTTAGGAAAATTTATAATTACCGAGAGATTTATATATGTCACAAGATAACCAAATAGATTTAGAATGCACTGTCTGCCATAATCTCAATTATACAACCAAGAAAAACAAGAAGAACACCCAGAAACGACTTGAGATTAAAAAGTTTTGCAAAACCTGCAAAATTATGACTTTGCATAAAGAGACAAAGTAGCGCGCTTTCAATTGAGCGTTTTGAAAAAGCTTATCCCGCTCCTCTAAAGGCGCGGGATTTGCTATAATATAGAGACATCAAAGATATCTCTATATTGATGGCCCCTCCACTCGCGAGTGGAGGGGTAAAGGGCTTCGTATAATGCTTGTCCCGCCTTTCGTGAAAGGCGGGAGTAGGACAGTTAAAAAATATGTATCATGTCTATTTAATCCAAAGTAAGAAGGATCAAAAATTTTATATTGGTTGTACCTCAGATTTAAAGAATAGATTATCTCAGCATAATGCGGGTAGTGTTGAAGCGACAAAGTATAGAAAACCTTTTGGTCTGATATACTATGAAGCGTAGTATCAAAGAAGCAAGCTTTCGATAGAGAGCAAAAATTAAAAGCTTTTGGTTCTGCTTATTCCGGCCTTATCAAAAGGCTTCAATTAAAATAGAGCACCATGGGGGCGTCGTATAATGGTAGTACAGCGGTCTCCAAAACCGCTTGCGTAGGTTCGATTCCTACCGCCCCTGCCACAAAAACACTCAAGCAATGCTTGGGTGTTTTTGTTTGAGGGCAGACGAGAATAGAACTGGTGTATAATGACATTAAGGATAAAATCAAAATATGAATAAAAAAATTATTGAATACTATGGTTGGTATGGGACAGTAGCTATCGTTCTGGCTTATATACTGGTTTCATTTCAGTTCTTAAGCCCGACTAGCTTATGGTATCAAGTGCTAAATGGGACAGGAGCTTTAGGAATAGTTTTAGTTTCCTTTAACAAGAAGAATTATCCACCAGGTGTATTAAACGTGATTTGGACACTAATTGCTGTTATAGCGATAGTGAAAATTCTATTTTAAGTCTTAAAATAGTTATAACATCCTGCACTACACCCTGCCAACAAAGGACATTAGCGAAAGCTAGTGTTTTTTGTTATTCTGTAGGTATGAAAAAATTAGTAAGACTATTTGATTTAATTCAATACACACGTTCAATGCCTCAATATGGTTATGTGCTCTCTGGCATTAGGCAGAATGATTTAAGTAACTTAGCCGAACATCATTATCTAGTCTCATTTATTGCTTGGCAGCTCGCACATTATGTTAAAGCTAAAGGAGCAGAGATAAACATTCAGAGGGTGATGGAGTTTGGAATGATTCATGATCTTGGGGAATTGTTTGGCGGTGATATCGCCATGCCTTACGCAAAAGCAAATCCTAAGGCAAGGGAATACGCCAAGGCTTTTGAGGCAGAAAATCATAAATACCTGTCTAAGTTTTTTGGGGATCAAAGTGAATATTTTCAACAGCTGGCTGATGAAATAATGGATGCCAAATCTGACGAGAGCATTATTGCAAAGCTTGCAGATTATATTGAAGTTACGCATTATAAAAAGTACATGGATAAATACAGAGATAGCGATGTCGAACTGGTAAGAAGCAAGCTGTTATTTATGATCGACCAAATGGCAGATCCTATATCTAAGAAAACGTTGTTGCCGTAAGTGCAGGCATTCTTAAAGGCAAAACGCACATTGGTTTGTCCGCTTAAGGAAGCCAACGAAACCGAATCTTTCTTCCATTGCACAGCAGTAGGCACAAAGTTACTTGCCGTAGCGGTGG
>OFQY01000417.1_pt1 | contig 17401 bp, 20 predicted proteins | sample 1542991 | NCBI WGS metagenome assembly OFQY01 (sample SAMN07774224, study PRJEB24372) | wastewater metagenome | isolation source: Exp Tend VB 10WW | collected 2016-02 | reverse complement strand
AGCCGTTCGAGGTGCGAAACTGGATCGAGCCGTCCGGCCCCTCGCCATACTGGCCGACCGGCACGGCCTGTCCACGCGGGACGGGGTTTTCTGGCGACGAGCCGACGCCGGTGCGTTGGGGCGCGGAGCCACCGCCACGGCGGCCACGAGAGGGCGTCTCGCCGACTACGGTCCAGCCGCCTTCGCTTTGCCCGCCCGCAGGCCGCCCCGGCTCGTCACCGATAACCGTCCATTCAGCCATCAGCGGAGCCTCACGGGTTTTCCGGCGCGCAGCGTCCAGACTTGCTCTTGTCCGTTCGGAGCGCGAATGCGACGGTTGACGCCTTCGGTGAGAAGGGAGGCGGGGGGAGTTGGGGCGCCCGACGCGGCCGGAGCGGCGGGGCGGGGAGCGGTCGGAGTGGCGGCCGGGGAGGCCGGGCCGCCCATCAGCGCCTCGCGCCAGTTGCGGCGTCTCGGGTTGAGCACCAACCGGCCCTGCTGGTCGGTCTGACTATACGGGTTCGCCTGGACGTAGCCCTGCCATTGCTCGGCCGCGCCGTTGAGGGTGCGGTTTTGGGCGAGGTAGGCTTCCATGAAGGAGAGGCGATCAACCTCCTGCGCCCGGCGCGCGCGGATGCCGTTGATGATGTTTTGATTCACAGGCCCCGGCTTGGTGATGTCCGGTACGCCTTGGGCGAACAACTCGCGCTCATAGTTGGACACCGCACCCTGACCCGAAGGCACATCGCGGGTTTGGAGCGATCCGGCGATGCTGGACATTTCCGCCTTGCGGGGCGCGAACAGGTTGTTCGCCGCGCTGCGGACCAGGGGGATTTGCTCCAGCAGGCCGCCGGTTCCGGCGTCTTGGTTTAGGCGCTCGAAGCGGTTGAGCGCCTCCATGGTCGAGCCGGTGCTGTCCACGGACGCCCGGCGATCCCGCAACTGCTGCAGCGAGTTTTGGTACTCTTGGCGTTGGCCGATGTCGTCGGGCGCGCCGCTGACCGGCTCCCAATTGTTTTGGTCGGCTGGATTGCCGCCTTTGAAGCGGTATCCACGGCGCACTTCGCCGACCACGGGAGGCGTGGGTGTGGGCATGGATTAGCCTCCGAAATCAGACCAGGGACCAGATGCGCCCGCCGGGGCGCCCCCACCACCGCCACGCCCACCGCCACCACCCCGCCCCGCACCCCCCGCCGGACGGCGACGGTTCCACTCGGCGCTAGAGGACCGCTGATCTTCCTGCGCCTTGAGCGCGTCGATGCGGGCCTGGTCGTACTGGTCGGAGAGCGGGTTGTTATAGACAACCTCGCCGGTGCGGCGGTTGATCAGCCGTCCGTTCACCTCGACAACGTCACCGGCGCCCATGAGCGGCGCGACGCTGTTCTGAAGGTCGGCAATCGAAGCATCATCCCAGGTCATCGCCTCGGCGGCGGCGCGCACCCGCGCCACGGAAGCCGGGTCGAGAGCGCCTTGGGCGCTCATCTGGTCGATGATGTGGAGGGCGGCGCTTCGGCGCTGTTCCGGCGTCTGGAAGCGGTCGCGAAGCGTGCCCGCCACGTTGCTCATCAGCAGCATCCCGGAGCGCGCCCGCTCACGCGACTGATCGTCAAGCCCGCCCATGGCGGATGCCAGATCGGTGTAGCCGCCGCGCAGGGCTTCATCGCGGGCGGCAAGCGGGTTGTCCACGGCCATGCCGCCGATCCGCGCCCGGTCGGCGCGTTCCTGCTCTTGCCGCTGCCGGTCCTGCAACGAGGCGGCCAAGGCCGGATCGACGCGGCGGATGGCGTCAGGCGCGCGCGCCGGGTCGCCAGCAAGCGCGTTGTCGATGATGCCCTGACCAGCCAGGAGGCGGCCACGGTCATAGCCCTGGTCGAAAGAGCCCGCCGGGTCCGCGAGATTATTCAAGCGCCAGTCAACGGCCATGTCAGAAACTCGGATTGGGGCGGGTGAGGAAGGGATAGGACTGCTGCACCGGCGCGGCGTTCGGCACGTCCACCGAAAGCGGGTTGCCGCCGGGGTTGACCGCCGTGTTGAAACTCGACGCGCCCATGTAGCGGCCGGCGGCCCCGGCCACGCCAGCGAGGGCGTTCGACCAGATCGAGCCGTTTTGCAGGGCGGCATTGCTCGTCGCGTCGGCGGCGTTCTGGTTGTTGCCGGTCACGCCCGTGACGTAGGTGTTGGCGACGCCGGTCGCGGCGCTCGCCGCGCGCTCACCAGCGCCCGCCCGGTCACTCAAAAGGTTCAGCCAGCGGTCGGCGTAGGAGAGGGCCTGAGTGCGGCCATAGTCGTTGACGGTCTTGAGCGTCGCGCCGGAGCCTAGCACACCAGCCGCCGCGCGGTTGCCGACGATGGCTTCCGTGCCGCGTGAAGCCGCCTCCTGATAGCCCGTGGACTTCAGGAAGGTATCGAGCGCGGTCTGCGCGCGCGCCCCGTCGCCCGAGACGCCAAGGAAGTCGCTGAGCAGCGACGAAGCATCGCGGCCGGCGGCGATGTCGGGGGCGAGCAGGTTGCGGTTCTCGTTGTAGATCCGCTCCTGCAGCGCGTTGTTGGCGGTCGCCGCGTCCGTCTGCGCCTTGGCGGCCTTCTTGGTGGCGTTTGCGCCGATGGCGGCGGAACCGATGCCCGCCACGGCGGAGCCAACGGCGAGCAGCGTGGAAATGGCGGCCATGTCAGAGCCCTTTCAGAAACGAGGCTTCCGCCAGGCGATAGCCCGCGCGGCCATAGATGCGAGTGACGGCGGCCAGATGCTTGTCGCCGAGGGCAGAGAACTGAATTGCCGAGGCCCCGGACGCACGCGCCCACTCCTCAAAGGCGGCCTTCAAAGCCTGCCCTTCGCTCGGCGCCCACCACACCAACTCAACCGCGACTTTGAAGGCCGGGTTGAAATAGAGCGGCTGGATCACCCCGCCGCAAAGCCCCTCATCCGACAGAAACACCCCGCCGCCGGCGATGATGGTCGCGGCGAAGGCGCGTACCGCGTCCGCCTCGAAATCCACGGCCCGCCAGGGCGAATAGGCATGGAAGGCGGCGGCCCGCTCACATACCGTGTCGAGGTCGGCGAGGCTCGCTGCGCGGATCATACGTACCCCGGCGGCTTGGCGGGCGTGCCCGTCGTGTTGGAGGCCCCGGCGTTGGCGGGCATGACGACCTTGCCGACGAAGTGCCGGTTCGGCGTGGCGGCCTTGGCGAAGGCGTCGGCGTAGGAGGTCGCGGCGGCGTAGGAGACGATGCCGCCTTCCCTCACCGCGTCGTCATAGTAGAGGTATCCCGTCGCGCCGTAGGCGAGGCCCGAGACGCTCCCGGCCTGCACCGTCTCAGCGCCACTCGGGTATTGGCGAGTGTGCTCGCTGATCGTGACGAGGCCGGTAGCCGCGACGCCCGTGATGGTCACGCCGTCAGGCCAGGAGTCGGCGATCTCGCCTGCTCGGGTGATGATTTCGAAGCGCGCCGTGAGCGTCTTGAAGAACGCGTTCCAGACGCTTTCGAAAACGCCTTTCGCGTCGAGCGCGGGGCGCAGGAGCGGCGCGATCAGCTTGTCAGCCATGCGGGCGCGCCTGATTGATGAGGACGCCCGCCATGGTGGCGAGCACGGGGTCTGTCGTGCGGATTTCGATAAGGCGGCCGGGCTCTCGGATCAGGCCAAGCTGCTGCCAGACGGCGCGGCGGCTGTACTCGCCAATCGCGCCAAGCGAGGCGCTGCGCCAATCCGACCAAGTGTTGCCCTGGTCGTCGGAATAGCGCATTTCGGTGACGGGGTCGGACCCCTGCCCCGTCGTCAGGCCAACGCCGCGCGCGCCTTGGAGCACAAGGTTGTTGAACCGCGCCGGCCGGTCGGCGTGAGCAACCCAGACCGAGGCGAGATAGGTGATCGCCGCGCCGTCGTCGGCATAGACACCGAGGGTGAAGGTGAACACCTGCCCCGTCGCGTTGTCGCCCGCCAGGACCGACCCGGCGGAAAGGATGGCGCACTCACACCGGAACGTCGTCTTGCCGTAGCTCGTCCACTCGGCCCAGCCGGGAGGCGTCGGCGCGGCCAGATCGAGGGCGAAGGTGGTCACGCCCGGAATGTTGACGACGTAGAAGGCATGGCCTTCGGAGCGGACTTCAAAGGCGGTCACGGCGCTGATCGAGGTGCACCGCTTCAAGGCCGCCTCGACGCCGTGATTGCTCACGCGGTCAGGCACGTTGCGGCCCCGGTAGATGATCCGGTCATCGCCGACCCAAAAGACGCTGTTGTCAGTCGTGACGACGGAGAACTGCGCCGCGCAGCCGCGCGGATAGGCGGCGGCGCCCGAACGCTGGAAGGGTAGATCGGCGTCGCCGGTCACGTCCCAGAACTCGACAGTGTCGCCGCCGAAGATGACGAGCTGGCCGCCCATCACAGCGAGAGCGACGATGTTGTCAGCCGAGCCCTCGGCGGTCGCGAAGGCCAGGCCGTCGATGCTCGCCGCATCGCTCACCGCCGACCAGTAGAACCGGCCGGAGGCTTGCCCCGCGTAGATGAAGCGGCCCGCCAGAAACGCCACGTCGATGACGGCCGGAAGATCCGTGTCGTCGATGAGCGAGAGGGTCGAGCCTTCGTAGAGGTAGGCGCTGCCTGCCGTCACGATGACAAGCTGAGTGTCGGACTGCGCGAAGCGGACCTTGCCCGTGCCTCCGATTGTTCCGGCGCTCACCCCCGCCCTGTAGAGCGTAGTGCCCGACAGGATGAAGAGGACGCCCCCGAACATGGTCAGGCCACGCACCGGCCCCGACCCGTATTCGTAGCTTTCCACCAATCCAGGCCGAGGAAGGCGCACGTCAGGGCCTGGCCCGTCCGGCGTCTCCTCGACGTAGAGATTGATCAGCCGGGCCGGGGGCAGTCCAACCGCAGAGCGGTCGTAGGCGCCCGACGCGAAGCGCGCCGGGATCATCTACTAGGCCGCGCGCATGTTGGACGCGGTGAGCGGCGCATTGGCCTGGTTGCGGCCCTTGCGCCCGAGAACCCGCGCAAAGGCCTCGCGGCCTTCCAGGGCTCGCGCGATCACTTCCTGGCGCACTTCGCCGCCGTATTCGGAGACGGCGTGCACGGCGAGCATTTCGGGCAGGTAGCCGGAAATGCTGTCGGGATAGACGCAGGTCGCGTCTATCGTGGCGTCGGCTTCCAGCACCCAATTGCCGGTTTCCGGGTTGAACCACACGATCTTGTTGGTGTTGTTCGTGGACTCGACGAGGGCGGTCGCGGCGGCGGCGTAGAGCCGGGAGTTGAGGTTGACCGTCAGGTTGTAGGTGGCGAAGTTCGCCTTGACGTCAGCCCAGCCGACGCGCGTGCCGCCCTTGGGGTTGGCCGGCAGGGTCAGGGTGGCGGCGGCGGTCAGGGCGCACATGTTGGCGCTGCCAGGCTCCACCGTGGCGGCGGCGGTAAAGCTCACCGGAAACAGCGGCACGCCGATCAGGGTGCCGTGGTAGCCGCGCGTCATGTTGTTGTAGGCGGTCAGGGCGTTGGTCGCCTCGGCCGCTTGCAGATCGTCGCCATTGGCGAGCGCGCCGTTAATCCGGGACGCCCGTTGCAGGATTTCGCGAACAGCAATGCTCATCGAAGGATGCTCCGGTTAGGGCCTCTCGGCCGTTTTGGTTGTGGAAGAAGGGGTAGTGCTAAGATTGAGCGGAGGTTTTGCCCGTGAAGGCGGTGGCCTCGGCGCTGGACTTGCCAACGAAGCCCGAGGTGTTGGTTTCGGCCGTGCGGCCGGTGAAGGAGGTAGGGACGGCGGACGACTTGCCGATGAAAACCCGGCGCCCCTCGGCAACGAGTGTGCCGATGGCGGACCAAGCAGCCGATCCGAGTTTCAGGATGCCGCCCAGACCCGTCAGCGTGCCCGTGGCGGTGAAGGCGGCTCGCCCCTTGGCGTTGAGCTTCCCCGCCGCCGTGAGCGTCCCTGTGGCCGTCAGCGTGGCGGTTCCGCGTCCGGTCTTCTTCCCCGCCGCTGTCTGCGTGCCTGTCGCCGTGAAGGCGGCCAGGCCGTAGCGGGTTTTGATCCCCGTGGCGGCGAGTGTGCCGGAGGCGGCGAAGGCGCCCACCCCTGCCCCTGATTTCGTGGCGCTTGCCGTGAGCGTGCCGGTGGCCGAGAGAGCGGAGGCTCCAGATCGCGTGCGCAAGCCGAGGGCGGCGAGCGTGCCGTTGCCTGAGAAGGCGGCGGACCCGAGCTTGAGGACGATGCCGTCAGCGGCGAATGTGCCCGCCGCGTCCCAGGCCGCCGCGCCGAATTTGACCTTGATGCCGGTGGCGGTGAGCGTGCCGACCGCTGTTAGGGCGGCGGCTCCGGCCTTTGTGGCTTTGCCTGCCGCCGTTTGTGTGCCCGTGGCGGTCCAGGCGGCTTCGCCTTGTTGGGTGACGCTTTGCGGCCCCTCGGTGACCCCAATCGTCCGAATGGTGATTGAGCCGGACGTGCCGCCCGTGATCTTGACGCAGCAGTCCTGATTGGCCGTGAAGTCGTCGGTGTGGGTCGTATCTTCAAACCATCCCGTCGCCCCTGCGGTCAGGGTAATGGTCTGGTTTCCGTCAGCACCGGCAACGCGGAAGGTCGCCGTCGCGTCGGTCGAATAAGAGTTGGCCGACAGGTAGATGCGGAGCTTCGAAGCGCGGGCGTCAAAGCCGTGCTGGATAGAGGCGTTGGCCTCGGTAGCGGAACTGGTCGTCGTCCCGGTGAAGGGGTGATAGGAGGCCGTGCCGCTCGCCGCTCGCGTGGTCCCGTTGGCTGTGGCGAAATAGTCGCTTTGACCATCCGTCCCAGAGATGATCCACGATCCGACAAAGGATGCCGCGATATTGCCGGTTCCGCCTGGCGCAAGCGCGTAGTTGACCAGATCGCCCGTCGCTATCGTGTCGGTGTTGGATGTATCCTCAAAAAGCCCCGTCGCTCCTGACGTCACCGATACCGAGCTATTGCCGTCCGCGCCGTTCTTCCGGGTTTTATAGATTGACGTTGCGGTGCGGGAATTTGAGGCAACATAGACCTGAAGATATCGCAGCGTCCCTGCGGTTCTGATTTTGCACTGCGCGTTGGCTTCGGTGTTTGCAATCGCCTCGTTGCCGCCGCCGATGCCCATATAGACGGTTGCAACACCACTAAAATTGCTGTGGCGCTTCTGGTAATAGTTTGCCTGACCGCTCGTTGGCTCGAATACTGTCCGCATCCAATAGGCGGTTGGCGAACCGGTTGAAGATGTGGAGAAATTGAACTTGTCGCCAGCCGACAGCGTGTCGGTGTTGCTGTTGTCGGAATAAACACCCGCCGTCGTGTCGGTTGGATTGACGACCTGATTGCCATTGGCGGCGTTGACCCGAAAGCGATAGGTTCGCGACGTGCCAGTTGCGTTGATATTTATAGCGAGCTTGGAGAACGTCCCGGCCACACGACAAACCGCCTGGGCGTTCGCCTCCGTCGCGCCAATCGCTAGATCAACGTTACCAGCAAACGCATAGTTGGCTGAGGTCAGCGTTGTCCCGGCGGGGCTAGTCGCCCCTAGAAGCGCCTTCCCCACTAGAACACCTTAAGGCGGCTCTCCGGGATGACCGCGCCGACCGCCTCCCTAATGGGCGCAATGTCGAGAACGCCGACGCTCAATTCCACCACGCCATTGACGCACTGGCGCGAAACCTCTGCATCCGGGGCAATCCCCGCGATGATCTCCATCGCCGTCAGATAGTCAGCGTCCCGCGCCCAAGTGGCGTTGCAGAACGCGGCGATTTCAGCCGGGTCGGTAAGCTCAACCCCGTCATTGCAGGCGGCAACCGGCGTCAGGTCGGCTTCGTATTCGATCCAGCCGGGCGGGATGTTATCGAGGGTGCGACGGGTTGCCATCAAACCTCCCTCGCGGCATGGTCGGCGCTATGAGCGACAGACTTGAGGACTACCGTTGGTGCATCGAGAACGGCCTTGACCCCAGCTTGGCGGGCCTGACGATCACCCCGAAAGAGCCGCCCCACACCTACGTCTGGGATGACGGCGAGGTGTACAAGTTCGTCAAGTCGCCCATGGGGCTGCTCTACGGCGACGGCTTCCATGACCCGTGGGTGAAGCACCAGGGGCATATCGACGATCCTTCGACCATCGAGCCGAACCCTATGGTTCATCGCTAGACCTAATCCAGCGCCAACGTCAGGGCGCCCGACGCCACGGCGTAGCTGTCGCCATTCGCAATGGCTTTCGAGACCGTCGCCGCGCCCTGCCAGAGGCAGTTGCCGGCCGTCGAAGCATCCCAGATCGACAGGTGCGAAATCGTGCCGAAATCCGTGCCGGTGTTGGTGAAGGTCGGCGTGTTGGACGACGCGGCGGACCCCGACGAAGCGGCGGCGAAGGTGATGGCCTGCCGGCTGTAGTTGGTGCCGGACGTGCTCACCTCGTTTGAGGCGCCGGTTTCCCCCGGCGCGCCAGTGTGCAGGGCGAGATAGCGGGTCGTGGGCCGGGTCGGCGTCGCGCCGCCGCAAATCCAGTCCAGAAGCGCGACTTCGGCGTAGTCGGAGAGGTTGTTGGCCATTCAGGCGCTCCCTAGCAAAACACTTGGCGCGCTCGGGACAGGGCAGGCCCGTCCACTGAGGTCACGCGAGGGCGGCGCGTCAGGAGCGCCTTGATTTGAGAAGCCCCACGGCGCGCCATGTCGATGACGGCGGGGGCGGGCGAGACGGGGCGGCCATCGAGCGATTGCTTCCCCAGCGCCAGGCGCTCGGCGAGCATGGCGGCCAGGCCGTTGTGGCAGGAGGCCGGGAGCGGGACGGAACTGTCAGCGGTCAGGCTGTTGACCTGACGCCACTCGCCCGCGTCGGCGCAGTAGATCTTGAGCAGGTAGCCGCCGTCATAGATGACCTGACCGCGTGAGCCGTCGCGGGGCGCGCGATAGTCGCCCGTGAAGGACGTGAGGTCGAAATACTCCGGCGCGCCCGTCCAGTCCGGCACGGTGTTCGGCCAAGTGATCGAAACGGTGTAGCCGTCCTGCACGCGGATGCGGCCGTCCTCCACCATCGTGGCGTCGGCGGTCACGTCGGAGTCGATCCAGGGGCCGCCCACATCGAGGCCGGGAAGCTCAAGGAGCAAGTCCTGAAGCACCGCCATGCCTTCGGCGAGTTCGGCCGCCGCCGTGTAGTCGCCAGCGCCGTGCGCGAGCAGCCAGCGCTCGGCGCGGCCGATGATGTCGCGGCAGAGGGAGGCCATGGTCTATTCGGCCTCGGACCGGCCAGGATGCTCCCGCCAGCCTTCCGACTTGGCGGGGATGGCCTCGCCGGCCCGGAAGATTTTCGCATCCTCCGGGCCGCGATAGAGCCAGATGTCACGGGCGAACACGGCGGCGGTGTTGGCGTCCGCCTCGCCGGTTTCGGCCGGGACCGCCGGAGCAGCGTGAGCCTTGCGCGCCATGACTAGGCCACCCGATAGGTGACGAAGGTGTTAGCCGCCGTCTTGCGGGTGCGGAAGCGCGCCGAGGTGGAGATCGCCACGACAGCAGCGCCGACGTAGGTGTGATCCGTGCCGGCCGTCATGGTCACGGCGCCCGACGAAGAGCCGAGATTGATCACCTCCCAGTCGAAGGAGGAGCCGACCGGAGCCGCGCCGGCCAACAGGCCCGCATCCGTGAGCGTGCCGGTCGGCAGGGTCAGGGCGACGGCTGACGCCTTGGTCGCGGTGATGATGCGCGTCAGCAGTTCGGCGATGGTCAGGGTGGCGTCGGCCGTCTTGGCGGTCGGCGTCGGCTGCGGCCGGATGAAAGTGGCGAGCCAGCCAGCGCCGCCCGAGACGCCGAAGTAGAGATCACCCGTATCGGTCGCATAGTAGAAGCCGAACGTGTCGGACGGGAAGTCGGGCACGGTCGGCCGGTTGGCCGCGAGGCCCTTGGTGACCGCGCCGGACCAGAGATTATTTGCCATCGGAGATTATCCCTCTCGAAAAGGCGAAAGCCCCGTCGTCATGTTTCAGACGACGGGGGCAGACGGTGGTTACGAGCCGGAGATTTCCGTACCCATCAGCGGATCGACGTTCTCCGCACCGAAGATGCAGTCCCAGCGGTGCACATGGGCGCCCGTCGAGATGTCCGACCCGCGCCAGTAGCGGATCGAGATGCCGGTCTCGGGGTCGTTGGCGAAGCTGAATTCCCCGGTGAAGGGGCTTTGCAGCTTGGCCGACACCAGCACGATCGCTTCCTTGTGCCAGGCGCCACGGATGCGGCGCGTGGTCGAGAGCGGGCCGAGGTGCGTGACGGCCGCACCGTCCACGGCCGCCGCCGAACAGGTAGCGAAAGCGGTGTTGGCCGCCGTCGAAACGCCGTCAGAGGTGTTCGGGACGATGATCGGGGGCGAGATGATCAGGTCGATGTCGCCGCCGGCGTCCGTGGTGATGGCCGTGCCGAGAGCCGAGGTGATCGGAACCGAGCCGGAAGCCGTCGAGGCGCCACCGCGAACGGTGAACACCTGCAGGTAGGGCAGCGCCACACCGTTGCGCCAGTCGTAGGCATAGACGCCGGCGATGGTGATCTTCTCGCCCACATTGATCGTCACGCCCGAGGACTGGCCGTCGATGTGGATGGTCTGCACCATCGTGGTTTTCACGTCGCGGTAGTTGACCGAGAGCGTGCCGTTGTCGATCAGCGAGGTGGCGACCGAAACGCGCGTGCCGGACGTGACCGCCGGGCATTGCTGCGTCGCGTAGAGGTCGATTTCCGAAAGCACCGGGATCTGGATTTTTTCCAGGGCGGTCTTGTTCGTGCCCTGAATGTTGCCGCCGATCAGAGAGCCGCGAATGGCTTCGCCGTCGTTGAAGAGGACGGTGGAGGCGAGGTCGCTATTCGGCACGCCCAGGTCCATCAGACGCGTGTGCGCCCGGTTGAACTGCGCCGGCGTGCTGATCTTCAGATTGGCGTCGGCGGCGAATTCGGCGGCGGTCGGCCAGTCGGTCGTGGTGTCGCCGATGTAGGACGAGAACTTCGCGACCTGGCGCTGAAGGTGCGCGTCGATCTGGGTCGCCAGCGTGGACGCCGCCGACTTCATCGTCGCGTTCTTCATCAGGGCGTTGAAGCTCTGCACGTATTCGATATCGCCGACCGAGACGTGAACCTTGGCGTACTGGTCCACGGACACGTTGACCGAACCGGTCACGATGTCCTGAGCAGCGAGGGCCGCCGACATGGCGGACGAGTCGTTGCGGGCGAAGCGCGGCGGGCGCTTGACGCTGATCGACAGGCCGTTTTCGTCGGTGACCTTGTTTTCGAGGCGGCCAGAGACGAGCTTGCCGGTGACAAGCTGGTTCTTGGCCATCAGGAGCATGACATTGGCATACTCTTGGGCGTTCAGAAATTGGTTAGCCATGGAAGGGTTCCTTCGGGCCGCTCACAGCGGCGCTGGGACTGGCGCGTCTCGCGACGGGCCACGTCAGTTGGTTGGGGTCAGCCAGCGCCGGCCATCTTCTCGAACGCGGCGAAGTCGCTGGTGTCAGGTGGGGTTTTGAACTGACCCCCCGATCCGCGAACGCGGTTGTCGGGAGGCTCGGGAGCGCCGGGGATTTTGTTAGCGGCGGGGGCGGCCGGCGCTGAGGCGAGCCGCGTGCTGATCTTGGCGAGTTCCAGCACCTGCATGTGCGGGGGCAGGGACTCGATACGGGAAAGCTCGGCGCGATTGGCGCCCAGATGGTCCGCGACCTTCGGGCCGTCATCCATGTCCAGAATGGTCAGGGCGACGGTCTGAGAGAGTTGCGGGATGGCCTTCAGGGCTTTCAGCCCATCCGGTTCGCCATCGGGGAAAGCCTCGGCGGCGCGAGCGTTGAACGCCGTGAGCGCGGTCTGCTGAGTGCGGACCTGATCACGTTCGCTGAGACGCTTCGATACCGCCTGATCGGCTTTCCAGTCGGTCAGAGCTTCGACATAGGCCGGGTCATAGACACCGTCCTGAAAATCCTCGGGGTTCGGCTTGCCATCGCTGCCTTGCGGCGTCTGCGGCGTCTGGGAAGTCGCGGCCCGTTGTTCCGCCAAGGCGCGCCAGCGTTCAGCCTCTTCGCGAGCCTCTTTGGCGTCGCGTTCGGCCTGGCGGCGAGCAGCGGTCACTTCGTCGATGCGATCTTGGGCGGTTTTCTTCGGCTTGGGCTGGCTTTCGCCGTCGCCCTGGCCTTCGCTCGCGGCTGCATCGTCGCCGGGTTGGTCGTCGTCGTCGGCCCCATCCCCCGCCGGTTCGGCGTTGGCGGCGGCTTGGAACGTGGAGAAGTCGTCGGACGCGCCCTCGGGCGTGCCGGTGTCAGGAGTGTCGATGGTCATAGCGCTTTCGCGGAAGTCCCTTGGCGCTTGACCTAGGGGCGGGACGAAGCCCCCAGAGCGAAATTTCAGTGACGCAAGGTGACGATTTCGCCGCCCGTGCCGGTATCGTGTTTCATGGCTACGGCGACCGCCTGTGCTGCCGTGGCGCCCAATTCAAGAGCGCCTAGAGCGAACTCTTGTCCGCTACCCAGAGCGTACGTCGAGCGGCCCCTGACCGGCCACGGCCCAAAATGGCCCCAAACCACGATCAGTCCGTCGGGCATGACAACGAGGCCGTTGCCCTCGTCCTTGCCTTCAAACGGGCATTCCCCCTTGAGGCCTGCCCTGACCCATTCGCAAAACCGGATGCACACCGGAGCTGATCCCGAGGCTCCGACAAGTAGGCCGTTCACCCTGAAAATCTTGGTGACGTAGCCCTCAAACTTGCCGCCGCATGTGACCAGCGAGTCCGCAGCCAAACACCGATTTGCGTAGGCCAGTGTCGTCAAAGGTCGCCGCCCTCACCCGTTGCGGGGGTCTCAAGAGGCGGGGAGCCCTCTTGCCCGAATTGGGCTGCCCCGCCATTTTGAGGCGGTGCGGCCGGCTGTTGCGCGGCCATGTCGATCTTGGCTTGCGCCTGGTTGGCCTGGTCCGACCCCGGAAGGGCGGGCGGGTTCTTGGCGTGCTCCGCGAAGCGCGCGGCAATGTCGGTTTCGACCTGACGCAGGGCGAACACACCATGGCTTTGCCGCTCGGCCTCAAACTCGGCCTGCGCCGCTTCCGCCTCGGCCTTCACGGCGTCGGCTTCCGCCTTCTTGGCGTTCGCCTCGGCCTCGCGAAGTTGGAGCGAAGCCATCTGCTGTTGCATCTGCGCGGCGGCTTGCTGCGCCGGATCGGGCGGGGCGGGCTTGCCGTCCTCGCCCTCTTGAAGCCCCGGCGGCAGGAGCGCCTTGAGGCGCTTGGCGATCTCTTCACTCATCGGCCAGTCTTGGGCCTTGACGTAGAGATCGCCGATCACCGCCGCCGCCTGCGGGAACACCCGCATCAGCTCAGTCATGTTCTCCGACGCTTCGACCCGCTTGGTCGTGTAGGAGGGGCCGGTGTCGATGGACACGTCATAGCGGCCGGAGGTGATGTCCAGCGCCTCGGGGTGGCCGGGATCGTTGATCCGCGCCAGCGTTACCGAGTCGTCTTCGCCGATCACCCGGATCGTCCGCGCCGTGTCGTACACGATGGGGATAAGCTGGTTGACCACCTCGCCGCCTTCGCGGATCGCGTCCTTGAGGTTGTCGGGATAGATGAACGTCGCCACGTCGCCCTGGCGGTCGCGCGCCATGATGGCCCGCCCGCTCGTCTCGTTGGACTGCGCGCCAAGGCTCGCATCGTGGATGCCCGTCACGTCCTTCATGTCCTGCGCGTTCAGCGCGGCTTCCTGAAGGATGGCCGAGGGGAAGGTCGGCGGGTCAACGCGGTCGGGCTTGTTGAAGCCCTGATTATAGATCAGCAGCGGGTCGCCAGAGCGGTGCGCCTCGCGGAAGTCGTCCTCGCGGCCTTCGACCGCCTTGTCGTCGGAAATCCACTGCGTGCGCGGCGCGCCGGCCAGCAACTCGGCCGAGACCGAGCGCCAGTAGTTCTTCATCCGCGCCGAGTCCTTGGCGAAGCGGACCAGGCCGAAGCGATGGCGCACGCCCTTGACGTTCACTTCCCAGCCGGGGACGCGGAAGAACGGCAGGCGCGAGATCGGCAGTTCGTACGGCTTTTCGAGAAGTTCAAAGCCGTTGATCAGGTAGCGGCAGGCGCTGCGCACCTTCGACTTGCGAACCATCGGCTCGCCACGGTTGTTGACCGCGACTTCGACCGGCAGGCCGTTGGTGTCAGCGTAGGCGCCGCCTTCCTCCACAACTTCGACCGTCTTGCCGTCCTGCGTCATGGCGAGGAGCGTTTCGCGCTCCTTCATCAGCCAGTATTCGGTGATGCGGACCACATCGACGCCGATCCAGCCGCCGGTATCAGCGTCCGTCACCAGATCGCTAGGCACGGCCTTCGGATAGCGCCGCTCAAACTCCTTGCGGGGCAGCTCATCGACGATGAAGCAGAACCGCGCGTCCTTGCCGGTCGGCTCGACGCTCATGGCGTCCCAGACGACGGCGAAGGCGTTGGGCACGGCCTTGATGACGATGTTCTGCTCAAAGGCGCTGTCGGACGCATATTCAAGCACGATGCGGAAGTTGCCGAGACCGCAGGCGACTTGGCTTTGTGCTGCGTTGGCATAGACCGACGAGGCGTTGCAGTCGTGTTCGATGGCCCGGATCAGGCCCTGGCGAACCTTGGCGACCTTCTCGTCGCCCTCCTCGGCGGGCCGGACCTTGATGGCCGGCTTGTTGATGCGAATGTCGCCCGTCACCTGCGCCACAAACTGCGGCAGTTGGTTGATCATCAGGCAGGGGCGGCCAAGAGCCTCGCGGGTCGCCTTAACGGTCGGATCCCACTGCTCGCCGACGAAGAAGCGCATGTCATCTTCGGCCGCGAGACGGTTTGGGCTGTCGGCATCCTGGCCTTCCTGAAAACGCTCGCGCGCCTCGGCGAGGAACTCGTCCTCATCTTCGTAGCCAGGCGGCAGCGCACCCTTCGTCTTCACCCCCCCATCCATGCGGTCGCGCCTCCTTGGCGGGCTGGTCTGGGCCGGGCTGGCTGGCCGCGTGGCTCTTCGTAGGCGACGCATCCGAGGCCGAAAGCGTCGGCGCTGTGGCTCGCCCAATCGTGGTTCGGGCCAAGGCCGATGCCGCGCTTGGGGTCCTTCTTTTCGTGGTACGCGCCGAGCGCATCGCGACCCGCGTCGGTCGTGGCCTCGTTAAACCAGATGCGCGGAAAGAGACGCCGGGCCGCTTCAATGCGGGCCATGGCCGCCCCGGCGCCCTGGTTGGGGATCACCCTCACGTCGAACCCCGCCTGGCGCAGGGCGCCCTCGTAGGAGACGGCATAGACCTTGTCCTGAGCCGCGCCGTCGTGCGGCAGGATGATTTGCACGCGGCCAGGGCCATAGCCATTGTCGCGAAGCCAGTTGACGTGAGCCTCAAGCGGCTGGCCGACCGCCTCATAGTGGTCGAGGATCAGGATCCTCTGCCCGATCCACTGTTCGATCCAGATGGCGACGGCGTCGGCCTTGGCGCCCGTGCCGCCGATGTCAAACACCGCCCGCTTCGTCATCAGCGGATCGGCCGCGACGTGCCCGATGCGGCCCTCGGCCTTGGCGGCGGTGAGGCACGAAGCGAAGTAAGCGCCCTCGAAAACCTTCAGGTATCCGCCTTCCCAGATGTGGTCGTATTGGTCTGGCCGGTCGCGCGCATCGTCGAGGCGCTCCTGTTCGAGCACCTCGGGAAACCACGGATTGTCACGCCAGTTGGCGTTGACCACCACGGCGCCGGTGGGAAGCGAAGGGCCGGTCAGGAGCACATCGACGGGGTCGATCTTGCGGGTGCGGTTCCATGAGAACCAAATCTCAGAGTTAGGCTTGCGGATCGTCGGGCGAAGCAGGCCGAGCGAGCGTTGCGACAGGCTTTGAGCCTCTTCGACCCAGGCCACGTCGAAGCCTTCCAGCGATTTGATCGACTCCGCTGTGTGGTCCTGCATCCCTTGGAAGATGATCACCCCGCCGCCGGGCGTTCTGATCTCGTCGGTAAGGACTTGGAATTTCGAGCCGAGCCCATGCCCGGCGATCTTGTCCTCGATCAGCTTCTTGGCCGACTGCTTGAGCGACTTCTGAACCTCGCGGATGCAGACCGCTCGAAAGCCTGGCCGGCAAATGGCGTGGTCGATGATGTTGTCGGCGAAGAACTGAGACTTGCCGGAGCCCCGGCCGCCGTGAGCGCCCTTGTAGCGGGACGGCTCAAGGAGCGGGGCGAATACCTTAGCGGTTGGGATCTGAAGGGTTGACGACGACACGTTCCACCCTCGTGATTTCTACGGGGCCGCCGCCGGGACCTGTGTGTTCGTTCGTGATCTTGTCGCCGTAGCGCTTAGGCGCCATCTTGCCTGCGGTCCACTTGAACGCATCAATGGCAACGCGGGCGCGGTCGCTGTCGATGCGACCCGTCAGGGCGCCGTTTGCCACCGTCAGAATCTGCTCCGCGATGCCCTCGGCGCGTTGTTCTCGCGCGCGGGCGTAGTGTTCCCTGAGGGCAGGGTCCGCATCAATCGCGGTGTGTGTATGGCTGACGTTCAGCCCGGCCTTCTCGCACGCTTTACGGAGCGACAGACCGTCTGCAACATCCTCGATGATGCTGGGCAGGTCCGCGGACTTAGGCCGCCTCTTTCCCTTGCCTGACAAGCATCACCTCCTCGAACGTTTGGCCTGTTGATTCCAGTGTGGCTTGCTTGCCAGTGAAGTCCTGCCAGCGCTTTACCGCGACATCGACGTAGAGCGGGCTAAGCTCAATGGCGTGGATCGCACGCCCGGTCATTTCGCCGGCGATGATGGTTGTTCCAGATCCACTAAACGGTTCATAGACGGCCTGGCCGGCGCTGCTGTTGTTTTCGATAGGCCGCTTCATGCACTCGACGGGCTTTTGTGTCGGGTGCGGCGTCTTCGCTTCTTTGCTCCCGCTCATGATGTGGAGGGGACTTGCGAAGTCCCAAACCGTCGTTTGCTTTCGGTCGCCCGTCCACGCGCCGGTCCCCCTCACCACATACCAGCACGGCTCATGCTTCCAATGATAGTCTCCGCGACCCATCGCCATCACGGTCTTGTGCCAGATGATCTGCGAGCGAAGTTCAAAGCCAGCGGCCTTGATGCTTTCGGCCACGGTGTGAGAGTGCAACCCCCCGTGCCAGATATAGACCACCTCGCCGGGGAATAGCGCCCAGACCTCAGTCCAATCAGCCCGGTCGTCGTTTTCAACGATGCCGGTCCTGTTCTTGCCCTTCGTCGCGTGACCAGCTTTTCCGCGCCATGTCGCATCATACTCCACCCCATAGGGCGGGTCCGTGACCATCAGGAGCGGGCGAACGCCCATCAGAACCTTGTCCACGTCCGTCGCGACCGTGCTGTCTCCGCAGAGCAGCCGGTGCTTGCCCAGCTGCCAGACGTCGCCCGTAGTCGAGACAGGGAACTGCGAGACCTCCGGCACATCGTCCGGATCGGTCAGCCCGTCCGTTCCCGGATCGGCCATCAGCGTAT
>OFQY01000416.1_pt1 | contig 17420 bp, 21 predicted proteins | sample 1542991 | NCBI WGS metagenome assembly OFQY01 (sample SAMN07774224, study PRJEB24372) | wastewater metagenome | isolation source: Exp Tend VB 10WW | collected 2016-02 | reverse complement strand
CGGCATATTCGAAGGCAGTCAGAACCCCGGAACCAAGGCGCAACCGTATTTTTTCAGCAGCTATCGGGCTCTGAAGCGGGACGCGCAGAAGATCATTCGGCTGGCGATCCGTGATGCGGTGCGAAAGGCTGTGGCATGACGGCGGTATCGCTGGCGCTGCAGGGCGCAATCGTCACAGCTCTGAAGGCCGACGCCACGGTCAAGGGGTTTGTCGGCGCCGGGACGACGCTGCAGCCGACCCGGATCTATGACGCGGTGCCGGATGCACCGACGTTTCCTTATGTCTCGGTCGGTCCCGCACAGGTTAACCGCCAGGATGCGACGTGCATTCTCGGCACTGAAGTCTTTCAGCAGATAGACGTGTGGTCGCGGGAACGCGGATTCGTCGAATGCAAGCAGATCGAGGACGCGATTATCGCCGTGCTGCACGACCTCGACGCCAGCAACGGCGGTCTTTCGTTCACCATCGAACACCGGTTCACCAACACCTTTCGCGACAGCGACGGCTTGACCGCTCACGGCGTGCTGTCGTTCCGCGCCGACATTTACATCTTCGCCTGATCAAAGGAGCCTAGACATGGCACAACCCACGACAATCAAGGACGGCAGCTTTATCCTCGAACTTGGCGACGGTGCGACGCCGGAAGTGTTCTCCGCGCCGTGCGGATTCACACAGAAATCGCTGACACTGTCCAGTTCACTGTCTGAAGTGCTGATTCCAGATTGCAACAATCCCGATGCGCCGATCTATGTCGCGCGTGATGTGCAGAGCAAATCACTGGAAGTCAGCGGAGAAGGCGTCTTGGCTGCTGAATCGCTCGTGACTTGGATCAATTGGTATAAGAGCGCGGCCTCAAAGAATATTCGCCTGCGCCAAGTTTTCCCTGCGCCGACCGGCACAATCACATTCAGTTGTGCGGCACTTGCTGAGAATATTGAATTCTCCGGGTCGCGTGGGAATGGCCGCGTCACCATCAACGTTTCAATTGCCAGTGATGGTGAAATTACATTCACCGGAACCGGCATCGTCTAGTGTCGCGCAACGCCGAAGTTACGCTCGCCTGGGGCGATGGCGAATACAAGTTCCGGCTCGGAATTGGCGAGGTTCGGGAACTTCAGGAAAAGACGTCGTGTGGCCTTATTTCTTGCTCGGGCGCGTCGACGGCGGCCAATGGTTTATCGACGATCTTCGCGAAACGATCCGCATCGGCCTGATCGGTGGCGGGCTTGAACCGGTCAAGGCGCTGGCGCTGGTCAAGCGTTACGTCGACGACCGGCCCTTCGCCGAAAGCATCACGCACGCCCGGGCGATCCTGCTCGCGGCAATCGTCGGCGCACCCGATGGTGAAAAGCCGGGAAAAGCCGCGGCGGCAAGGGCAGGGCGCAAGACGCCGAAGACGAGCCCAACGGGCGAATCTCCTTTGCCGCCTGGTACGGAACCGGCGCAGTCTTAGGCTTCACGCCGCAGCAAGTCGACGCCATGTCGTTTTGGCAATTCATGGCGGCCGTCAATGGCTACGTCGCGGCCAACACACCCGACGACAAGACGCTCAACGAAGACGAAATCGCAGCACTTGGGGACTGGATAGATGGCGGTTGACCTCGAAAAACTCGTCGTCAGTCTTGAGGCTAACCTCAAGCAATACGAGCGGGAACTCGCCAAGGCGAACAAGACCACCGTCACCGCGTTGCGCGGCATCGAGAAGTCGGCGCAGGCCTCGGTCGGCCGCATTGAAAAGACCTTCGGCAGCGTCGGCGCATCGTTCAAGGCCAACGTCGGATTGCTTGCGGCTGGTGCCGTGGCCGGGCTTGCTGCGATGGCGCGGACAGCCGTTCAGGATGCCGCGGCGATCGGCGACCTGTCCGACAAGCTGGGCCTCGGAACCGCCGAACTGCAGGGCCTGCAATATGGCGCCGTGCAGGCCAACATGAGTTTCGAAGACCTGTCCGGCGGTTTGCTCAAGTTCTCGAAAACTCTCGGCCAGGCGCGCAACGGGCAAGGCGAATTGCTCAAGACGCTCGAGGCGAACGGCTTCACCAAGGCGCAAATCCAGGCTTTGAGTTACAGCGACGCGCTCGGCAAGGTCGCCGATCTTGTGAAGAATGCGCGGTCCGAGCAAGACGCCATGCTGATCATCACGCAGGCGTTCGGCAAGGGCGGCGACGGATTCCTCGAATTCCTGCGCAACGGGTCGAGCGGGCTTGGCCAGTTTCAAGCCGACGTGCAAAGCGCCGGCGGTGTGATCGACGACGCGCTGATCCGCAAAGCGCAGGAACTGGACGACCGCTGGGCCGCGCTCATGCAGTCGATGAAGACGCAGACTCAAAGCGCGGTGCTGACGATCATCGACGCGCTGTCGTCGATTCCGGCGGCAAATGGGCCGGGGCCTGACATGATCCAGACCCGCTATGGCTACCGGCCACGGTCGGTCGCGGCTGGCGGAACGCCGAACATTCCCTTGACGCCCGGCGCACCAGGCAAGGGTGATTTTAACCCGACGCCGACCAAGATATTCAATCCCGAGGACGACGCCGCAGCAGCGGCAGCGACTCGGGCAAAGGCCGCCGCTGATAGCGCTGCCGCATCCGCCGCAAAGCAGCGGGCCGATGCCATAAAGAACGTCGTCGATGCGCTGACTCTCGAAAACACCAATCTCAAGACCAACGAACTGCAACAGCGCATCAACACCGAACTGGCGCAGGCCAATGTCTCGGCCACGTCGGCGCAGGGCAAGCAGATCGCCGCGCTGGTGACGGCCAACTACAACCTTGAGGCTTCGCAGCGCCTCAACACGCTGGCGCTGTCCAACTACGCCGACCGGCTCGAGGAAGTGAAATCGGCGCAGATGGAACTGGCGCAAATGGGCACCGACGCTTTCAAGCGCATCGCCTTCGGTGGCGAGAAGGCCAAGGACGTCATGCTCGATCTGGCGAAGTCGCTGGCAGATGCCGCGTTCAATGCCGCGTTCCTGGGGCAGGGGCCGCTTGCCACGCTGTTCGGCATGGGCACCGGTGGAGGGCTCATCGGCTCACTTCTCGGCGGCCTGACGGGTGGCGGCTCCGTCGGGCTCTACGCAAAAGGCGGCCAGGTTCCATCCGGTCGGCTCGGCATCGTCGGCGAGGCCGGTCCTGAATTGATCCGCGGGCCTGCACAGGTCACGCCAATGTCGAAAGTCTCGGGCGGCGGCACGACTACAGTGCAGATCCACGTTTCGCTTTCGGGCGCCAATGGCAACGCCGAAGTCGAGCGCATCGCCCGCGAGGGTGTGCAGCGCGGCCTTCGTGAATTCGCGCGGCAACAGCCGGCGGCACAGGTCGAACGCAATCTGAGGGTCGCATGACGGTTGTCAACTGGCCATCCTCGCTGCGGCCGAACCATTCCATGATCCCGATGCTTGAGCGCAACACGGCTTCGGCCGGCGTCTCGATCTCTGGTCAGGAACGGCTTGTCGCGACCGATGCTGGCCGCTGGCGCTACGGTTTCCGGGTGCCAGTGCGAAACCGTCAGCAAGTTCTCGCGTGGCGGGCGCTTGTCGCGCAGGCAGAAGGCCGGTCAAATCTTATCCGCGTGCCGATCTGCGACAGCCAGTATGATCCGGCGCGGGACGTGCGCAGCGCCATTGCGCGCACCTATCCGGCGGGCATTCCCTACTCAAGCGGCACGTTTCACAGCAGCGGCATGGGCTTTGCGATATCGCTGGTCAATGCCACAGTCGCGTCCTTCGCGGGCATCGGAGCCACGTCGATCACGCTCGCCATGATCGGCGACTATGTGCCCGAGCCTGGGCACTTCTTCGGCGATGGTGACAGGCTTTACCAGGTCAAGACCGCGACTCTGACAACCGGCACAACCTATGCGTTGACGTTCCTGCCGCGGCTGCGCGATCCCATGTTCGCCAACGATGCCGTGCGCTTCGACCGGCTGTCCTGCCTGATGCGCTTTGCCAGCGACGACATGCTCGAGGTCGAACAGGAACTGCGGCGCTTCTCGGAACTGAACGTCCAGTTCGTCGAGGCGCTGTCATGAGGTTTCCGGAGTCGATCGCCACCATGCGGGCGGGTGGCAGGATCAACGCGGGCGTTCTGCACTTCATGGATTTCGCCGACGACCCGACATACCTGTGGATGGGCTTTGGCGACCTGGTGACCACGAATGGCCTGCTGTGGCGCGGCATGGGCGATGCGGTCACGATCGAGGGCGGCGGCCAGCAAATCGGCGTCGTCGCTAATAATTTGTCGATCACGCTTGCCGGGTCATCTGACGTCATAACCGACGATTTCACGGCGAAGGCACTGGAATCCGAAACTCAGGTCTATGGCCGCCGCTATAGGATGTACATTCAGTTCTTCACCGAAGACTGGCAACCGGCGGACAGTTACCGGACGATCTATGTCGGCGTCATGGACCGCATGACGTTCAAGCGCAGCGCCGATCTTCGCCAGATCACCCTCAACATTGAAAGTCCGTTCGTGCGCCGTCGCGTGCCGCGGCTCGAACTGTTCTCGGACCGCGACCAGAAATCGAAATATCCCACCGACCGGGCGCTCGAATTCATGTCAGACCTCAAGCAGAAGAGCGTCGATTGGCCCAAGTATTGATGCACTACCTTGCGGACGTGGCGCGGCAGGACTTCGCCTGGGGCGAGTCCGATTGCTGCACGTTCGCAATCGGCTGGCTTGACCGGGTGACCGGGAAAGATGGCATGGCAGCGCGGCATGATGCACTGCGTAACGAGGCCGCCTGCCGTGCCCACCTGACAGCGAATGGCGGGCTTGCGGCCGTGGCGGGTGACTTCATCTCCAAGGTCTACGGCTTGGCCCAAGCCGCTCCGGCACCGGGCAATGTCGTCGTCGTGCGGGGCCTGGGCGAGGAACTGCTCGGCATCCGGGTTTCGGATCGCGATATTGCCATGCGGACTTCGTCGCGCCTGATGATCACCAGCCGGGCAACCATCGTCAAGGAATGGGGCCTATAAATGCCGCCGGCAATTGGTCTGCTTGCACCGGTCGGGGCGGTGTTCGGCATATCTGGCTTGCAGCTTGGCCTTGGCCTGCTGGCGACGGCGGCCGAATTCGGATTGAGCTACTATCAGGCGCAGAAGGCCAAGCAGGCTGCAAAGAATGCAGCCAGCCAGGACATTCAACAGAACGTCAGGCAATCGGCCTTTCCTCGCTATGTCGTCCTCGGCAAGGGCCGCGTCGGCGGTGTGGTGTGGTTCTTTGAGGCATCGGAAAAGTATCTCTATATTGCGACGATCCTGTCCGACGACATCATCGACGGGATCGACACGTTCTATGTGAACAACATCGAATGCCTGGTCGACGCGAACTTCTATGTGACGACGCCACCCTTCAACAGCGCGTCCACCAAGTTCGTCCGCTTTGAATTGCACTACGGCTACACCGATCAGGTTGTTTCACCGATACTGCTTGCGGCTTTCCCGAGCGTGATCACGGCGGACCATACCGCGTCGGGAATCGCCTATCTGGTCACGCAGCTTTATCAGCCACCACAGGCCGATTTTCAGCGGGTGTTCAATTCGACGGTGCCGCCGATCGCGGCTCTGGTTCGCGGCGTGCTGGCCTATGATCCGCGCGACGTCGCCCAAGACCCGGCGGTTGCCGATACGTGGACGACGACAACGAACCCGGCGCTGCTGTTGCTGTATTATTTCTCGGCGCGCAACGGCATGGGCCTGTCAAGGTCGCTGTTCGACGGCGACCTGTTTTCTGCCGTCGCCGACTTCTGCGATGAACTGATCGCGACCAAGTCCGACGGCCTGCGCAAGCGCTATGAAATGGGCGGGGTCTACAGTTACGATTCTGACCCTGTCGACATCATCGACGAAATCCTGAAAACCTTCGGCGGCCGGGTGTTCGTGACCTCGTCGGGATTGTTCGGCCTGTCCTGCGATGAACTCGACACGCCCGAGATCACCATCACCGCAGACATGGTGATCGAACTCGAAGCCAAGCGAAACACCGGCGCGCTGTACGAATACTCGACGATCAAAAGCCGGTTCACGTCCGAGCATCACGGCTTTGTTGAACTGAACGAAGAAGCCGACCCTTGGGTTGACGCTGACACTGTCGATCGCATCGGCCGTGAAATACCGTTCTCGTTTGATCTGCCCTATGTGTTTCGCCACGACCAGGCGCGGCGCCTGATGAAACAGAAGTTCTATGACCTCAACCCCGAATGGTCGCTCGATCTGGTGCTGGATTTCAACGGACTTGAGCTCTTCGGCGAGCGGGTTTGCCGGTTCATTTACCCGGCGCTGGGCATCGACGGCACGTTCCGGGTCGAATCGGTATCGCCAGACGACGGCGCGGGCTTGGCGAAGATCCACGTCAAAGCCTATTCGATAGACCCGGCGGCGTTCGCCTGGGACGCTGTGACAGAAGAAGGCACGGCGCCGGCCATCGCGCCCGACACGTCCGAGTCATCGGCACCGCAGACCCCGACTGGCTTGTCGTCGCTGGTCGGTGATACCGGCGGCAACATTCGCGCGTTGCTGACGTGGACAGCCTCGACGGTCGGCCACAGCCAAGAGGCGCAATGGAAGGACACGGCCGGTTCGGTCTGGACAACCCTGTCCGTCTCGGCGACCGACCGCTCGGTCACGATCCCTGGGCTGACCGGCGGCGTGAACTATGATTTCCGGGTCCGCGTCACCAATACCCGCTACGGCGTGTCCAATTGGGCAACGATCTCGTTCAACGCCACGGCCGTTGTGGGCACGACTGGCGCGCTGCAAAGCCTGACGGGTGCCGATGGCGTCTTGTCGGTGACGGGCACGGCACAGCAGGCCACAAATGCCGCGGCGGCCTTCGTGGAATTCACGGCGGTCGCGCATGGCGCGGGTGTGTCGTGGACTGGCTCGGTCACGATCGCGGCGCGGGCGAGTGCCACTGTATCGCAGGCGCTCACCGTGGCCGCCGGGTCTTGGGATATCTACGCACGCTCGGTCGGCATCAACGGCGACACCGGGGCAGTGTCGGGGCCTGTCCAGAAGACATCAAGCCAGCAGATCGACACCGGCGGCAGCGGTGGAACGGGCGGCGGCGGTGGCGGCAATGGCCAGAACGACGGCGGCTCTGGCACCGGGTCGGGCGGCAGTGAAAGCCCGAGCCAATCGGGCGGTATTTACTAGACGAATTCAACCCGCCTCGACCGGCGGGTTTTTCAATTGGAGACGATGAATGGCAACCGCGCACGACGTGTTCAACGACTATGTGACGCCCGACGTTCCATCGTCTGGCTTGCGCGAACCGGTCCTTTCCGAGATCCGCGCGCTGCTGGCCGGCTACGAGGGCAAGCTCGACATTCTTAAAAACTTCTTCACCGGAACCGGGCCGATGGTCGGCGGCATCCTCGTCAGCCAGTCGAACGGCTATTCGAACGACCTCAGTTATGGCGGCGGCGATACGGCGACTAATGCGGCGTGCTTTGCCTGGGCGAATTCGTCCAGCGTGTGGAGCGTCGCGGCACTCGGGGCCGATCCGTTCCGGCCTGCAGGCGTCAACCCAGCGCCGAATAACCTCGGCTTCCATTTCATCAAGAAGCTGAACGAACTCACCGGCCGCGAGCAGCGGTTTTTCATGCACGCCATTCCCGATACTTCGATCGACGTATGGCTGACGGTTGCCAACGGCGGGCCGAACACCAGCGCAAACCGCTACGACGGGTCGACCTCGACCGCGGGCGGCACGGTTCTCAAGACGCAGACGCTTGCGACGGCCATGTTCGCCTCGTCGGCGTTAACCTCAGCGGGCAAGTCGCGGTTCGACTACATCATCATCGTCAAGGGCGAGAACGAGGAAGGAATCGGCGTCGACGTCGCGCACGCCAAATACCTCACTGTCATCGACCAGCTTCGCGCCGAAACATGGGCCGATGACGACACGGTGATTTTTGTCGTCGAGATGATCCGCGAGCGCAACAAATACCCTGGCGCCATCGAGGCATGGTCGCGCATCGCGCGCCATAGCCTTCGCCCAAATGTCCTGATGGTGACCTCGGCTGGTCTTGCCTCTGTCGGCGACGGCACGCACTTCTCAGGCGCTGCGCATGTCACGCTCGGCCGCGAAAGGTTGCTCGACGCCGTCTATGGTTCGGTCGCGCCGCGCCGCTATCCGGCTTCGTTTGATGGCCGCTCGACAGTCCACGAAGTCAATGTCGCGACGACCGCGGCGGCGCCGGCTGCCATCACGCCACAAACGCCGAACGAAGTGATCAACGTCCTTTACAGCGTGGCCGACAGTCACGTGAAGGTCACGCCGACCAACGTCGGCACCGGCGGCATGTTTTGGGTTTGTAATTGGGACAATATTTACACGACCTATGTTTATCCCGACACCGGCTCGATCGAAGACCCGAACATTTGGGATATTCAAAAGACCGTCCTTGCGCTGGGACCGCTTGAGTATGCGCTGATCGCCAAACTCGGCCAGTCCGAAACCGGCCAATATCGCGTGCTGTGCCACAAGAAGCGCAATTACTTCGACATGGACCGCGAAAACGGCGTCGGCAACGGCTCGCTCGAAATGCTCGAGGCCGGGTTTGACCTGATGACCTGGGATATCCAGCGCGACAATACCACTGCCTACAACGGCAACGGCGTGGCAAAGAACAGCGACACCAGCGGCAACGCGCAGGACATGACATCGCTGGCCTATCAGGCATGCGAGCCGGGCGACATCGTGCACGCCGAGGCGCGGTCAAAGACCGACGTCACAATGACCATTTCGTCTTTCCGGTTGCAGATTGTCTGGTACGACCGGCAGCGCGTCGAACTGTCGAACACGCAGTCGGTCAACTATTCGTCGGCATCGACCAGCTATCAGAAAATGTCCTGCATGGGAGCGGCACCAGCAACGGCGGTGTTCTGGCGCCTGCGTGTCCGCGTTAACAAGACGGTCGGCGCCGTCTACGTCGACCAGCTTTTTGCCAAGCGGTTTCGCAAGGATGGCGCAGGCATCTCGCACATGCTGCGGCAAAGCTCAGACCGCACGCTGACGTCGAATACATCGCAACAGAAGATTTTCGATACAGCGACAGCCGGCGCCTTCACCGCTGAAATCGGGCTGTATAAGTTCTACGCCAAAGTCCGCTTGACCGGCCTTAGCGCATCGTCCGGCACGATCTCATTCGGGTTCCTCGGCACCGCAACGTCGACGATTGATCTGGCCGCCATCGCGAAGAAGGCTGGCGGGCTGTCGAACGCCGAAATGGTCGATATTACCAGCGCGGGCGGCACGGTTCTTGTGACGGCTTCGACCGCAACGCAGGGCCATATGCTGGTCGAGGGCACAGTCAACGTGACGGCGGCCGGAACGCTGATTCCTGCCATCACCATGTCTGTTGCGGCGGCAGCGACAGTCAAGGCCGACAGCTTCGCCGAGTTCACGCGCATCGGCCAGGCCGCAAACGGCGACGTCGCTATGGCGAATTGGAGCTAAGGCGATGGCTGACAAGGCGCCGCACTACAACTGGCAAGTGTTCCGCGGGGCACCGCTGCCCATGCCGTTTCGGGTTCGCATCGCATCGACCGGGCTTCTGCGCTCGTTTGACAGCACAATCCTGATGCGGGTCACGCACCCGGCGGGCACGTTCGATCTGACGGTCGGGACCGGCCTCACGCTGTCCGACGACGAGGCGGTGACGAACGCCCGCGTGACGGCGCAACTCACCATTGCGCAATCGCGGCTGGTTCCGATCGGCAATCTGACAGCCTTCGAAATTCAGGAAGGCGGGTCGGGTGCCGAGCGCGGCGTTCTCTATGGCCGGTTGATTGGCTACGGTGGAGACAATCCCGATGCCTGATACGGCTGAACTGATCGCTTCCGGTTCGATGACCGTCGAAGTGATCGGCACCGGCGCGAAAGTCGTCGAGGTTCTGGTTCCTGGGCCGCAGGGCATCCAAGGGCCTGCCGGCGCCGATGGCCTTGGGGTCACACCATACTATTTCGCCACCGGCGTCGTCTTCGGTGGCGGCAGCGGGGCGGCTAACACCACGGCTATAAATGACCTGATCACCATGATCAACGCGGCCGGCGGCGGCGTGCTGTGGATCGGTCCAGGCCTGGTGCGGCTCGATGGCCAGATCATCCTAAAGTCCAATGTCATCATCCAGGGCGCGGGACCGGCCACCATTCTGCAGCAAGATTCGGCGATCGGCGCGACAACTTACGCTTTCCGTAACCTCAATTGGGCGGGCTTCACCGACCGCACGACGCGCACAGATGAAAACCTCGGGCTGCGGGATCTGATGATTGACGGCTCGCTGCGGCCTGATATCGCCTATCCGACGGCTGGCTACACGCAGCAATCGTCAACGGTGCTGTTCTATCGCTGCATCAATCCGACGATCGAGCGGGTGACCTTTAAAGGCTATCGCGCCGGCTTCGCCATCAATGACAATGGCAGCCTCGGCGGATCTTATGTCGACAATATCTTCATCGGGCTTGGCACGCCTGACCGCGACACCGGCGGCATCATCACCAGCAACAACGGCACCTGGTGCAACACCATCGGCACCGTCACGCGCGGCGCCACCACCAATTTTCACACTGTGATCCCGCACAACCTGTCGAGCGGTGTTCACTACATCGAGGGCGTGCGAGGCCTGACCTCGGTTCCGGATGGATTTTACACCATCACCGTCACCGGCGCACAGAACTTCACCATTCCCGTTAACACCAGCGGCGACCCCGCCTTCATCTTCAATCCCGATTGCCGCATCTCCACGCAGTTCGCGCTGCGCAGTGATGGCGCGGTGATCTCGCGCAACCGCTTCGAGGGCATGATCCGCACCTCGGTCGACGACCAGGGCGACAATACGCTGATCGCCGATAACCGCATCTACGGCGGCGGCGAGTCCGGCATCTATCTGCTGGGTGCGCGGCGTGCGGTCGTCAAGCGCAACGTCATCAAAGACATCATCTTGAACGACATCGTCGCCAGCGGCATCGAGATCAACTATGGCCTCGGTCACGTCATCGAGGACAACACCATACTGCGGTGCGAGGGCAATGGCGTGCGCTGCGCCGGCATGGTCGGCGGCTCGATCTCGGGCAACCTCATCGTTGAATGCGGCCAGACGGCGGGCCTCGTCTATCCGTCAGCACCGGCGGCAACATCGCAAGGCATCGTCGGAACGGCCATCAATTCGGCGATCCGCGCCGCGATCTTCGTCTCGAACTATGACGAATGGCCGTGCAGCGACTTCGATATCAACAAAAACGAGATTGAAGATTACCGCCTCGGTGCCGGCGTGCTGACGACGGCTGGTATTCTGCTCACTAAGCGGTCGGTCGACGGCCTGACGTCAAACATTCGGCTGCGCGACAATCGCTTCCACCGCTTGAACCTCGACCCGTCGCTGTGGGTGAGCGCCGTCGCTGGCGCGCTGGGGCAGGGTGTGTGGCGCGAGGATCTGGACCCGGTCACCGGCAATTGGACGGCGCAAGAGTTAACGGATGCATCAATCCGTACTTTTGCCTCGGCGACGGAATTTTCCGGTGGCGTGGTGTTTAGCGGGGCTGCTGCGACCGATGTTGCTGATTTCGTCGACGTCACTGTCGATTTGATCAACGGCAATTTCAGGCAGACGTCTTCCTACTGGACGACGAACAACCCGATACTTCCGGCCGGCCGCCTCGGCTTCGAGTCAGACACCTATCGCGCCAAGCTCGGTGACGGTATCTCGACGTGGTCATCGCTGCCTTACTGCATCGTTCCGATTTGGGTCCAGAACACCCCTCCCTCATCGCCCTACCTCAACCAACTTTGGGTCGATACCACGTAACTTTTAACCCCATGAGCAAAGGAAAATTATCATGGCTCTGTATAACGTCAACAACCGCATGGCCGGTACCCAGCAGGCAATGACGACCACCTTTAAGACGGTCGTCGGCCTCAATGCCGCAACCGCCACCTTGAAGCGTGGTCGCGTGTGGGAACTGAATTTCGGCGCTGACGGCGCTCCGAATGCGACCGACTGCCAGATCGTCTATGACGTCTCGCGCATGACCGCTGCCGGCACCGGCACGGCTGCGACGCCGACGCCTGACAACCCGGCAGACGTCGCCTCGGGCATCGTGGCAACCGTCAACTACACGGCAGAACCGACCGTGACCGCTGCATCCTCGCTGTTCTCGATCGCGCTTAACCAGCGTGCATCGCAGTGCTGGCGCGCCATGTCGGCGGACCAGTGCCTTGTGATCCCGGCGACCAACCTCGCGGGCCTGGTGCTGCGCGCACTGTCGCCGACCTATGCCGCCAACGTTCTCGGCCACACTGTCCACGAGGATATGTAAGCCATGCGGAAGCCGGGCGGTTATTTCATCAGCACCGATATCTTTGGCGCAAAACGCGAGGCGGACACATTCACGTGCGCGCACAGCGGCAAGATCGTGTTCGTGAAACCGTTCTGCGACCCCGCCGACATGGGGGGCCGCTGCACATTGTGCGGCGGTCTCATCTGCAAGGAGGAAGTCGGCAAGCCTTGCGACGTGATGGAAAAGAAACTCGCACGCTGGGAAGCGCTGCGAAGCTATGAAGAGGCGTCGGCATGACCACAGCAACGATGCTTTACGGCTCGCCGACGACGCACACCATTACGCTGGCGTCATTGGCAAGCGATACGAACCTTATCGCCGGGAGGCAGGGCACGGTCATCAACAACGGCTCGGCTGGCGAAGATGCGATTGACGCCATGCTGGGCGGCAAGGTGACAACCGGAACCACGCCGACGACGGCACGGCAAATCGAAGTCTGGTGCTTTGGCACCTATGACGGCACCACTTATTCCGCAGGGGCGGGCGCTTCCGATGCCAATTTTTCGCCGACCGGTGAAAAAACATTGATGAAGCTGGTCACGATGATTCCGACCGATGCCACGTCAAACCACACCTATGAATGGGGTCCGTTCTCGGTCGCTGGTGTATTCGGCGGCGTCATGCCGGAAAAGTGGGGTGTGTTCATCGTCCACAATACCGGCGTTGCGCTCAATGCCACGGGCGGTAATCACGAAGTCAAGCACACGCCGATCAAGTTCGAGAGTGCCTAATGTCCGTCAATGTTCTCAGGGCCAGTTCGCAACGCCTAACCGCACCGGCCCTGGTGACGACATTTCCTCTGACGTTCGGAATGTGGACTTACCCGACCGCAGTCTCTGGCGGCTTCCTGACTTTGTGCATGATCGCCAACGCTTCAGGAACAGGCGACTATCTACAGGTTCTCATTAACAATGCTGGGTCAACTTGGATCATTGACAACCCAACTGGCTTCGCAGCCAGTTCTGGCGCAGCGGTTATCAACCAGTGGCACTATATTTTGGTCCGTTACATCGCTGCCGCCAACACCCGGCTGTCCATCCTCTATCCGACCGGCGTCATTGAGCACATCCAAAACGCCAACAGCTATTCTCTGGCGGCGGTCACGCAAACCGTGCTTGGCGCCTTTGTCGATACCGGCTCCTACAGCGACCACTACAGCGGCAAGATCGCGGAATTCTTCATCGCCAATGCTGACGTGCAGGGCGATGGTGCGGCAACGCAGGACGCGCTGGTTCGAGATCTTGCCTACCAAGGGCCGTTCGCGGTTCCGAACTTCGCGCCGTCTATCATCGAATATTTGCCGTTTCGCGCGGCCATCGACACATCGCGAGACAACGGTGAAATGTACTTCGGTGCCAAGGGCCGCAATACATGGACCAATACCAATGCGGCGGACCTGAAGGAACAGCCGCCGTTGCGCAGCGACTATGTAAGGCCGAATAAATTTAACCGCTTTCTCATGATCTAGCCGATGGCCCGGCGCGTTCTTCCACTCGCAGCAGCCGCAAGCGGTGCGACAACCCCGACGCAGTTCGGGTTTCATCAGCCGTTCAGGTGCGCCAGGCTTGCCGCACCGATCATCGCGGGCGCCATTGCGTGGGCACCGCAGCCGATCACGACACTGGCAACGCAGACGCCGACCGGCCTTGGCTTCGCGCAGCCGTTCAATATCCGGCAACTGCCGCCGCTCCGGTCTGCGCCAAGCCCGGCCTGGGTGCCGCAGCCATTCAGCGCACCGGCTTTTGGCTGGAACGTCGCAAGGCAACCGACTCAAGCGCCGAAGATCGCGGCGGCCGGGCCGATTGCTTGGACGCCACAGGCCTCGTTCTCGCTGACGGCCACGCCAGCCGACTTTGGTTGGCACACGCCGGACCCGGTCACGCAGGCGGCAAAGCCAATCCCGGCACCGGCGGTCAACTGGATGCCGCGGCCGTTCGATGCTTTGCCGTTCGGCTGGTTTGAAGCCTCGATACCTGGGCAGACGGCCAAACCGACCCCGGCAGGCGCTGTGTCATGGGTGGCGCAGGCGCTTGCCACGGCGACCGTCACGCCTGCACCGCTCGAATGGTATCGCCAGTTCGAAGCCCGCTTGCTGGCAGGGCCAAGGGCTGCGCCGCCGGTACAATGGACGCCTTCGCCAATCCAGCCGCTGGCGGCCACGCCAGGGCCTTTAGAATGGCTATCGTCGGCCAAGCCGCAAAGCCTGGCGGGGATCACAGCTGCGCCGGTGGTGCGCTGGACGCCGCAACCGTTCACAGATCCGGCTTTCGGCTGGTTCGTTCCGCAAAGAAAGTTGGGCACGCTAGGCTCGAGTGCCCAAGTCCAGGCGCCGACCTTCGTCACGCCACCGGCAACGCCTGCCGCTGCGCCATCCTTTGGCTGGTCCCGAACGGTTGCACCTGTGCAACTGTCGAAACCCGTCGCTGCTGGCAAGGTCGCATGGGCGCCGCAGCCGATTGTCGTCACGGTCACGCTGCCGCCGATTGGCTGGCTGCGGCAACAGCCGGTTGTGCAACTGCCAGCACCGCGGGCGGCCGGTCCGGTTAAGTTTGTGCCGCTGCCGATCTTGAGCCCGGTGGGCATGGTCTATCGTTGGAACGGCACGGCGTATGAACTCAAGCCGGTCAAGGTTTGGGATGGTCTTGCATGGTGAAGCCGCTCAAATTCTGGAAGGCTTCTGGCTGGAGCGGAGGCGGTTCGAGCGGCGGCGGCACAACCAATTTCATGGCCAACCCTTCGGCGCATGGCTGGCCGGATGCCAGCAACACCGGGCCGCGCATCGCTTCGAACTTGCTGGTGCGGGTGCCGGAAGATGTCCAATCCGGTCCCGGCTGGGTTTACGATCCCGACTTTCAGCGGGTGCAAATCTGGCCAAACCCGGCGACGCTCTCTGGCTATAAGTTCTCTTGCCAACTCTACATCGACGCGCCGAACTGCCTGATCGAGGATTGCGAATTCGAGTACCACTATCCGAATGGCGACGCGATCGGCGTCATCCTGATCCGCGGCAACTGGGTTGCGAACGGCTACGAGGCAGCGAACACTGTCATCCGTTATTGCAAGGTAGGTTCGTCACTGGCCGATCAGTCGCAGCGCGCGGCGGTGGCCATCCGCGACCTGTTCGGCGCGCCGGGAACACTGGTCGAGTATTGTAACCTCTATGGCACCGGCTCGATGGTCAACCTCGAGGGAGTCAATTGCACGGCGCGCTATAACTACTGCCACGAGAACGGGCATTTCCTCGACGATCACCATTCCGGCATCTCGACGCACGGCGGCGGCAATAACATCCTGATCCATCACAACACCGTCGACCTGAGTGATGCCCACTTCATCGCAGGCGGCGGCGGCATTTCCGGCTGCATCACCATCTATTCAGATTTCGTGTCGGCGCGAAACGTCACCATTTCCGAGAACCTGGTGGCGGGCGGCGGATACTGCATGTACGGCGGTAACTCCGGCACCTTCGCGCCAACCAGCGGCGGCATCATGATCCAAAATAACCGCATCTCGAATCTGCATTGGCCCAATGGCGGACAGTTCGGCTGGCTGGCGTCATGGGATGCGGCCGGGATCGGCAATGCCATATCCGGCAACGTTTGGGATGCCGACGGCGCCGCGATCCCATGACCATATTTTTTTCAGGAGTGCAGCAGCAATGACGACGTGGCTTCGATCGGATGACGACGACGACCCGGCGCCGCAGTTCAGCCGTGCCGATATCATCCAGGTCAAGGATTTGCTCGCCAAGCTCGAGGAGCATGGGCCGGTGGATGCGGCCAAGTTTCAGGTTCTGAAGCGCGTCATCACGACGTTCGAAACTCATTCAGCCGAGATCGAGGCGATGATCCTCGACCATACAAACCGAAGACTTTGGGCCGAACTGCGCGTCAAGTGGCTCGCAACCATCAAGTGGGTCTTGGGCGGCTTGGTGGTCATCATGGGCGCGGTGCAGACGGCAGACAGCGTGTTTCCAATTGTGCGAAAATGGTTTGGAGGCTCGCCATGATGCGCAGACTAGCCTTGAGCGTTGCTCAGTACACCGCGTTGAATGGCATCACCATTGCGCTGTTGATCTATGTGTCGTGGTCGTGGCTGGCGTGGCATCGGCTCGAAGATACGCCTGCGACAGACTGGATCGCGGTCAATGCGTTGACGGTCGATGACACGATTACAGGCCGTGATCCGCGCATAGTTTATCGCCGCGACATTCTCAAGGACTTCGCCGGGACATTCAATGCGACGGTCTATCAATACGCCAACAGCGAGGACCGCACCGGCACGGTCTACTGCCAAGGCAACGGTGGTTCCGATTACAAGGCTGGGCGCGATCTGCCACCGAAGGCCGCATCGTTATCGTGGGTCATGAACCGCGAGGCCATGCCATGCCAGTTCGAGAACGGCATTTATAAACTCGTCATCACATGGCTGATCTATCCCGATCACTATCCGGCGAAAATGCTGAGGGTCGAAAGCAACTTCTTCAAAGTGTCTGAAACTGAGGAATCGTCATGACCGCTCTCCCGAAACAATACGCATGGCTTGCCGATGAGCCTGGGCCGCGCATCCTGCTCGAAGGGCTAAAGACATTCGGCACCATCGAGACGCCGGGCGCTGGCAACAATCCGACGATCCTCGCATGGGCGAAGGCGGTCGGGCTTGAGAAGCTTTACCGCAGCGACGAAACGGCGTGGTGCGGCCTGTTCATGGCCTATGTGGCAGGGCAGGCGGGCTGGGACAACGCACCGGCTGGCAATGCGCTATGGGCTCGCAATTGGGCAACATGGGGAAATCCCGCGGCGGTGGCGATGCTCGGCGACGTGCTGGTGTTCTCACGCTCGAGCTATGGCCACGTCGGGATCTATGTCGGGGAAGATGCCACGGCGTTCCATGTGCTCGGCGGCAACCAGTCCGACAGCGTGATGATCAAGCGCGTCGAGAAATCCCGGTTGCTTGCCGCTCGCCGCTGTCCGTGGCGGATCAATCAGCCTGCCAATGTCCGCCGCGTCATGCTGGCATCGACCGGCGGTCTATCGACTAACGAAGCGTGAATGCCGCGCCGGGCGGAACTCGGTAAC
>OFQY01000415.1_pt1 | contig 17445 bp, 20 predicted proteins | sample 1542991 | NCBI WGS metagenome assembly OFQY01 (sample SAMN07774224, study PRJEB24372) | wastewater metagenome | isolation source: Exp Tend VB 10WW | collected 2016-02 | reverse complement strand
CGATCTAAAAAACGAAGCCTACAGTATCCGACATGTAGGACAGTGTGGGATGGGAGAATGGAGGGAGATGGAGGATTTTCGAGGGGTGGACACGGAGCTCATGCACACATGTCGGATACTGTGCGGACAGCTATTACATGTCTTACTCTGTGTTCTGTTCGTGTACCGTATCCTACGTGTAGTATAGCCTCGACGCGCGGAGCTCAGAAAAATCTCCCATCTTCCATATCTCCCATAACCCCGCGGAAACACTGGGGTTACGTCGAAACAGATCTCCCATGCGAATCTCCCATATGGGAGTTGACTCCGCTCACGAGATGAGGCTACCATGGCCCCGTGAGTAGCAAATCGTCGCAATTTGTCGATCTATCGGCGCCCAAACGGTGCGGTCGGGCCGGTCAGGGCATGAGCGCAGGTCCAAAGTCAGGAAGTGCAGTCGCAACGGTCGCAGGTGACACCACGGGTGACAAGGTCACGGGCGCCGCGACCGCTGGCACGGAAGGTGCATACGACACGAGAGGAGGAGAGCAGGACACAGAGCGCGTGTTAGAGCACGCGGAACGATATGTAGGTCTAGGGGTGTCGGTTCAGTGGCTATGTGGGCCTGAGTGTGAGACTCACGGACGCAAGGGCCATCCGTCCGACATGGGCGGCAAGATCCCGATACGTGGGGGCTGGTCTAAGCTTGGGCACCGTCCGTGGGCGGAGGTGCGCGCACAGTACCAGGCAGGCTACAACCTGAGTATCCTGACGGGCGTCCAGCCCGGGGCGCCCACGTCGCTCGTCGCGGTCGACGGAGACAGCGCGGAGGCGGTCGCGTGGATGCGCGCTCACCTTCCGCCGACGCCGCTCCGGAGCGTCACGCGGCGCGGGGAGCACTGGTACTACAGGATCGTCGCCGGAGCGGTCGACGTCGCCAGCATCAACTTCCGGTACGCTCCGCGGCCCCAAGAGATGGAGCTCCTCGGGAACCGTCGTCAGGTGGTGGCGCCGGGCTCGCGCCACCGCTCGGGCCACGTCTACCGCGAGGCGGAGCCGTGGACCGCTGCGGCGGTCGCAGCGGCGCCGGAGCTCGACGCGACGTGGTTCGCGCCCCTCGGGCAGCGACGCCCCGACGGGCTCTGGGACGCGCTAGGAGAGCCTCAGGCAGACGGGGGTGACGGAGGGACGGGTGGCACGCGACAGCGGCTCCTGGCGCGCACGGGAGCCCATGCGGAGGGCGACGGGTGGCCCGGCTCCAGGACGTTCACGATCGAGGAGCTCTCCGCGGCGCGGGAGCGCGCCCTGTCGTACCTCGCAGTCTGCCCCGTGAGCGTGTCGGGCAGCGGCGGAGACGCGACGCTTCACGAGACGGCGATCAAGCTCCTTCGCGGGTTCCCCCTCGCGAGCGTTCCGCGGCTCGCGGAGCTCCGCGCGATCGAGGAGGCAGGAGGCGCGACGAGACACAAGGTCGACCGACAGGACGCGCTCCTAGAAGCGGCCATGATGCTTGACGCCGTGTGGGACCCGCGGTGCGTCGACAACGACGGCGAGACGCCGTACCCGTGGGGTCTCGATCGACTGGCGTACAAGGTCGGCGAGGCGTCGCGCGCCGATCGACTTCCAGGCCCGGATTTCTGGCTGTTCGACACGCCGCGGGCGAACGCTGGCGGGAGTGGTGTCGGTGCGTGGCTCGCGGCCGGGAACTCGGCGAGCACGCCGGTGCCGGAGGTGATGGGCGCGGGGTCGGGTGTGGACGCGGGCGCGGGGTCGGGTGTGGACGCGGGCGCGGGGTCGGTTGTGGGCGGATCGACGGTGCGGGAGGTGAGGGACGAGGGGACGAGCGACGAGGAGCGTCTTCCAGGGCGTGCGGCGTTCGCGCCGATGGCGGACCCGGAGGTGATCGACTCCGTCGACGAGGTGCGGATCAAGATCGATCACGACACGGAGCGCATGAGTCGCGAGGCGATCCGCGCCATGGCCCGCATGGAGTCGATCTACGTGCGTCAGCACTGCCTGGTAGACGTCGTCGAGGCCGCGGGGCTCGACAGGTACGGGATGACGCGGCGACCGTGGGTTCGCAAGACGTCGAAGGCGTACCTGAAGAGCCGCATGAACTCGGAGGTGTTCTGGTACTCGGGGCTCGACGATGCCGGGGAGGAGAAGCGGACGCGCGCCGACGTCGAGGCGGTCTCCGCGATCCTCGCTGCGGGCGCCTGGCCTGGGGTACCGAACCTCGAGGGCATCGTGTACACGCCGATCGTGCGTGGCGACGGGACGATCCTTCAGATCGCCGGGTACGACGTGGCGACGAGGCTGATCTATCGGCCAGAGGTGGACCATGGGGAGATCCGCTCCGCGCCGACGCGCGAGCAGGTAGAGAAGGCGCGCGACTTCCTCCTCGGGGTGGTGACCGACTTCCCGTTCGAGCGCCCGACGGTGGCACGGTCCGTGTGGCTCTCCGCCGTGCTAACGCGCTTCTGCCGGTTCAGCTACGCCGGCATGTCGCCTATGTTCGCGGTGAGCGCCGCTGAGACGTCGAGCGGAAAGACGCTCGTCGTCGACAGCGCCGCGATCATCGCAGACGGGAGGACCGCGGACACGATGCCTTTCATCGTCGACGAGGCGGAGCAGAAGCGAGAGATCCTGGCGCTGTTGTCTCGGGACGACGTTCATCACATCAACCTGGACAACATCGCGCGCGGGACGGCGCTGAGCTCCTCGGCGTACGAGGCGATGTTGACGGGACAGGCGACGGTGGGTCGCGAGGTGGGGACGAGCGACGTCAAGCGAATCGTGATGAGCGACGCTGTGTGGTGGGCAACGGGCAACGGTCTGGAGATCGGTGCCGACATGGCCCGCCGAACCCTGAAGATCGACATTCTTGACCTGACGGGGAAGCCGCGAGAGCGGCGCGTGCGGCACGGGGACCTGCGGGCGTACTGCAAAGAGACGCGCGGGACGCTGGTACGCGCGGCGCTGACGATCCTCGCGGGCTTCGCCGCCGCCGGGGGGCCGCAAGCGACCGTTGATTGCGACGGCGCACCCGTGAAGGACTTCCCGAGCTTCGAAGCGTGGGCCCGCGTGGTACGTCAGGCGGTGATCTGGGCTGGCCTGCCCGACCCGTGCCGGGCGCTCGCGTCGGCGGACGAGCAGGCGGCGCCGGAGGCGAACCGCTCCGCGCACCTGATCGAGCTCTGGCTAGGAGCCTTCGGGTCTGCGCCCGTACAGAGCTCGGAGGCGGCGCGACGGCTCCTAAAGGAGCCTGCTAGGTACTGCGATCTGGTGAACTACCTGTCAGACCACGGACTCGAACGGATCACGCCGGTCGGTCTCGGGAAGTTCCTCGTGGCCAACATCCGAGGCATCGCAGTGATCGACGGCCAGCGTCGCATCATGCACCGTCACGAGGTAGCAAAGGGCGTGTTCTGGAGCGTCAAGAACGCGTGAGGCTAGTAAGAGATTTTGGCAGCTAGAGCCCTGAAAGCAGACGCATCGGGCGCGACGGCGAGAGCCGTCTTGATCTCTCCGTAGATACGCTGCGCCGTGTGCTTCTCCAGCTTCGTGAAGTTGCAGATGAGCCCTTTGGCCCACACGGTGTAGTGGCCGCTCTTGCTCTTGTTGATTCCCCGCAGCGACGGAGGGTCGGTCACGGGTCGGCGGTTAGGTACGGCGTGCAGCTTCGGCGTCGGCGGCGGCGCGGAGGGAGCGGACGGCGAGCGAGATCGCGTGGAGAGCGCCCTGTGGGCCGCAGGCGCCCGCGTCGAGCTCCTCGGGCCAGCCGTCGAGGTTCTCGCGGCGCGTGTCGGGCGTCGGGTAGGGCCCGACGAGGGTCTCGAGGATGACCGTCGGCTCGTTCACGACGATGGAGTGGAACGGGGCCGGCGCGAGGAGATCCACGACGTCGCCAGCGAACAGCCGGCGGGGCCGGAGGGGCTCGCCGCTGGTGTTCCAGGTTATGAACCATGCGTCTCCGCGCAGCACGGCGATCGACTGCTGAACGGCGAACCTGTGCGGTCTGGAGTAGCTCCCGGGGACGATGGCGCAGACGAGCCGCTGTACCGGGTCGCCAGGAGACGAGAGGACCGCGTGCCGACGCTTCCGGATCGACCCATCGGCCAGCCCGATCAGGGAGCTCAGCGTGATCGTGTCGATGATCGTTGGCCCACGGTGCCATTTCTCGATCTTGGACTCGATGGAGGCTATTCGACAAGTGAAGAGGTTTCCGTCAATGCTCATGGTGTGGTTCCTGTGCGACGGCGAGCTAGTACACGGGGCCCGGGGCCGGGGCGGCGGTGGCGGCTCAGGCGGTGGCGCTTTCTTCCCTGGCTTCGGGGGCGTCGGGTGGGGATCCTGGAGCGGCCTCCCGATGACAGCGAGCGTGAACGCGCCGACGAGCGCCAGCGTCGCCAGAGCGCAGCGGAGCTCGCTCATGGAGCGGTCCCATTGGTAGGGGTCCCCCATCCGTGGGAACTGCAAATGTTGGCACAGCACGAGTCACAGTTGTTGTTCGAGCACAGCGCACCTTCCGCGCCGCACCGGCATTTCTTGGCGGTCTTCTCGCGCGCGAGCGGAGAAGGCACAGGGGGACTCGCATCGATCTCGTTGCATGGTCTCGGGAGATTCCCCCGATGATCGACTGTGCCATTGAATGGGAAGCGAATCATGGGCGGCTCTCGTCGAGGAAGCCGATCGCGCGGAGCATGATCCAGCCGAAGGCGATGACGAGCGCGAGGAAGGTGGCGCCGACGATCCAGGCGGTGATCGGGGTCGGGCCCGGAACGCCGGGGATCATCGCGCACAGGATCCCGGCGACGACGTTGACGGCGAGGGCGATCCGCGCCGAGGGACTGAACGCTGGAGCGTTCGGATCGTCGGCGACGTCGGTGTCTGCGGTCTGGGCGCTCACGACTTCATCCCCTTCATCTCCCTGTGGATCGTGTTGGCGGTGAGCGCGGCGCCGATGATCCAGGAGGCGGCGCCGGCCATGGTGACGACGTCGCGCACGCTCTGGTGCGTCGCGAGCGCGAACAGCGCACCGGCGGGCGCGAGCACGATGAACGAGAGGATCGCGCCGATGACGAGCATCGCGAGGGAATCCCCAGGACCCATGTTCTTCTCTGGATGTTTGATCATGAGCACTCCTCTATCCAGCCTTAAAGTCGGTGATGATCACGCGCTCGTCGCCGTAAGTGGTGATGAGATCCACGGTAGATTTCCGATCGTCGAGCCATACCGCCGAACCCTCGTCGCCGGCCTTCGTCGACGCGAGCGAACGGGCCTGAGTAGCGGTCTCCGCGCGCACGAGGATTGCGCGGAGGACGTCGTGACGATCGCCGACGACGCGATTCTTGAGGAGGTGCAGCCTCATCGGGCGATCCACATGCCCACGGCGTAGCGGTTCCAGCCGGCGTCGTGGCCCACGCGCGCGAGCTCGCAACGGACGTGAACCGGGAGATCCCAGCGAGAGATCTCCCAGAGCGCGCGGGCGAGCTCGGCGAGGTTCAGCGGCGGGAGGGACTTGCCGTCCTCGTCGACCGTAGAGACAGCGTCGAGGAGGAACGAGAGATCTTCCTGCGCCGCGGCGTCGATGGCCTGCTCCGCGTCGACGCTGAGCTCCACCACGGGCGCGGGCGTGGGCTTGAGCGCCTCGGTGATGATCACTGCGGCGCGCGACGGTGTCAACGACGCGATCGAGGGAGCGGCCTTGCGCACGTTCGGGAACATGATCAGGTCGGCGGTCTTCATTTCTCGTTACCTCTGAGAGAATGATGACACTTGGCGCGTGAGCGGTCAACAAAAATCGGAAATTATTTTTTGCCGTCTGTGGTTTCGTCGGTGGATGCGTCGTCGAAGCGATCGAACGGTCTCCCGTCCATCTTCTTGAACTCCTCCAGCTGGCGGATTCCTTCCTCGACTGACTCCCGCGTGACCTTGCGCGACACGTCGTTGCGGAGCACCGTCTTGTAGCGCTTTATCATGCACAAATCGGACATGGAGAGGCACGCGCTCGGATCGATGCAGCACGCCGTGACAGTGGCGGTGGTGGCGCCGTCAGTCGCAACGACGGTGCTCGACTCGGCGTCGCAGCGGGCGCCGGTCGCTCCTCCATCCCCGTCCCATCCGTGGACAGGACATGTCCCGTCACAGCTGCTTTTGGCGATGGTGGTCTCGGCGGGGCGGCGCAGGGCGCGATCGGCGGAGAAGCCGTCGGGGTAGCGGACGCGAAGCTTTCGGATGTTGAGCTCCATCGTCTCGCTGATCGTCTTCCCGAGCGCGTCGAGGGTCTCTCCAGCGAACCAGAAGACGTCGCCGATCTCCTCCTGGAGATGGGCCTCGTCGAGGGGAGCTCCGTACATCAGGTGCTTGTACAGCACGTTCATCACCTCGGCGGACTCTTTGCAGAGCCCCATGGCGCCGTGCATGAGGCGCGCGAGGCGGTGAGCCGCGGCGGTGCCGGATATGCTGGTCTGGCCGGTGCGTCGCTCCTCGGGGATCGCGATGAACAGGGGCGTATGCTCCGTGCGGAGGGCAAGACGCTGGTACTGATCAGCGTCCATGCGCCGCTCGTTGAGCCGGACGAACTCCGCGTGCTCGGCGGCGGGAAGACTTGCAACCCCCTGGGAGATAGCATCAAGGATCGACTCTGGGAGTCTCCGAAGCAGAGCTTCAGTAAGAACTATTGGGCGCATAGGTTCTCCTAGTATCCGTTGTACTTGACGGTTCGCTCGACGCCGATCCGGGCGAGCCCAGCGTCGGTGATCTCAAAGTCTCCTCGACAACCGCAGCAACATCCACCGACGAAACCGGCGTTGTGGATGATCTTCATCTTCGCCAGCTGGAGCTTCTCCGGCGTACCGGGCGGCATCGCCGACTGAACCGTCGGCATTGAGATCGTATCGCCCCATGTTGCCCACTCTCCCTGGTGCTTCGCCAGGAAGCGCAAGACGTCATCGGTGGAGATATCTTTGCACTGCAAGTGCCGCGGGCGCGGTGGCGTCGACGTGGACGGGGCGTCGCTCATGCGAACTCGTGAAGGACGTCGCGAAGGGAGGCGAGCGCCTCCACTTCGATTTGACGGACTCGCTCGCGCGAGATGCCGTAACGCTCCCCGATCTCGCTCAGGGTGAGCTCCTTCCCGGTGTCTAGACCGAAGCGAAGTCGCAGCATCGCACGATGACGCTCCGGAAGCACCTCGAGGGCCCGCAGCACGGCCGGACGCACGCGAGCCTCGTCGAGGCGATCTTCTGCGCTCTGGGGATTCCATTCGTCGGGGAGCTCGTCGAGGAGGTTCGTCTCTCGCTCCTCGCTGTGCTTCATGAAGCGCCGCGGGGTTTGGATCGTGCGGCCCCTGACGATCGCTGTGCCGAACTCGACGGCCGGGCGCTCTGGGAGCGCCGCGAGGAGCGCTTTCCCGGCGTCGGAGTCGGGACCGAACGCGTCGACGCACTCCGCGATCCACGTACGGCGCGCGTCGCGGCGGATCGCGTCGCAGGCCCACACAGGGACCCGCACCGTCGAGCGCGTGTTGTTGATGTACCGAACGACGGCGTGACGGATCCACCACATGGCGTAGGTGGAGAAGGACACTTTTGGTACGCGATCTCGCTCGTAGTCCAGCGCGGCGCGCATGAGACCGAAGATGCCCTCTTGAAACAGGTCGGAGGGGTCCGTTTTCAGCGCCTCGGCGACGCGCTTCGTGTAGTAGCCGACGAGCCCCATGTTTTCTTCGACAAGCTGGCGGCGCCAGCGCGGGAGCTTGCTCAGCGGGCGCAGCTTGCTCCAAGAGTCGTGGTCCATGCCTGGAGCTCGCCCGTTCCTCCCGACGGACTTTGAAAGCTCCTTCCTGGACACCGGAGACGGTCGGTCGGGGCGCTCACGGAGCGCCTGGGCGGTTCGAGCGCGCTGAGTATCGTTGGTACGACCCACGCGTGCGTGAAGGATCTGGGGAACTCGCGGCGCGGTCTTTGCTGCTGACTGCATAATTTATCATCTCACTACCATCGGTCACTGTCAATGGAGGACCACATGATCAAGAGTCTCAGGAATCGTCTCGGCGCTCGTCTCGTGAGCGCTTGCGTTCGCGTTGTGGCGCTCGTCGCCGTCGCCGCTATGCTTCTCGTGTCGATCGGCACCCTGCCGGCGTGCGGGCCTGGCGCGGGCATGATGGCGGCTGGCGGCATCAAGGTCGCGATGAACGGCATCGCGGACCTGACGGCGTGCTCCGCCGCGGCGAGCGGCCCCCTCGCGACATACCTGTCCGGGAACCTCGACGGCGCCAAGAGCATGGTCGAGGGCGCGAAGGGTGGTTCTTCTATCGTGCGTGACGTGCTGTGCGCCCTCCACGCGGTGGCCAACGCGATCCCGGCCGGGATGGCGCTGAGTGGTGGGGGTGTGACCGCGGGGACCGGGGCTGCGACGGGCGCGGGCCCGCTGGGAAGGATCGAGACGACGGGCGCCAGTCCCGGCGGATTCGTGCCGCAGACCGTCATCCCGCCCGAGACGCGCGCCGCCGCCGCGACGCTGCTGACGGACCTGTGCAAGACGAGCGGCATGACGTGCGTGACGTGCGTGACCCAGACGAACGGCCGGGCCCTACGTCCCGGCGAGAAGCTCTGCGGGACCCCGTAGCGCCTCCTCGGAACTGATTCGCCGCGCGCACGCGGCGTGCATGGCGTAGCCGTTGACGTTCATCCTGGTATCGATCGCGGCCTTGCCACAGATCGGGCAGGTTGGCGGCGACGGCTCCGTGTGAAGTCTGGACTTCCAGCAGTTGCAGCGCTCCGTCGGAGCTCCATCAGCTACAGGGTTGCGGCTCTGGCAACGGAGATCATGGGACACCTCCGCGACGACGCTCATCACGTATGAGAGGCGAGCCTCCGCGGCTTCGAGGGCGCTGGCCATGCGCTTGAGCTCCGCACGATCGAGGACGCGTCCCACGTCGGCGGAGATCTCGCGGCGCGTCTGGGTCAGGATCTTCACGTCGCCACGCTTCTCTCCCTCGTCGAGAAACTCCAGCATGGCGCGCTCCAGGCGCAAGACGTGCCGCACGAGCTCCGGGTGCCGGTCGACGCTGTGAACTGTGTCCTGGTAGTAACCCAGAGTGGCCACGACGTCGTGAGCATTGGCTCCCGTCGCCGCAAGCTGCATACGCTTCTGAATGAGCGGATTCGGACTCATCGCTAACTCCAGCGAGGCTTGTTGTTGTCGGAGATCTTGTCTTCGATCGGGAAGGCCATGCGATACAGGGCGCACCCTCCGACCCACGCGCCGTAGATCGCGACGAGGACGAGCGCAGGCAGGAAATACCACCATACCCAGAGCGGCGAGGTGAGCACGAACCGAGACCAGATCCGCTTGCACCGCTCTCCCTCCGCTGGATCATCCGTGCGCTTGTCTGCCCATTCTTCCCAGGAGGAGAGAGCGATCCCGAGAGCGAGGAGAGCACCGAAAGATACGTTCGAGATGAACGCAACCCATAATAGGTCGTCTGAGATCATGTGCAGGGGCCCCACGACCCATCGCTCTCGACCTTGCCGCACTTGTCACAGGTCTTCGTGGGCTTGTAGCGAGTTCCATCGACGTCTGTACAGATCATCGTCGTGCCGCTCGTCTCGCAGACCTTCCGCTTGCACGTTTCGCTCGTCGTGCCGCCGGTTGACCATGAATGCTCGCACCGGCTCGCGATGCCGCGCGCCGCCAGGCAAGCGATCAAGGCCACAACGACGATGGAAAGCTTCTTGTTCATAGGTTCCCCTTGACTACCAGTTGTTGATCACACGTTGACTACCAGTTGATCCACAGGAGGATCGGGAGGGTCCCGATCACTCCGCATAGGAGGAAGACGGCCCCCAGTGCGGTCACGATGAACGGGGCCAGGAACGCCCCGGTAATGGTCTGCACCGACCACCCGATCCGGCAAAACCGAACACCGGATCGGCATGGTCGATGCAGAGGGTCAGGGTGAGGGGGTAGGCTCGGGCCCCCTGCCACGGTGCTGCGATGTAGCGAAGCGCTTCGCACCACTTCGGGTTGGTCAGGATGCTAATGGCGTGATCCGAGAGTTGAGTCAGATCTACCGTGTGTTCCAGTAACTCGTTGAAGGCATCCCGATACTGCTCAAAAACATCAAGGTAAGCCTCAAGCGGCTCCTTGATTCTCTCGTCGCGAAATATCTCTACGGATCGGTCCGCCCCGGCCCGAAGCTGCTCGGTCGTCCAGCTAGGTGGCGGTCGGAGTGCCTGCGTTTTCCCAGGTGCCATCAGTTTCACCCGCTTCCAGTAGCTCAGGCCCCGGTACTAGCAGGCGCTCCATTTCCTTAGGTTCGAACTTCGTCAGCCCACCGGCATAGGTGCGGCCTTGATGCACGGTTGTGCTCCGCGCAAGGCTGCCGGCGAGCACGATCAGCGCCTTCTCGCTCATGGCCTGGCGTGGGTAGATCCCGTGCGCGATATTGATGTGACGGGCGCTGGCCAGATTGCGGACGAACGCCGGAGGGCGGCGCGCCATGTACGTCGCCAGCAGCGGTGCCGGCCTCTTCAGGCCGACAGACCACCATGCCTTGCGGTGAGTGGCGATGAAGCCTTTGTCCGCTCCCATCTTGGCAGCGGTCTTCAGAAACTTCTCCACTTTCAGTCGAGCCGGCTTGTCGAGGCAGTCTAGGTCTGCCGGGATATCGATCACCCTGCGCAGCGATGAGGGGTCACTGAGTGCTCTCCCGGCCGTGAAGAGTTCCTTGGCCTTCGTCACCGTGTGAAACAAGACGCTCTCGGGTAGCCCTTCGCTGTGGGGTCCTTCGATCCAGATCTTGTTGGCGCCAGTCACCTGGCCCCGATGAACATGGCACAGTTCGCCAAGTTCTACGTACCCATCGGGGCCTCGCTTTGTGGCGCGCGTGAGTGGGCTCCACCGAGGGCTATTCTCTAGACGCTCGCGGCGCACCGACTTTCCGCACTGGAGTGCATCAAGGTCTTCTAGGCTTTCGATGCGTCGAAGCTGAATGCGGCTCGGACGCTCACCAACGACAAAGCAGGTAATAGCCGCAGTCGCCGCCGCATCTGAAAACGGCAGTGCAGCCGGCTCAATGACGTCGATGCTGCGCCCCCCGAGCGGTCCCAGGAACAAGCTCCGAACGAGCTTCCCATAGTTGACATCCATCCATTCCGCGGCCGTAATCACGGTGCCGTAGTCTCCAGGCTTCGCATGAAGGGCGGTCGCCAGGAAGAAATGGACATGGAGGCCGGCAAGCTGACTTACTTCGAGCCGTAGCTGCTTGGCAGTGCGGACCAGCCACTGTTTCCATGTGTCGCCGAGTAGGTGGTGGCGGACGTATGGGGGGTTGCCGATGAATAGCGTCCGCCCATCTATCTCGGGCAGCTTCAGTGCGCGATAGTCCGAAACAACTACCTCGGCGCGCTCCGCAAGACCGGAGGCCGCAAGGTGCGCACGGCAGAGCAGCGCCGCTACGGGATCCAGTTCAACCGCAAGGAGCGTCGCGTCGCGAAACCGCTGCCCCGCGGCGACGATGAACCGCCCCGAACCGGCTCCGAGATCCACGATTCTGGAGGGACCTGCTGGCAGATCAGCCCAACGTGTCATCGCTTCGACGATGATGGGCGGGGTATATGTCGCGCCCTGCGGCCTTCGCTCTACTGGCGTCCTCAGCGTGCAGAAGATGTCACCTAGGGGATCCCTCCCCTGCTGGATGTCGCGTCTGGCGGCGTCAACATGGGGCGATTCCATCGGGAGCCCACGGACAAGCGATTGCTCTGCATCGGACCACCCTCGGACCCTTGACGCACCGAGCGCCAGGCCGAGCGAGAGAAGATCAGCCTCGGTCTGAATCGGGATTGCCATTGCCCTATTGTACTCTACCTTCTGCCGTTGTCACGAAAAATCCATGCCGCAGAGCTTGTCCGCGACGGCCAGGCCGCACAGGTGGCCCTGACCCTGCCGCCAGCCCCGGCGAAGCCGCGCCCGATGCCGCGGGGCGATCTGACGACGGAGGAGCAAGCCTGCGCCAGGGGCGCTCTGCGCTTCCTGGCAACGCGGGCAGGTGGCCAGGAACGCCTCGCCAAGGCGCTCCGCATCGACGTGCAGGCGATCCGGCGGCAGGGTGGGCGACGGCCTCTCACGGCGGCGCTGGCGGTGCGCCTGGCCCGCTTCGCGCGGGTCCCGGTTGATGACGTGCTGTCAGGCCGCTTCCCCGCCCCCGGATCGTGCCCTCGCCCATCTCTCTTGATGATCTAAAGACCGTTGCCGACGCGCCATCCACATAGCGGTCATGATGATCTTGATCGTGGTGATGGTGGTCATGCTACACCTTCGGGAGGAGGATCTTGCGGAGCTCCTCGGCGACGATCTGGCGGATCTTGTCCTCGGGCATCTGGCGGATCGACGCCTGGAGGTACTCGATCAGCTTGTTGGTCCGGGCGTTCATGGCCCCGATCGCCTCGTTGATCTTGGCGTCGGTGGTGCTGTACTTGCTCTCCGCGATCTGGACCGCCTCGCGCCTGAAGAGATCGAGCTTGTCGCCGATCGAGCGCTTGATCCGGTCGTCGATCAGCGTCGACGGAGCGTCGCACCTCCAGAAATCGCTGGCGCTCAACCGGCGGAGAGCGCGCTCGACGAGGTTCAGGCGCTCGAACGCGGCGTCAAAGCGCTTGTCGAGCCATCCGTCGTCCTTCATCACCTCCGCGAGCGCAGCGGGGACCGCCTCGCGGAGCATCCCGCGGACGAGCGTCATCAGATCCTTCCGCGTCGCCTCGTCAGCCATCAGATTCATTCTGAGCATGTAGACTCCCTTGTTGTGCGGCGTCGGCGCCGCACGCCGGTTGTTGTTACAGATCCTCGCTGGAGAAGAAACCGAGCCAGTGGCGAGAGCGCGTCGAGGCGACGAAGCGGAGGTTCTCCGTCTCCTGGACTTGCCACGCCTGGGCCCGCGGGCGAGGAGTGCAGTTGTCCTCGTCGCACCACCACACGCGATCGGCCTCGCCTCCCTTGAACCTGTGGATCGAGGACAGTGTGACGAAAGCGCTCGGGTCGCCTGAGTCGTCGCCGAACAGGTGATCGATCTCGCGGACGAGCTCCGCCGTGAGCACGATCGGTCCGACGTCGGCGCCGTCTTCGTGATCGTTGTTGGTCGCCTCGTTGATCGCAGCGCGATCAGCGAGGTTGTCGCAAACGCTCTGGAGGACGGCGATCGAGTCGGCGAGCTTCGACGTCGCCTCCGACGGCTCGCCGTCGAGGGTCGGGTCTTGGGCGTCCTTCTTCTCCATCCGACGGAGCCGATCGCGGAGCTTGCCGATCGCGGGCTCGGCATGGCCCACCTTGACGCCCTCCAGGAGGCTGATCAACCCCTTGCCGAAGTCTCGCCCGACGACGCGGCACGGTACCCGCGCCTTCATGAGCCAATACGCGACGCTGATCAACGGCGCGTTGAGCCGACAGATCACAACGTCGCCAGGCTGGAACAGATCCGGCGTGAGCTTCGACGGGTCGACGTCAACGCCGTCGAAGTTTCCGCCAGATCCAAGGTGTCGATAGTCGACGACTTCGCCGATAGGCGCGTCGGGGCGGGCCTCGATCTCCGGGGCATAGGCGCGGGCAAGGTCCAGGTGCGACGTCGGGCAGCGGTAGCAGACAGACAGCGGGAGGACGGAGCAGTCGAGAGCCTCCGTGCAGCGGTCCATGGACTGGGAGTCGGCGCCGCGCCACGCGTAGATGGCCTGCCGAGGGTCTCCGACGCCTACGAACAGCGTTTGGAAATCCTGATCCTTCCCCGGGACGCCCTCCTTCCCGCCGCACATTTTGACGATCATGCGCCGCTGGACAGCGTCCAGATCCTGGAGCTCGTCGACCATGACGACGTCGCGACGAGAGAAGCGAAGATCACGGAGGCACGTCGGGATGTAGATCATGTCATCGAAGTCGATGATCGCCGACGAAGACTCGATCGAGGTGCGAAGCACGCGCCGTGCAGCGTCGACGAGAACGGCGGGACGGGCGTACTCGATGTTGAACACGCTCATGAGCGTCAGCCACGCGTCGTCGCGATCGTCGTCGCAGCAGATCCCGTCCACGGGGTACCGGGAGGAGCCCACGGCGGCGCCGGTAGGGACGAGGCCGATCCCCTTCGCCTTGCTCACCAGCGTGCGTACGAGCGCCGCAGGCAGGTACTGATCAACCTCGCCGCGTTCCTTCATCTTCGCGATGATCCGGGCGGACTTGTTTCCAGCGAGCTCGCCGTCGCCGCGCTCGCGGTCCATCTGATCAACGGTTGCGAAGCGGCGCTGGAAGTAGCCCTCGAGGCCACGCTTCCCGACCGCGTGAAGGGTCACGGACGACGCGTTGCCAGGAAGGAGAGGGGCCGCGTTCTTCGCGACGCTGGAGTTGAAGCTGACGACTTCCACGCGCGCATCGGGGAGCAGTCGGCAGAGCTCGCGCGTCGTGTGTGTCTTGCCGCTGCCCGCGGTCGCCTTCACGACGAGGTTTCGCGGGCGCACGTTCGCTCCGCCGCGCTTCGCCTTCATCATGCGCCACTGCGCAGGGACGAAGTCGTATATGTCTTGCTGGTACTTAGAGGGGATCTTCTCGCTCATGAAAAACAGAATACAGCAGCGCAGCAGAGCGAGTCAACAGAAATCGTTAAGCGACAGAGCGCGACAGAGCGCGACAGAGCGGCGCCGAGAATCACCCCCGTTTCGGGAGGATCTTCAGGAGAGGGAGCTCTTGCGGACCGGCGGCGGCGCGGGGATCGGCTGGCCCTGATAGGTCGGGGCCGGCGGCGCCTTCTCGGGCGCCTTGTCACCCGTCTTCGGGCTCGGGGACACCTTCGGTCGCGGCTCCGCGCCGGCAGAGAGACACACAGCGACAAGACAAGAGAAAACGATCGATCTCATGGAGAACCTCCGTTCACAGATTGTATCACAAGTTCAGAGCCGGCAGACGATGACCCAGGCGTCTGAGGGGTCGATCGGATCTCCGCTCTGGACCGGGCGTCGCATGATCCCGTCGCCGCGCTGGAGGACGTCGGCGCGACGCAACGACGGCATCAGGAGATCGCCGCTCACCATGGAATCGACGAGCCGATCGGCCGGGATGATCAGGACTATCTCCGTCAAAGAGCGGCGAGAGTGTGTCGTCGCCGGGCCCGAGCCACGGTCGAACGCGGAACGCGACGTCAGGCGCGCTCGCCAGGCTCGCCAGGCTCGCCAGGCTCGCGGTCGTTGTCAGCGTCGCACCGACGACGGAAACGACGGAAACGATGAACTCCCGACGCGTGATCACGCGCGCTCCTTCGTGAGGAGGACGGCGTAGGTTGCGATCGACCATACGGTGTCCCTAACGATGTGTTGAGGAAGCTCGGCGTCGACGACGTACCAGTTGACCGTTTTGCCGCTGGGGATGCGTGGGCGCACACTCCGGAGCGCGTCGCTTGGACGTGGACGGTTGGGCAGCGCGAGGCGAGCGCCCTCCTCGCCGCCTGCGAAGAGCTCGAGGTATGCGCGACGCACGCGATGGAGCTTCGCGAAATCGCGCTCGTTCGCGTCGCGCGCCGTCGGGCGCCGCTTCATGGCGATCTCCGGGTCGACGTCCAGGAGGATCCACGCATCGGGCTCCAGGAGGACGGAGGAGATGCGGCGGATCCAGTCCGGGTTGAGCCCCTCGGCGACGCCGTACGCGAGCGACGACGCATACCAACGGTCCAGGACGACAGGCCCGAGCTCAAGCGCCGCCTCGATCTCCGCCTGGAGCTCCGCCCGATTGATCGTCATCAGGCTCTGTCGGACGATCATGTTGTCGACGGCGTCGATCGGGATCGACGGATCGCGACCGTCCATCGGAGTCTCAGTGCATCGCCAATCGCCACGGAGGTGACCAGCCAGGAGGAGACCGGACGGCGTGTTGTACGCCGGGAAGCTGAACGACTGGGCGTGGCCGTACTCCTCCGACAAGAGGCGCGTGACGTACTCCGTCGTGGTGGCCTTGCCGCTCGCGTCGACGCCCTCGATCGCGATGAGCGGAAACTTTCTCGATCGCGATCGGCTCCCCATCGGGAACGATCGGCTCTCCATCAGGCGCTCGGCGCCCGCGGCGCTGATCGTCACGCTCTGGTGCCGCTTCGGCTCGGCGCAGTCGTCGCCGGAGCACTCGTGATCAGGATCGAACTCGCGCAATCTCTCCTGGATCGCCGCGATCTCCCGGAGGACGTCGCCGACGCTCCTCTTCGGGAGTTTCGCGACGAGACGTTGAATCGCCTTGATCGCTTTGGCGGCACGCGACGGCTCAGCGTTCTCCTTCGGGAGCTCGGCGGCGAGGTAACGGATCGCGGCGACCGCTTCCACGTTGGACCGCTCCAGGTACAGGTTGCCGTCGGAGTCTCGGGCGCCCCCAAAGCAATCGACGACAGCGCTCGCCGCCGCGACGAGATCGCGGCGCTCGGCGGTTGCAGACTCCTGCTTTAGGCGCCGGAGGAAGTCGGGGAGCGGCTCGCCTTGGACGCGCCCTAGCGCCTGGGCGGCGATCTTCGCTTCGTCGACGTAGGCCGTCAGGAGACGGAGATCTTCGACAAGACGCGCTTCATCCTCGTTCTCGGGCGTCACTTGGCGGGCCTCGGGCGAGGGGGAGGAGGAAGCGGGCGCTGGGCGTGCGACGTCGAGTCGTTCGGGGCGGTGGCCCACGCGAGGCACCCGATGGCACCGGAGGCGAGGGCGAACGCGACGATGAGAGCTTGAGCAAAGCGCATGGGTTCTCCTACACCGCGACAGGCGCGGGGATGGCTGGATACGGGTCATAACCCCGAAGTGAGACGTTGTCGGGACCGTAGTCGTCGATCGACGGCGCGGCGCCGTCGGCGCGCACAGGGTCGTTGATCGACAGCTGCGGCAACGGGAGCGGCTGGCGCTCCAGCTGGGTCCGGACCGCGTCGAGGTGGTTCGTGTACAGGTGAAGATCGCCGAAGGTGTGGACGAAGTCGCCGACGACGCACCCGGTGACGCGCGCCAGGAGGTGCGTCAACAACGCGTAGGAGGCGATGTTGAAGGGCACGCCGAGGAACACGTCGCCGGAGCGCTGATAGAGCTGGCAGGACAATTTTCCGTTGGCGACATAGAACTGGAACAGGCAGTGGCACGGCGGCAGCGCCATCTTGTCCACCTCGGCCGGATTCCAGGCGCTGACGATCTGGCGGCGCGATGTCGGGTTGGTCTTGATCTGCGCGATCAGCTCAGCGATCTGGTCGATATGGCGGCCATCGCTCGCCGCCCAATCGCGCCATTGCTTACCATAAATCGGGCCGAGATCGCCGTCTTCGCGCGCCCATTCATCCCAGATGGCGACTTTGCGTTCCTGCAACCAGTGGACATTGGTATCGCCGCGCAGAAACCAGAGCAGTTCGACGATGATCGAGCGAAGATGCAGCTTTTTGGTGGTCAGCGCGGGGAAACCTTGCGCAAGGTCAAACCG
>OFQY01000413.1_pt1 | contig 17486 bp, 33 predicted proteins | sample 1542991 | NCBI WGS metagenome assembly OFQY01 (sample SAMN07774224, study PRJEB24372) | wastewater metagenome | isolation source: Exp Tend VB 10WW | collected 2016-02 | reverse complement strand
GCACCGTGTCCCGGTCCGCGTACGCGACAGCGTAGGCATTCCGCCACGCCGCCGTCAGAGTAGAGACGACCGCACGTGACGCACTGCGCGACGCCGCTCATCGGGCGCACCGCGCGAGAAGCACAGAGGCGAGTAAATCCATAACCCCTCCGAGAAAGAAAAGCGGGCGCCGCGCCGCGCCCGCGTGTTGAGAAATTGTTTACACCGCCGCTTAGAGCATCCCGCCCCAGAGCTTCAAGTCCTCCGGGTCGTCCCACCATGCCGTGGTACGTGCGCCGGTCGTATAGGTCGCGTCCACGCGGGCGCTGCGCACCATGTCGCGCTGCCAGAGGAAGTTCAGATTCGAGAAATGCAAACCCGGATGCAGATTGTGAGTCTGCCAGTATCCGACACGTTGAACAAATGCGGAGCGGGTGCCATCCGCCGCGCGTTCGGAATAGAAGAGGAGCCATTTTCCGCCGTCGCGCTTCAGGTCGTCCACCGTGGCCGTGCCCGTCGCGAGAGCGTGCGCAAGCGTGCGGGTGTCGGACCAGTAGAGACCGCTCTTCGCGGGCACGTGAGACCGCCAGTCAAGAGAAGAGATCCCGTTATGGAAGAGGAGAAATTCCTCTGCCCGCCCGCGGTACGACACCGGCGAGAAACGCTCCACCCGGAATGGGTGCGAGAGCAGCGCGTGATTTCCGCCGCTTGTCGCGATGCGCGCGTGAAAAACCGCGTCACCGGCACCGACCGCTTTCAGGATGCGTCGCGCCCGTGCAGGTGAAGAGATTCCCTTGCGGTACGCGAGACGGCCATCCGCTTGCACCCATGAGATTCCCGCGCCGTGCGGATTCGCGGACATCGCGTCCGCGACAAGCGGAACAATCGCCGCGGCTTTACCTTCGATAATGACGCACACTAGCGCACCTCCGTGCGAAGCTCGGACGCCCATGCGCCCGCGTCGATACGCTCCGCGAGGTCCGCGAGACCGTCAGCCGCATCGGGCATGTACGCGGAGTCCTCTTCGACATGCGGGACGAGCGCACCCGGGAGTGAGAGAAAGCGCTCGAACGATTCGAGCGTGTATTTAATGGCGCGAAGCGCAGAGTTGACGCGCAAGAAAGCGGGTAGTGCGCGAAGCTCCACCGTGCCGTGTAGGCCGTGGCAGTAATTGAGAAACGCGTACCGTTCTCCGCCTTTGTACGTGCTCCGCGCTTGCGTCATTGCGTTCCGGTCCGTGTAGCGCGTTTTGCAGTACGTGTTGCGGCCCGTGAGACGCTGAAAAAATTGTCCGTCAGGCGAGAAATTTTTCCGCTTGCCGTACAACATGAGGCGACGATGCAGGAAATTCTCGAAGCGCGGCGACATGATCGCGGAGTAGTGTCCCGGTGTCGGAAACGACAGGTGTACGTGCAGGCCGCACGTACGATTAGTCACGTGCGGGTAGTGTTGCCGAATTTCCGTTTCCGCCTGAGTCCATGAGTAAAGCGGGCCGAGCGGAATCTCGCCGGTGGCGTAGTCGGCTTCGACGCGAACGCTGCCATCATGTTCGAGCGGGTGACACCGGCACGGAATCGTATTCCACCCACCCTCAAGCTCTACTCCGATCGCGTTAATGTTCGGGAAAATGTCGCGCATCGTTTACACGCTTTCCGTGATCGGCGCGCGGCGGACTACGGTCTCATCAATCGTCACGCTGCCAGTAACGCGCAGCGCGCTCATGTAGTCGCGCACGTACTCCGTGAAAGCTGTCATTAGGTCGCGGACGTAGTCTTTCGCGGCGGACGCCGTCATGACCTCCGCGATTTTGATTTCGTGGCCATCGTTAAGCGCGGCGTCCAGTAGCAGATGAGTCACAGCGTCCGAGATTCCGAAAAGTGAAGCACCGCGAAGCCGTGACATGCCGAGAGAGAAAATCGTCCGCCCGCTTGCGTTCACGGTCGTCCGATTTTCCGCGAGTCCCGACAGGTGCGCGTGCAGTGCTTCGCTCTGTACGTAGAGCATGATTCCGCGCGCTCCGCGCGACACGCGACAAGTGAAGTCCGGGCGCTTGACGGTCACTTCGCCGCTTTTCGTTTTCTCCGCGAGATTTTCCATGATCGTTTCTTTCTGCCGCGTACCATGCGCGCGGCCCGCATTGATGATGAGTTCGGATTCGATGAGCGTCACGGCGTAGTCACTGCCGGTCGGCCCGTTCCGCACGCTTGCCGCGTGCGTATCGCACCTGAGATAGACGGTGCCGGACGCGGGCAGTAGAGCGCTGCCGCGCCACTGCACGCGATGCGTCGCGGGCAGGTCGCACACTTGACAGCGTGGAGCGGGTGCGGGTGCGTCAACGTAAGCGGGCACGTTTACACCGCTTCACTTTCCGCGTCCGCGTCAGCGTCCGCGCTCATCTTCACGCCGCACGGACAAACGGGCGTCCCGACTGCTAGCCACTTCTCGGTAGTCCGCGCCGTGTACCCGCACGCGCCGCACGTGATTTTCTTCATGCGCGTCGATTGTTTTTTGCGGCCCGATAGATCCGCGTTCAGCGCGGCGTGCGGGTACGGGCCTATCTCGTCAACGATCTCCGCGAGTTTATCCGCAAGCTCTGGCGTCGCGGTAGTCGCCGTCATTTTGCCAGTAAGGCCGATCGCAAGCGCGACGCGACGGAACGGACCGCGATGCCCGTGCTTCACGCCTACCGCCGCGTGGATCATCTCATGCACTAGCACGTGCGCCGCGGTCGCGGCATCGGCGATGGTAGGCGAGACGAAAATCGCCGCGCTGCCGTCGCTTGACGCGGCGGTATCCCAACACTCACCGATGCGCTTGCCGCGCCGTGAACGTCCGCCGGGAAACCCAACCGAGAGACGCACTTTCGGCACGGGCATTGAGAGGAGCGGAGCGACGCGCTCCGCGAGGGATTCGAGCCATTCCTCGCGTGTTGCGCTCATTGCGACACCCGCGCGACGCGGAGAACGCGCGCGTCCGTTCCGATCGGAAAGCGTTTACACGTGCGCATGTCGCGCACGCGTTTCGCATTTTCGTTCTCTTCGACGCGCCGCATCGCATCAGAGTGAATCCGCTCCGAGAGGAGAAAGAGCGTGCGGATATCGTCGCTCATCGTGCGCGGTTTCGTCATTGGTTTACCCTCCGTCCCGCATAATACGTTAGTCGGGCCGCACGCGTCAACGTGCGGCGGGTGTATGTCAGCCAATTGAACGTGCGGCCCGTGCACCGCGTCACCCGCGGTAGCAGTAGCGTTCTTCTCAATCGGCCCGTGGTCCCATGAAGCACTATCGCGGGGGATTCGGTTATCAGACTCCCAGTCTGCCGTTTCTGCCCGCGTCCCGGCTGCCCGGTTCGCTTCACTCTTGATTTTGAAAGATCCGGTGCGGTCTAGCCGCATCTCGTCATATGCACGGCACGTGCCAAGAGCGTAACTCATTGAATCTAAAGGAGCGCCGTGCAAACGGCACCCGCGGCCCGACATAAAACGGCGCCGTGTATTCTGCTATGCGTAACGCGCGCGCGCATAACTCGTTATTCTGCAACACTTAGCACGCGGCGGACGGTGACATTTTTTCGTACCGCGGCCCGACAGATTCCGGCACCCGTCAGGACGGGCCGCGCATCCTCTATTATGCGCCTAACCGCGAATCCAAAAAAATGGATTTCGCTCCTGTGACACGATCGGGCGCCCGGACATAGCAGGGCCGCGCCCCGGGTGCATCGTGTCTTATGCGTCAACGTCGCGCGATTGCGGCCCTGTGCAAAAGTCGGAATTTTGCATCACTTAGCGCACGTATGCACAGGGTTTCGCACAGGGTAAGATTTTCTGTGCATAAGTAAAGATTCTCCAGTGCATAACTCAACGCTGGCACGGGAACGCGCCCGGCACCCGGGCCGCGTCCCGGCGCCCGCGTCCCGGCGCCGTTCACGCACCACGGCGCGATGTCCGCGCCCGGCGCCGTTTACACACCACGGCGCGGATGTCCGCCGCGCGACGTCCACGCCCAACTGTGCGCCGTTTATACACGTGACGTTTTTTTGCAGTCTGCCCTTGCATTTTTTGTTAGGCGGACACATATTGTCAGAGCCACCCGACAGAATTTGACGGGTGCCGTTTTTTGACAACCCGACGCCGCAATTTTTTGGCCCACAAAAGTGGACGTAAATGCCATCCAAGATTTTGGATGAATCCAAAAAAATGGAGCCGATCCAAAATTTTGGATTTCGATCCAAAAAAATGGATCCAAAAATTTGGATCCAAAAAAATGGATCTCCGATTTTTTCGACGACTTTTTTCGTTTCGCTGGAACTTGTCCCGAGTTTTTCCGGTTTTTCAAATTCAGCGAGGTCATACGACTTTTTCTATTTCCAGCCAACTTGTCCCGAGTTTTTCCGGTTTTTCAAATTCAGCGAGCTTGACGTTAGGAGAATAGCCGCATATGTTTGTTCCCATGATCGCAACCCGAGTCAAACAGCTTCGTGAGAAGAAAGGCTGGAGCCAGCGAGAACTCGCAAGAAAAGCGAAGCTCGCCTCCTGCCACATCGAACACATCGAGAGCGGGTACATCAAGAGCCCGACGTTCGCCACGCTCTCGAAGGTTGCCGACGCCCTCGGCGTTTCCCGCGCGAAGTTCTTCGCGAAGGAAGACGCCGCATGAAGACGGGCGACCGCGTCATCCAGATCCCGCGCGACGGCTGGCCCGCGCGTGAGGGCACCGTCGCGCTGGTGGACGGGCGCTTCTTCGACATCGCGTGGGACGACGGCAGGACCGATCGTCTCCACGAATCGCAGATGGTCCCGCTCGACGTATGGCTGGTGAAGCCCGAGCACCAACAGGAGAACGCATGACCGACGAAACGCTCCCGTTCCCGTTCCGGTTCCCCGAACCGGGCGAGGACACGACGCACGCTGGACTCTGTCAGGAGTGCGTGAACGCACCCATCGTTCAAACGCCCTGCCCGCACACGACCGCCATCATCCCGTTCGTCAAGCACGCCGAGAAGCCCGTCGAGGATGAGGAGGGCTCGGGCATCCGCGCCGCACGGCCCGCCGTCAACGAACCTTCGGAACGCGGTGAATGCGAGGTCTGCGGCATGTGGGCCGTCGAGCACAAGGACGAGAACCACCCCTACACACCCACCGGCAGGAAGCCGAAGTTCATCGTCGGGGCGAAGCGGTGAGGTCGGTGCTGAAGCTCGCCCCCGAACCGGAACTCGTCCGGGGCGCAGCGATTTCGGACCGGGGGGGGTCGAAAACCAGATACCGGGGGGGATTGAGGACCGACAAGGCCGGGGGGGTCGCGTTGAAACGCTGCATGATCTTCGAGACCACGGGGCAGTACCGGATCATCCGCAACGGGAAGCCGGGACCGTGGCAACGCGGGCCAGCAGAAACCCCTTGACAGATCCCGAATCCCGCATATATTGATAGGCATGAGCAACACCAACATGGAACACGCGATCGCATGGGCGCTCGACGCGCAGGTCAAGGGGCGCGACGGCTTCGAGCGGCATTCGTGGTGGGACGCATGATCGAAGAAATCGCGAAGCAGGACTCCATCCGCGTGAAAATCACGTGGACGACGGGCGGCGTGAAAACTGAAGCCGAGTTCGACGCTACCGCCGTCGAGTGGAAGAGGGACGACTACCGCACCGACCGCTCGCTCTGGACCCTGACTCTGGTGCAACAGCCGCGGATGGTGAACCGGGAGGAAATCACAGTCGTCAATAATACCCCGCCGCCGCGTAACCCGAACCCGCCGACCGGCGTTGTCGATTACCCGTTCGTTCCGGCCACCTGCTGCGGCCACCAGCAGCACGTCGGGTTCCGTTGCTCGCGGTGCGCGTGCGACGGCCCCGCGATGAGCGAGGGGCGGTACCAGCACGGTCCGTTCAGGCTCCCGAACCCACGGGACGCGTTCCCCGCCCTCTTCGCGGGCGCCCCGGTCGGAAACCACGAACCCCGCATCACGACGATCCCCTTCGACCCCGAAACCCACTACCGCGACGGTGCTGGTATCGTCCGCCGCCGCGAGATCAGGAGAACCGAGCCGTGACCGCACGTCCATTCCTCGAAACTATCCTCGTGTGCGCGTTCATCGGCGGCGCGTGCCTGACCGCGGGCTACTATGCCGACAACGAAGGCTTCAAGGACGTGGGCTGGTTCTTCCTGATGATTTTTTTCGGCATCGCCGTGGCGGGGGGGCTCCAGCTTCGCCGCGAAATGAAACGTCAGCGCCGCTACGAGCGCAGCAAGAAAGGGTTTGCCCGATGAAAAGCGTCTGGTTCGTGGAGCAGGGAAGTTACTCCGACTACCGCGTGGTTGGTGTGTTCTCGACCCGAGAGAAAGCGGACTTCGTTGCCAAGACCATTAACGACCGTGAGCACTACGGCGACGCCTCCGTGGATGAGCGACCACTCGACCCGTTCGTGAAGGAACTGAACGCCGGGCTCAGGATGTATACCGTCATCATGTCCGAGGACGGCACGGTGGAGCGCTGCGAGTATGACGAGGAGCGCATCGAAGAGTCCAGCGTTCGCCTGTGGGATCGTAAGAGTGCCCCGTTCTATAAAGGGAAGCGCGGCGTCGTGAACGCGGTTACGGCCTCCGTATGGGCGCGGGACGACGTCCACGCCATCAAGATCGTGAACGAGCGCAGAACGCAGATGATCGCGAACGGAGAGCTGTAATGCCGAGCGCCTACCGCCCGAGTGATTCACTCGGCACCCGCACCGTGAACCCGAACCACCGTGAGCAGGTCTTCGCGCCCGGCCCGTGGCAGGACATGGCGAAGCAGCTTGCCCTAGCCGAGTGTCGTCTCCGCAAGGCCGAGAGCGACCTGAAGGCCCGCGTGATCGCCGCCACCGCCACCGCCCACATGAAACTTGACGAGGACGAACCGCTATGGAAATCCTGACCCACAGCCAGATGCGTACGTATCGCGAGTGCGCGCGCAAGCACGACCTGATGTACCGGCAGGGCTTCCGCCCCGTGAAAGAGGGTGACGCCCTGCACTTCGGGACGCTCATGCACGCGGGGCTCGAAGCGTGGTGGACCGGGGGGGATTGGCTCGCCGCGATCGCCGCCGAGGCCGACCCGTTCGACCGCGTGAAAGCGTACGAACTCATGCGCGGGTATAACGAAGTTTATACCCCCATCCGCGACCAGTACGAAGTGCTCGCGGCGGAAGCGGTCTTCGAGGCGCCGCTCCTGAACCCGGAGACGATGGCCGCGTCCCGCACGTGGAAGCTCGGCGGCAAGCAGGACGTCGTCCTCAAGCGCATCGAGGACGGGCACGTGATCGTCGTGGAGCACAAGACGACGAGCGAGAGCCTGACGGACGGCGACTACTGGGCGCGACTCCAGATCGACCACCAGATCTCAAACTACGTGATCGGCGCCGAGTCCCTCGGGTTCCCGGTGGACGACACGCTCTACGACGTCATCAAGAAGCCGACCATCCGCCCGCTCGCCGCAACCCCCGTAGAGTCCCGCAAGTATACCAAGCAGGGATTCCTCTACGCCGCGCAGCGCGAGACCGCCGAGACGCCCGCCGAGTACGCCGAGCGCCTCCGCGAGGACATCACCGCGGACCCCGGAAAATACTTCCAGCAGCGCACGATCGCCCGGATGAACAGCCAGATCGAGGACTTCATGTTCGACGCGTGGGAGACGGCGCAGGAGATCCACGCCGCACGCAAGGCGGGCCGCGCCCCGCGTAACCCGGAGGCGTGCCTCCGCTATGGCCGATGCCCGTTTTGGGACGTCTGCGTGAACGGCCTCGTTCCCGCGGAGCACCCCGAGACGTTTACACAACTCGCGAACGTTCACCCGGAGCTTGCATGACACACTGGCTCGACGAAGAGAAAAAACCGATCGGCTGGCGTGCGCTCGACTGGTTCGTCTGCCACGTCGCCCCGATCGTCCTGTTGACCTGCATCACGATCGCGGCGGTCTGCGTCGTCGTGATGATCGCGTGCGCGGCCATCGCCGTCGTCGGGGCGATCCGATGAATGGCTCGCTCCTCATCACGGGCCGTGCAACCTGCGTCTGCAACGAAGTCTTCAGGCAGGACAGGGTCATCGACGGCACTGAGATCGCCACGCTCGCGGACCTCGACGCCGTCCTGCGGCTGAACCGGGAGAGGGTGCTCACGAATCTCGCTCTGGCCGTCATGCGGCACTCTGCGACCCACTCGAAGGTCTCGATGGTGCTCACTCTCGACATGGAGGAAGTTCAGTGATGTGCGACAACAGCGTTTACATGGACCCGCTTCCCGAGGTCGCGCTCACGGCGATGCGCGGGGTGCTGGTGATCCCCGAGTTCATTTCGCTGAACGACGACCGGACGTTCCACATCGAGATCGCGAACGGGGCCGACCGGCTCGCCGCGTTCGCGGCGCTTTCTAAGGTCTTCCCCTCGGACGCCGACTGGAACCGTATCCACATCACCGGTCCCATGCACTCCCACTGCATGAATTGCGGAAAATAAAACCTTGACAACTCGTCCGACTCACTCCATATTCATCATCGTCCGATGACGGACAGAAAGAAGGCACCGATGCCCCCACCGACCCTGACCCCCCGCCCCGTCGTCACGCCGCCGTCCCGCATGACGCTGGACTCCATCCGCCGCGGCAAACGCCCCGCCCCGGATCGCATCCTCCTGCACGGCACCGAGGGGGTCGGCAAGACGACGTTCGGAGCCGAGGCGACGAAACCCATCTTCATCTGCACCGAGGACGGTGCGCGCAAGTTCGATGTCGCGTCGTTCCCCGAGCCCGAGTCGTTCAAGGACGTGCTCGACGCGGTGAACTTCCTCGCAAACGCCTCCCACGACTTCAAGACGCTGGTGATCGACTCGATCGACTGGGTCGCGCACCTTATCAACGACTACGTCTGCGCCCGCGAGAAGTGGTCGCAGGAGGACTTCGAAAAGTACGGGCGCGGCTGCAAGGTCTGGATGAACGAATGGCGCCAGCTTCTCGCCGCGTGCGACAACCTCCGTCTCAAGAAGGGTATGGAGATCATCCTGATCTCGCACACGAAAGTCGGCTCGTTCAAGAACCCGAGCGGCGACGACTTCATGCGCTACGTGCTCGCGGTCCCCGGCACGGAGGCCCCGGCCCTCGTCGTCGGATGGGCCGACACCGTCCTCTTCGCCGCCCACGAAGAGTTCACGTCCGGCGACCCGAAGAGGGGCAAGGTCAAGGGTGTCTCGTCCGGCAAGCGCCTCTTGCACACGGAGCGCACTGCGGCGTGGGACGCGAAGAACCGCGACGGCCTTCCGCCCGTGATCCCGCTGTCCTACGCCGAGTTCGACGCCGCCCGGAAGGGCGCGGGCTCGCCCACGATCGAGGAGCTTCACGAAGAGTGCGTCCGGCTGGCCGAGGGCAACGAGGAGGCCCTCGCCTACATCGAAACTCATAAGTCCGACAAGCACGCGCTGACTCAGGCGCTTAACACGCTCAGGAGCAAGGAGTAGAAATGCCCGTTTCCGAAGTCGGTAACCACACCGGAGAGATCGTCGCCACCGGCCTCAAGAAGGCCAAGACCGGCAACGTCCAGATCCTCATTCAGTTCAAGGATGAGGCGGACAACACCATCACCGCGTACCTCGCCACGACCGAGGCCGCGTGGCCGTACACCGAGAAGAAGCTCGAAGCGTGCGGCTTCGTGATGGCCGACAACGACTACGACCTCACCCGCCTCAACGACCCCGACTGCCCGCTGATCGGGATGGCCGACGTGCCGTTCACGGTCAAGGCGAAGGTCGGGCCGGACGGCAACACCTACAACGAGGTTTCGTGGATCGGCGCGGGAGGGGGGATCTCCGAGCGAATGGACCCCGAGGAGACGAAGTCCTTCGCCGCGCAGCTTCGTCAGAAGCTCATCGCGAAGGCGGGCGGCGTGAAGCCCGCGACCACCGGCAAGGCCGCTGCGCCGTGGGCCAAGAAGAAGTAGCGAAGTTTAAGCGGATCGTTGACCCGGAGATCCGCCGCTGTGAGAGTGTTTACAGGCGCTCCGTGGCGGCGGGTTCCCCGGACCTCGAAACCCTCGCACACCTACAAACGCTTCAGCGAATGAGGCAGAAGATGACGGGAAGGAAACTCCGTGGCTTCCAACGACAGTACCCCCTGCTCTGACAGCCTGTGCCCCTGCCACGATCACAACGACGAGCGGCCCCTGCCTGATCGTGACCCGAAGACCGAGTACTGCTTCCGCATCGCCCGGTACTTCATCGAGGACAAGTACGAGAACGTCCCGGTCGACGGGCTGAACTGGATCGCGAAACGCGTGCGGCAGGGCATCGAGGACGACCTCGATGACCTTGAAGCGAAGGGCCACATTACGAAGGCGAAAGTGCCTTTCTAGCCATGTCTGAGATTGACGATCTGCGCGCCGAGGTGGAGCGGCTGACGCGGGAAGCCATCGTACACAAGCATGACCTTCGCCTCTATGACGATCAGATCGAGGCCGTAGCAAACCGTGAGGTCCGGGCCAACGCCCGCGTCGCCCGTCTGGAGGCGGCGATCAGGGAGATCGTTGAGTACGACATCCGGAAGGGGCCGAAGTCCAACAACCACGCCGCCGCTTGGTGGGCGTCAATGTTCGAGCGGCTCCGCGTTATCGCCCGCGCTGCGCTGGAGGGAAAATGAGCGACGACAAGTGCGCGTGCGCGGAGTGCGGACACGCCCGCCACGCTAACGAGTGTTGGGCTGCGTGCGCTGTCTGCTCTGGTCACGCCCCCGCCCCCGCGCCCGCGCCGAAGTGCGCTGCTACGAGTCGATCCGGTCGCCCCTGTAGTGGACTACTCGGCCACGCTGGCGACCATTGGACCGCGCTGCGAGACGTACTCGCCCCCGCCCCCGACAAGAGCGCGGGGTGTCCGACCTGCGAACACGACCTCGGCGAGCATCGCGTCGATGATCTCGGCTCGTTCTGCATGATTTACGATTGTCCCTGCGCGGCGTCCGTGTCTCGCGTAGAGATTCTCGGGGCCGTGATCGGCGCGGCTGCGAGAGAACAGGTGGCCATCGTCAACGCCGCCGCTCCCGCGAGCGAGAAGCCCATCGTGAACTGCGGCTGCGGGAACCCGGCAATCCACGGAAGCGAGAACTGCTGGCCGCATTCATACCCCGCCCCCGACAAGAGCGCGGGGCTGTGTCCGCATTGCGGCGAACCGATGGTACCGGGCTATTGGGCGTCAACCCGCCGCTGCGACAACAAGCGGTGCGACGTTGGGACGCTCCCGGTTGAGTTTGTAGCGGAGATCCTCGCCCTGCGCGCCGAGGTCGAGCGGCTCGGGGCCATCATCGATGAACTGTCGCTCCCGGCCTTCGCCCAGCGCGACGCTGCCAAAGCCCGCGTCGCCACGCTGGAGGCGGCGCTGCGGGAGATCGTTGAGTATCTGTCACGGTGGGATACGCAAGTCATCGAAGCGAAGAGCATCGCCCGTGCCGCGCTGGAGGGAAAGTCGTGACCCTCACCTGCGTTGGGTGCAAACGCGTCTACGAAGACGTCGTTACCGTACTTAAGTCTCCGACCCCCGCCTTCGGGCGCTGCCAGAAATGCCGAGCAACGAAAGGAGCATCCAATGGTCGCTGCATCGAAAAACGTGAAAAGCGCGCGTGGCAAGAGAGGCTCAGCCGTGAAGCCCGCTAAGAGGACGCGCCACCACTGCTTCCACTGCGCCCGGCCCGTGACCGAGGACGATCTCTGTTACGGCTGCGGCGGCTTCGTCTGCACCACCTGCGACATGAACCCGCAGATCGGATTCGGCCACACCGTACAGGATCACAAGCGATGAGCGCAGTCGGTGAACTCCTGACGGCTGACGCGGCTCTTTACGACAAGAAGGCCGCGGACTACGCACCCGGCTCAGACCCGTGGGAGAACTTCCGCTTCGCTTCGCATTTCATGGCAACAGTCTGCCGTGGGCTCCCCGAGGACGATCTTCGCCGCGCGACGGTTCTCCTGATCGGCGTGAAGATCTCTCGCCTGATGACGGTCGGGCTCGGCGGCACCGCGTCGAACGAAACGATCAAGGACACGCTCAGGGACCAGCGCGTTTACACGGCGATACTGGAAGCGCAGTCGTGACTGACCATATCACCCACGTAGACAGCATTCGCATTCGGTGGCAGCCGAAGGGCTTCACCGGGTTCGCGAACGGCGTGGCTGAGGGCGACATCATCACGATCGAATTTTGGGGCGACTACTACAAGGTCCGCGTAACATCGTGCCGCACGGTTCCGAACTGCGTCACACCCTACGTCGAAATGGAGCTTGCATGAGGTACATACCACACATTCTCGCGTTCTTCTTCTTCGCGGCCCTCGGCCTTTCGATCGCGGGCGTCTTGCCGTTCCTCGCGGTCGCCCGTGGGCTCGGCGCGATGATCTGCCTGATCGTCTGCCTCCTCGTCATCGAGGCGGCAGTGCTGAAGCGGGCCGTCAAGCCGCCCGTCGAAATGCAGTTCCGCTACGTCACGGCAATCGCTCAGGAACTCCTCCGCAAGGGCGACGTCTGCACGGTGGACGTCAAGCATCGGATCGTCACGCGGGCAACTACGTCGTGAGCGTCGTCATCGGTCGCGAACTCATGGTGCAACGCAGACCCCTCGGCTTTCTTCCCTTGTTCCTGATGATCGTTTCCGGCATGATCGTTTCCGTCCTCCTCTTCACCATCGTCATCGCTACGAACTGAAAGGAAACCTGATGTCCACACCTGAAGAGAAACTCGCCGCCATCGCCGCTATTCTCGGAGACGCAGCCCCCGTCCTCGCCCCCGCGAAGTGGTGGCACGCGACCGGCCTCCCGCCCGTCACGCCGCTCGCGGACCCGTCGAATACCGACGAGGTCAAGCGGTACGCGTCCTTCGGCTTCAAGTTCAACCTGAAGCGCGGCGTCGATCCGACGATGCTCGCGCAGATGGTCGGGATCTGCGACCGGCTGGCAGACCCGGGCCTGACGCCCGCGGGCGCCGAGTCCGTCATCAGCGGCGCGGGAGACTTCCCGACCGACGTGGCGATCTACCTCGTCCTCACGGGCGCGACGCAGGGCTTCACGTCCTTCCTCACGCCGTCGATCTTCGCGCCGAAGTGGATCCAGAACATCACGGACGCCGCGTACTACGCCGCCGCCGTTCGCAATCCGAACGACCCCGGCCCGAGCGGGCAGAACGGCTGACATGACCCACAACCTGCAAGTCGGTAGAGTCCGCGAGACGCGTACCGATGTACCGGCTCCCGGTACGACTTGGCGCAGGTATCTGCTCCTTGCGGGCCTCGTTGTGAGCGTGGCCCGCCCTTCCTTCGCCTACACGCCCTTCCCGACGCCGACGAGAACGCCGACGCCGCGGCCCGCGGTCGCGACGCCGACGTTTTTGCCGACAGTTACACCGTATGTGCCGACATCCACTCACACGCCGACCCCGGCAGCAGGAGCAACATGGACGCCCGCCACCCCCGCGACGTACAGCCCGACCCCGTTCTCACAACCCTCCTCGGTTCCTACGCCTACTCTTGGATCGACCCCGACACCGGGGACCGGCGCGTGGAGTCGTCTCGGCCCCGGAAGCGGGGCGGTAAGGCTCAAAGTCAGCGGAACGATCACGCCCGGCCTACGGATGCGGCTGGTGATCGCAACACCGGACGGAAACCGAAGGCAGGTAGTAGACCTCGCCGTGACGGCGCCGAGCCCGTGGGTAAACGACGTGCTGGTGACGGGGTTCCCCGGAGGCTCAACACTGGTCGGGGAACTGGTGGACAACGGCACCGTGATCCAGACAATCAGCGGGGACAAGATCCCGCCCGACTGAAGCTCCGCGGCAACACCGCGGCATCGGCAACCGAAGCGCGCGGGAGTGCGCCGAACGCGTCGCGCCCGCCGAAAGCGGATCCCGCTTCCGCGCGCCCTTTTTCTCATCGTCCGCACCCGAAGTGGATGTACCATTTTCCCGACGAACGGAACCAGATCATCGAGGAGCAAGCGGCTGAGATCAGCCGACTCCAGAAGGAGCTTCGCCGTGTTCACCGAAAGACAGCGTAAGCGAATCGAGAGCATGATCGTGTGGGCGGACCAGCGTGTCGCCGAGTGCGTCGCCGCGAATCGGCTCGGCCCCGCGAACCACCACCGAGCGAAGGCGTCCGCCCTTCGCGCCGCCCTCGCGGAGATCGACAGGCTCACCATCCTGTTCGCGCTCGTTCATGGCAAATGAAGCCGCTGCGCGACTATCAGGCGAGCGCGATCGACGCCCTGACGAGAGCCGTCGAGGATGGCCGGAAACGGATCATCCTTCGAGCGCCGACAGGGGCGGGCAAGACGCGTATCGCACGGGAGATCGTGGACCGCTGCGTTACTCATGGGGCCGGTGCTGTCTTCGTTGCACCGCGAAACGAAATCATCGAGCAGACCTCCGACGAACTGACAAGCGCCGGGATCAAGCACGTCGTCCTGCAAGCGAACCATCCCGAGGACTACCCGGTGAAGGTGGCCTCTACGGCGACACTCGCGCGGCGGGAAGTCCAGACGCCCGCGGTTCTCTTCTTGGACGAAGCACACCTGTGGCTGGATGTGGCGAAGAAGCTGGTCGAGCGGTTCCCGACCTCGATCGTCGTCGGGCTCACTGCGACCCCTGAAAGGTTGGACGGTCGCGGCCTCGGTGAGATCTACGAAGAGATCATCGGCGTCACCGAGACGCGCGATTTGATCGCCCTGAAGTACCTCGTCCCTGCACGCGTTTTCGGCCCCGCGAGGCCCGACATGCACGGAGTCCGTACAACCGCGGGCGACTACAACCGGCGCGACCTCTCGGTACTCATGGACAAACCGAAGATCGTCGGGGACATCGTCGCGACGTGGAAGAAGCTGGCAGATGGCCGGACCACGATCGTCTACGCGGCGGGGGTCGAGGCGTCCCTCCACTTGCGGGACGCGTTTCGCGCCGCTGGTATAAACGCCGAACACGTAGACGCCGAAACGCCCTCCGCCGAAAGGGCCGACGTCGTCGGTCGGCTGCGCGAGGGGTCGCTCCCCGTCGTCTGCAACGTCGAGCTTTTTACCTACGGCCTCGACGTGCCGCGCGTGTCGTGCGTCTCGATGGCTCGCCCGACGAAGTCCCTCGCGCTCTACCTCCAGATGGCGGGGCGCGGGCTGCGTCCGTTCCCCGACAAGGACAATCTCATCGTCCTCGACCACGCGGGCAACGCCCTGCGGCACGGACTCCCCGACCTTGTCCACGAATGGAAACTCGACGGCGCGAAGGTCCGCAAGCGCGACGTCGTCGGGAGTCTACGGACGTGTAAACGCTGTTTCGCAATCTTCTCGTCAACGATGGAGAAGTGCCCGGAGTGCGGGCTCGTCGTGGAGAAGAAGCTGCGGCGGGTCGATCACGTAGACGGCGAGCTTCTGGAGCTTCAGCCTGTCGTGCGGAAAGCCGCGAAGTGGTCCGGGCTCTCCGACGACGCGCGCATCCGCGCCTTCGCGAAGTGGCTGCGCACGAAGTCAGAGGGTCAGGCGTACGCGATCTACTACAACTGCTTCGGCGCCCGTCCAACGCCGTTCATCGCCAAACAAGCACAGCGACTCAACGCCTACGAAGGTGCGTCGATTGCGGTCCCGATTGGAGGCAGCCGTGCAGTCTGAGGCGAAGATCCAGCACGACATCCTCCTCGCGTTCGGCGCGACGCCGTACATGAGACTGTGGCGCAACAACTCTGGACTGTTGTGGGCTCCGGGGCCGGGCGGTACTATGCGCCGAGTGCGTGCTTCCGCAGAAGGTGCCCCTGACATCATCGGCCTCCTGCGCGGCGGGCTGTTCATCGGAATCGAATGCAAAGCGGAGAAGGGGCGTCAAGACCCCGCGCAGGTAGCGTTCCAGAAGATGATCGAGAAGATGGGTGGCCTCTACATCCTCGCTCGATCGGTAGAAGACGTCAGGCGTCAGCTACCAGAAGGATGGAATCAGTGAGCGACGAACCGGAGAACCCGGAGAACCCGGAGAACCCGGAGACACCCTCGCCTCTCGACAAGATGATGGCGCTGTTCTCCGATCCTCTGGAAGAGAAAACCTCGAAGAAGCGGATGCAGCGCGCGAGGGTCGAGTTCGTGGGCGGACCGGGCGACGAGAAGATCACCGAGATCATCGAGCCCGAGCCAGCCGCCCCGAAGCCCCTCGCACCGGTCATCGGATGGCGCCAGAAGCTCCTGTATAAGACGGACTCGCGTGGCGCCGCAACGAAGCTCGAAGCGATCAACCACAACGTCGGCCTCATCCTCGAAAAAGACGAACGGTGGGAGGGTGTCCTCGCGCTCAACGAGTTCTCGCAAGTCATGGAGTTCGTCAGGACGCCGCCGTGGGCCGAGTCGAACGACGCGATCTGGACGGAAATGTCGCGGCCTGTCTGCGACGAAGACTTCACGTACACCGTCCACTGGATCTCGAAGCACTACGGCATCCACGTGCGGCCCGAAATGGTCGCGAACGAAATGAAGGGCGTCGCGAAGAAGAACCGCTACCATCCCGTCCGCGACTACCTCACGAAGCTCGAATGGGACGGCGTCGAGCGCCTCTCGACGTGGCTCGAAGACTACTGCGGCGCGTTCTCGACCTCGGGGAACCCCGACTACATCCGCAAGGTCGGGCGCGCATGGATGATCTCGGCGGTCGCACGCGTGATGCAGCCGGGCTGCAAGGCCGACCACGTCCTGATCCTTGAGGGCAAGCAGGGCATCTTCAAGAGCACCGTGTTCAAGACGCTCGCCGGGGACTGGTTCACGGACCAGATCGGTGACCTCTCGAACAAGGACGCCGCGCTTCAGGCCGCGGGCGTTTGGATCGTGGAACTCGCGGAACTTGACGCGATGAGCCGCCACGAAGTCGGACGTGTCAAGGCGTTCCTCTCGATCTCATTCGACAGGATCCGCCCGCCGTACGGTCATACCGTCATGCGGTACGACCGGCAGTGTGTCTTTGCCGGGACCGTGAACCACACCGACTACCTCCGCGACGAGACGGGTAACCGGCGCTTCTGGCCGGTCAGGTGCGCGGATAGCCGCATCGAGATCGACAAGCTCGCAGCCGACCGAGACCAGCTTTGGGCTGAGGCTGTGGTTGCGTACCGGGCGCGCGAGAAGTGGTGGCTCGATGAAGAGAAGATCGCGCGCGTCGAGCAGGAAGACCGGATGCAGGTGGACGTGTGGGAGGAGCCGATCGCGAAGTTCCTCGAAGGAGTGATCCGCCGCAACGGGCCGCTGATGCGAGAGCGGGCCTACACGGTCATCGCGGACGTCCTCGCGGCCCTCCAGATCCCCGTCGAGCGTCAGGGCATGGCAGAGGCCCGGCGCGTCGTGGCGGTCCTGAAGCGGCTCGGGTGGCTCAGGCGGCAGGTCAGGAACACGAACGGCATCCGCGAGTGGCGGTACATGGCCCCGGAAGAGGAGTCACCGAATGTTTGAAATGTTGACACAGAAATGTCGCATTTGCGGCGGGTACACGAACACGCTGCT
>OFQY01000409.1_pt1 | contig 17641 bp, 40 predicted proteins | sample 1542991 | NCBI WGS metagenome assembly OFQY01 (sample SAMN07774224, study PRJEB24372) | wastewater metagenome | isolation source: Exp Tend VB 10WW | collected 2016-02 | reverse complement strand
GTTTATAATAGAATAAGAATGTTCCCAATTATCCTTAACCAAGGCCCAAGGTAATTTATATTTTTTCAATGACATTCATATTACCTACGACCTGATTTTAGGAAAGCGTTAGCTACGTGAACAAACAAAAACCATACTCCAAATACAATAAGGAAAATGCCCGTAGCCGTTCGAACACTATTGGTTAATAGATAGCTTCCTAGACCAATCAATACTAGAAACAAATAATTAATACTCATTTATTCTTCCCTTCAGGACATTTAGTTAAAGGTTTTGTATTTTCATGCATAAACGATGTTGTTAAATCTTTATCCTTAGGTTTGTCTTTTAAAACGCCCATAATATCATATTGTACCCATTCATTATAAATGTAAACATACTTTTCACAAATCCAATACTTTTTAAACCATATTAAATGAGTATAACCCTTCCGGTCATATTTAACCGGATACCATGCAAACTTCTCTCTAAATCGAAAACTACCGGGCTCATAAGTGGGCTTATGTTTGAATTTAAAATGCAATTTAATCCCTCACTTCTATATTCCAAGCCCTATCATATAATTCATCTAATGACAAGTGGGGATTAAAAATAGCTCGTTCTTTATAGGTAAACACTTCTCGTAGCTCATGGTTAATAAATTGTCTACAAGCCATAAACACCTTTTGAACAATCTCACCTTTAGTTGAATATTGACTTATATAGTATTTCCCGCCGCCATGCAAGACTTTTTTACCTTCAGCATGATCAAATACTTCGCTTTTGATTTGAAGTAAATAAACTGGTGTACCATCTAAAAGTGTTTTAATATCTAAACATACCAATAACTCTTGACCAAAAATGCTTATTTTGATATCCCTTAAAGTATCCATAATATCTTCATGAGTTAACATAATTATTCCTCTCTATCGAGTACAGATTGTACTCCACTACCTTTACATCCTAAACAAATACCTTGAGTAGTTAAAAGATAATTCTTATAGCCTGGCCCATCTGGATCGAAACCCCACCAACTATACTTCTCTGCTCTAATATTACTCTTACCACTACCATTACAAGCTTTGCAATCTACTTCCTTGTAATAGGATTTTTTCCTAAACCAGCTCATTGTATTCCTTCTGAGTTATATGATTTTCTTTAATAAAACGTTCCGTTACCTTCATATTATGTCTACAGGTAAAAATATATCTCCACCATGTCCATCCCCATTTTTTCCTATGACTATAACAATATTTAAAAGCATGGATAAGTGTCATTTCTTCTCCTCACTCACTTCACTACCTTCAATGGCTGATTGGGTGCGGATGGCTTGAGCAATTACTCCGTTTATATCAACAAGACGAGTTTCTTCATGTTTATTATAACGATTTCCTACAATCCAAATTTCGGTTGCTAATTCAGCTATCTTCGCGTCCCTCTCCCTCTGCTCCGCTGCGCCCTCGGCTCGACCGGCCTCATAAAATTGATTAAACTGGTCTTTAAAAATTGGGACAAGGATTTGCGTGAGCTTTTCAATCGTGCAAACGCCTGCGGAAACTGAAAGGTAAAGATCCTTCACCATTCGCAAACACCCCGAAGCACGGCTTGCCGCCGAGAGTTCCTCCGTTTCAAGCTTAGATATCCCAAGACCTGTTATCTCATCCCTCCCGGCTTGGCGGGCTTTCTGAATCAAAATACAGTAATCATCTTTTCGCCAATCAGGATCTTTCGGGCAGTCAATCCCGGGCCATTGTTCCGCCCAAAATTCTTGGTAAATCTCCTCATCGCTCATTATCTTCTTTGGGTCGGTCATCGAGCCCTCCAACAATCCACACAATGCTTAATAAAAACCACACCCAAAACAAAACAGATAACAAGACCGCTTATTTTAACTCCCATTATTTGCTGGCTACAGCTTAATCCAACCATAGCTTCCTCTGTTGAGGGGTGCAAAAAACCGTAGGGCCCGATTCCAGTAGCAGTTCCTATATTCACCCAATCATTATTCATTCCGGTTTCTCCTTCTTCCCACGCAGGGCGCGGATTCGTTCCTGTAAATCAATCAGAGCTTGCCCATACCCTTCCCCATAGCGTACAGAATTTATTATTCTGTCGGTTGGGTTGTCGGCCATATCACCGTTTAACTCATGAATTTCATTCACAACTTCCTTCAGCGCAGCATCGCGGGCTAGGGAGATGAGTTTCAAATAAGCATCGTCCAACGAAGTGCCACGACTTTCTTCGCTCCGGCACCACGTCCGCCACTTCTCCAATATTTCTTCATTCGTCATTATTTACTCACTTTCTTCTCTTCAGCTATTTCCATTGCTTAATTTCTTCAATTTGAGGTTACAAATCTCTCTATGAATAGAATAACGCAAACGTTGATATTTCGATCTGCCAATTGATTTAAATCCTACTATCGAAAGTACAAGAGATTGAGGATTAATAGCCTTCAATCGTTTCTCTAGTAAATCATAACTATTATCATCTATTTCAGTTTCGCCCAATTCATAATAGCAATATTTATGATGCACAATTTGATTCTCTAACCATTCTTCTTCATTTAACGCAGGAAACCACTCGCTATTTAAATCATCAGGGTCAAATAGACTTTCATAAACAGCAATGTCATCTTCGATAGCTTTTAATTGACGTTTTTGGGCTTCATTCATATCTATCTCTTATTTCTTTTTCATTCAAGATTTTAGTTAAAACAAATCGAGCCTTATTAATTACTACTTCAAGGTGTCTTACGAATTTATGCTCTCGGCCACCCGGTAGTTTTAAGAATTGATTTTGACCTTCAAGGTCATATTTATATTGTTTAGCAATTTTAAACAAATCAAAGAGAGCCCTAAAGTCTTCTTTATTCATACATCACCATATGCAATCAAACCATCGCGTTCTTCTGATAGTTGATCTAATTTTCCAAGATGATGAAATACTTTCCATGTATTTTGTAAAGTACCACCGCTAGTAAAAAATGTATCTTGTTTAATTAATTGAATTAATTTTTCACTAGCTTCTTTAATATCTTCAAGTTGCCCAATTATTTGTTGTTTCAAATAGGCGATTTGTGATTCAACTTGGTTTAATCGTTGTTTATTCATACCTAAACTCCTTTGGATAAAGCTTTATCGGTTCTTCGATTAAACTTATCCACATTTTCTTTAAATAACAATCGCCTATAATATTGTCCATCATTAAGATTTTCAGAAGGAATTAGTTCAACGGCTTCGCTCAAAAGATCGAATGCTTCCGCCATAATCACATTAGCTAATTTAATTTGCTCCACCTTCTTTTGTAGGGCCTTAACAGCATCATCTATCGCATCTTGAATTTTTTCCCCAATAGTTGTTTCTTTCATTATTGACTCACTTTCTTTAAAATAGAATCAATCATATCAATCTGATCTTTATCTAAATGATTTAAAATAGCGGTGGTACTTGATAACATTCTCAATATTTCTACTAAATCATTATGATAATTACAAGCCTTAATAATGAATTCAGAATTTACCAGCCATTCTTCTTTACTCACGTATTTAGGACAACGGGCAATTGAATAAGCGTGGCCTGGTCTAGATTCCGAAAATATTCCACAATCAGGATAGCCTTCTTCGTCTTCTCTCCAGTAGGTAAAATAAGGGGTTTGATTTGGTAAATATTGTTTCATTTTAAAACCTCTACTTCTTGAATAATAATGTCGTTCAAATGTTCGAAATATCCACCCTGTAATAGCTTTGCCAGGGCAATTCGGTATGTAATTGCTTCTTCATTTGGTTATCTCCTTTTGTTCGCCATATGCGAACGTTATTCTGTATTTGCGAATCACTTACTTTGGAAATCTATCTGCACAATAATCGGCTACTTCTTTGTCTGTAGATAATCGATATTTTGTATCTTTATCTGCACCAATTGCTAATTTAATTTCTTTCTCAATACCGAAATAAATAGTTTTTTGATAGACCCCATCCTTATCAAAATATTCAATAGTCCAGTAATCTAATTCATCAGAAGAATCATTTTCAGAATCAATAAAATTCAAGAACCTATCCAATTTATTTAATACTGTTTTATTAGCCATATTATCCTCCCAAATAATTAGTTTCAGCGCGATCATTCCAACAATCATCACAAAGATACCAAGGCTTGCCTAGTCTAGTGGTTTCATTAAGACAACCTTCTTCAACATCTTCACCACATTTAGAACAATACCAATCCCACTTTTCAAGCGATTTCTTTATATCATCAATCCAGCCCATATTTTTTTCTCATTTATTCTTCAAATGTTACGAATCCATCAGTTACATCGTATCCAAAATAAAAAATAACTCTAGGCTTCTCATGATCGGTAATTTCAGCCTTGGTGGGTTTGTACTTAGCCGACCTTCCTAATCCGTCGCTAAAGTTATAATGATCGGTCCATTCAGTAGGATGCATTGCTTTATTTGTGATATATTTTCTCGCTATATCCACATCTATTTGTCTCGTTGAATAACCCATTTCTTATCTCCTTTTTGTTTACTCGCTCAATATACATTATGCCTATTAGGCTGTCAACTTCTTTTGCGGATAATAAGTACCCCAATACCAATCATTAATCGTATCTAGGGTACCATAATGATGGCCCCTATGGATAACGCCATAAGCTTTAATTCCATAGATATCCTCGCCATCAATCATGAATTTACCAGACTGGCCAATGTCTACTTTGGTATATTTCTTGCCTGGGATAATCTTAGTTTCACAAGCACCGTCAATAACATCTTGATTAGTAAAGCCTTCCTTAATCATTTGAGCCTTATGCTCTTGTTTAACTCGTTCTGCGAATATCTGAATCTTTTCCATTGGTTATCTCCTTTTCAATTAACTACTCAAACATCATAATGTTTATTCGTTAGATTGTCAACAATAAAAAACCCTCCAAAGTTGCCTAAGGAGGGTTTCCGCCTAATAACCAATAATTAGGCTGACCTGGGGAGGTAAGATTTAATTCAAGCTAAAAATAGATATAGACGGAAACCATCCGTATTGAGGGAGTGCATTCAAATCTATATCATATTCTTTACCAAAAGAGGTTAGAATGGTTGGTGGCTTGCCAATTTCAGCATACAAGATAAATCGCATTTCTTTATCGTCCGATTTTATGACATTATATGCTATTTTCTCTTTACTAACTGCGCACGCCATACGCCATTCCATACGCCCTCACGGCAAGGACTACTTCAAGGCTACGATGAAGATCTTATCTTCGTTATCGTATTCTTTATACTTAATGAGACCTATAGTCCCAAGATTCTTGCTAAGGTCTACACCAAACCAAGTGAAGAAGCCCTTAAGATTAATTGTGAACCGATCATTCCTTTTATTAGTGGGGAACTTATCATCAGCATAACCGGGGCGCTTGGTAAAAGTCAAGATTAAAGCGTTATGGCTCTTATCATAGCCAACCTTGACGAATTGGTGGAAGAACAGCCTTTCGCGTCGCACAAGACCGCTGGAGACGCTCAAAGAGCCGTTCTTTTGAATGTTGACCGTAGGCTTAGTAAGTCGAACTTGTTTATTTTTAAACGGGGTATATTCAAGATCGCTTAACGGAAACGGAACCGTTTGACGAGATTGATTACCCTGGGCTTTATTATTGTATTGCTGTGTGTTCATGTTTATTTCTCCTATTTTATTCAGGCTGTATTGCCTTTGTCTTCTTTGTTTCACCATTATCTTAATTATTTAAGAAACGATGCGTTATTTTTTGTATGTAATAAATATTTAAATCAATGGCAAGAAAAAAATAACGTTGTGCATCATTTTTTTATCTTATATTACAACTAGTTATGTACAAATTTAAAAATGAGCAATAAAAAACCCCTCTAGAGTTTATCTAGAGGGGCCTTGAGCGCTTACGGCGCTCGTTCCGTCCTTACCCAAGGACAGCTTTGAATTCCTTAACTAAAACCTCTTTAATCTGAGCACAATCTTTCTGGGCATAGGTTAGATTAGGATTATCCAATGTGAAGCCTCGTTTCACATAATCAACCAATTCATCCTGTCTTTTCCTGAAGATATTCTCAAGCTTTTCCTTATTAACAAAGCGCTTATAAAGAATTCCATGCTGTGAAACAGAAACTTGCACCCATTTATCAGCCGTTGCGTCGGTATAAATATTAATGAATTCATAGACCGTGCCGTTAAAGAAAACCTGAAATTCACCATCTCTATCTTTAACTTCTTTTTCAGCCACAACACGATCTTTACTAAAAGTATATCGATATTCCGTATCTCCATGAATTCCGTGGCTCTCAGTGATTTCAGCTAGTTCATTAGCCCTTAGAAATTGGCTTTGAAGACCTCCACGGCCATCTGCCAACAAAGCAGCCTGGATGTATTGTGCTGCGCCTTCAGGATAGCCATCATAATGGATATAATAAGTGACGTTTTCGAAAGAATAAGTAGCTCTTGTGGACATTTGATTTCTCCTTTTTAATTATCAATCTCAATTACTCACTCAATATACATTATGAGTATTCATAAGTCAATAAAAAACGCTAATAAAGCTTACTCCATAGAGGATTTATTAGCGTTTACCCTGTCGGGGTTAAATTATATGATATTATTGATGATTTTTAAAGATAGCCAATGCATTACCAGTGCCAGCAGTACTATTATTTTTAGTCCACTCTAAGCGTCCGTAAATATAGGGAATTCCGCTCACTGGAAAAGTAAACATTTTACTACCTGTTGCCGCGCTAACCGTTAAAGTAGCTGGAACCGTCAATGAAAAAAAAGTAACATTATCATTCGATACCTTAAACTCAAACGTTCCCATTGATGTAAAACCATCAGAAGAAGTCGCACCAAACCAGTTAATCTGAACTGAACCACTAGAGAAATTCTCAATTGGCTTTGAATTAAAAACACAACTAGCCTTCGATAAATCAAAAGCCGTTACGTTTAAGTCGGTAGTATATTTTAAAACACCCATTAGCTAACTCGTTTCTTCTTTTTGGCCGATCTAATGGCCGATGTTGGGGATTGAATCTTTAAAGAATATGGATCTTTACGCTTTAACTTAGTTTTAGCTCTTACCGTCTTAGGCGCCTTTAAAAGTAATACCGTGGCAGCTATTACAACCAGGATCAAAGGAAAAAACGCAAAGCTAACAACTAATTCTTGCATATTCTTTATTCTTTCTTGTCTTTATTTAATTCATCAAGCTTTTGCTCTACTAAGGATTTAATCTTATCCTTAAGCTTTTTCTTCTTTTTACCAGCTAATGATTCCGTTTGTAATGCAGCGCCATTCTTTAATTGATCAGGTGAAACGTTATAATCACCAGCGACTACGGCCTTTTGAATATCGTTATAAATCTCTAATGTTTTCTCAATTGTATTATTGACAGTATATCCAATAATCTCTCTAAATTCCGATTCTGTGAACGAATAATCATTATGTTTACTTATTTCCGTAATTTTAACCTCTGGCGCTTCTTCTAATACGCTTAGAGTATCGCTTTCGGTTCGCATATATCCACTTGTTTGAGTAGTTCCATCATGAGTATGACCATTAAATGGATTCTTTAATAATTCATCATTAAGGCTAGTTTCGATGGATTCGAGACTTTTTGCGAATTCAGCATAAGTATAGGGGTTAACTGGATCAAACGTTAAGGCGACCTTATCAATACGCGCAGCGGCTATTGTCTTACCATCTAATGAACGTTTTAAGACTTTACCCTCTATTGATAAACCTAAGCGCTTCTTGTCTTTGGGCTTAAGTGAATCTAAAATATTATAAATATGTTTTGCTCTATCGCATTTCTTTAATAGATACCCTTCGACGTGTAACCCATCCTTCTTAATAGAGGCTAAATCAATTACTCCTACGACATTCTCAGGGCCTTTTTGATGATCAAAATTAAATATCCCCTTACCTTCTTGCAATGGGGTAATATCTAATCCACTCATCTTAACCACTTCGCCTTGAAGATCTACATTCTCAGTCGATGCTAAGCCTTTAATTCGCCAATCATCGCCTGACTTATCGAACTCAACAGGCATATTGAATTCGAAATTCTTAATTACTTCTTCTTTTTCAGTAGGTTCTGATTTAAATAAATCGGTTTCTTGATTAAAATAAATATGCATAATACAATTATATCATGCTAATATTTACATTTTCGTAATAAAAAACCCCTCTTTTTACGGAGGGGTCTGGAAAGAACCGCCAATTACAATCAATACTATATACGCTTAAGCTTTCAAAAAGGTTTTAACGATCTTTGTTAATAGTCACAGTATCGTCTTTTTCAACGAATTGATTTAGTTCAATCAACTTTTCCAAAGAACAACCATAAACTTCTTCCACCGTACCAACATATTTGGCGACTTTTAGAATATGTTTATGATCGTAATCTTGAGCCCAACATTTCCCTAAGTCAGGATATTTAACGTAATCACCAAGCACTAGAAATCGCTTATATCGTTTTTTGTTTTGATATTTAGGATCGGCATAAACTACGAAATTAAAATTCTTCGAGCTATCATATTGTTCACGATAAGGGCTAGTTTCGTAAGTACAGCGATAAACTTGACCAGGCTTCCAACGTTGGTTGGGTTTAGGAGTTTCTTTAAATGAATATTCAAAATCTGCTTGAGCTAAACGTTCCATTTCTTATCTCCTTTTCAATTAACTACTCAAACATCATAATGTTTATTCGTTAGATTGTCAACTACTTTTCATCAAAGAATTGCTCTGTGAGATTCTTGAATAACTGCTTGTTATTCCTAATCTTTTTACCTAGTTTTTCTAATGCTTTAGAAATAATGACATTAACAGAGGCTATATTTGAATTTATAAGGCCTGCTATATTCTCTAATGGAGTCTTGCTATTATGATTATTCGCTGACCATACCCAATAACAATAATGATTCTCTTTAGAGTTTATAAACCATTCACAAGGAAGTTTTTCTTTATTCTTCTTATCCTTCGAAATCGTATTTGATTCTTCTCCTAATTGGCAATTATCAATAGGAAGTTTTTCTAATTTGCGCGGGCAACGTTGATCGATCTTCATAGTTTGTAATTTATCAATCCTAATATATTCTTAAATAGTTTTTTAATTCTTTGCCAATAAGAATTTTGAGATATTTCTTTGGCTTCTTTTATAGATTCTAATAGTTGATTAAATAAATCGTCATCCATTATTCATCGTCTCCATCATATGGGTGGACTTCAATTTCAAATTCATCATCATCGTCATCGTCATCGTCATCACCAACTAAATCATCATACTCCACATTTGTATAGCTTGTGCTGAATGTTGTATTTAGATTAACGGTTACACTATAAGATTTATTACAGCTCAGACATTTAACTACTGACATATCACCATCAAATGGATCTAATACTAATAGTTCAACGCCTACGTCTTCATCTTCTCTTCCACAATGAGGACAAATAGGATTTTTTGTTAAGTCTGTATTATCGCTTTGACGCCACATTTTTACTTTCCTTCTTCATTCTCTTGCTTATGTTTTAATAACGCTTTAGCTTCTTTCTTCGACCTAACCATTTCGCCACGTAATCCATGAATATCATGTCTTAAAGAACAAATTACGTCTTTATATTTCTCTACTTGAAATCTAAGTTTCTTTATCTCTTCATTCTTTTCTTCTGGAGTTAATTGATTTAAATCATAACCATATTTGTCAAATGCAATACAAGGTTCGTCCATTAACTTACCTCTTTAATAATTTATTCATTATCGCAGTAGCTTCAGCTACGTATCCTTCTTTTGGAAGTGAGAATGCCTTTATTTCTTTAGTTAAAATATAGTCTGATTGGATATACATCGTCAAACAAACCATTCGTTTTAACCAACCACGTAAAAATTGCTCTTGACTAGAATTTCCATGAACAATACTTAAAAAGAAATTAAAACGCTCCATTAAATAATCGCCGAGTAAACTATCTAAACTATGTTTTGTTAAATAATCGGTAATGGCCTTACTAGTATTAGGCCCAAAATCTCCATCAGCAGAAGTGCCTACTATTCTTTGTAAAAATATAACAGCTCTACCTGGACTAGAATTACAGGCAAAATCAAATGCCGCAATAGATAAGGAAAGTTGTAATTTGTCACAACCGGCTTTATCAAAGAAAAGTTTTCGATAAACATCTTTAGCTTCAGTTTGAGTAATTAGTTTAACCGATTGACGAGCTAATCCAGCCTGACGACGATAAGAATCATAAGTTTCTTGAGTCACGCCCAAATTAGTAGGTCCACCATGATCATTCTTATTGTTGACATAACCACCCTCAATCCATAATGTATATTGGAGGGCTTTTTCAAAGTTATCATCCGCTGATATTGGTTCTACAATAGAAGTAGAAGAGATTTTTGTTGTAACTTTGGTTTCTATTTTAGTAGAGACAACAGGTTGAATTACAACACCAGCAACATCAGGCTTAATTGAATCTTTCATAACATCCCATGCATCAGTTTTCTTTTTCTTAGGCATCTAAAACCTCTTTCTCATCTTCATCTACTAGCAAATCTCTCATTGCTAAATTATGTAACCAAACCTTTTCGGTTGGTTGTTTAAAATCATTTAATTCTCTAACAAATACGGCTGTAACCATTTTTTCTATTACTAAATTCTTATGAACCAATGAATTTTCTTCTACTTGCTTTACAATCAATGGATTATAAGTTTGATCAATCATTTTAGCAACCAATGTTTTAGGAATTATTGTAGTTGATTCGTTATTTAATGGATCGTCTACAAATTTAACCACTAAATGATTATCACTACTATATATTACTCTACCAATTACGACAACTTGATCCCCTACTTGTGGATCAATCAATGATTTTCGCTCTGCTTGTGTTAATTCTCTATTCGGTAATTGATCCATAATTCTCCAAATCTTTAACTAAATCTAAATAAATAGCATTAGCTTCTACTTCAATATCTCTTAGAAAATTTTCTTTTGCTTTAAGCCACCAACGATAAAATACTTCTTCATTCTCTTCAAAGAATATAATGATTACTTGATCGTATTTATTTAATTCACTACGTTCACGCTCTTTAATTATATCATAAATATCGACCTTAAGTTGTTTCAAATCAGTCCTTAACATATTGTTTTGGCCCATACATAATATCATCGAATGAATTAAAATATTCTTCGATATCACAATTATCTAACTGCAAATACACATCGAATTTATCGTATTCATCTACATTAGGTTTTTGGAAATAATCATAAAAATCATTCGCAATCATCTTAGCTTGTCTTGATGATTCATGAGCATCGATTTTTGTCTTATATAAATCCCTCGTAATAGAATCAATGGTTTGATTTTTATTTGTTTCTACATATAAAAGCCCAATGGATTTATTCAATCGTCTAGCTATCGCAAGATATCTTGCACGAACGGCTATTGTAGGACTACATCTATCAATGATTAATCTATTATTACAATGCAATACATTAAATGCTGTTATATTAGATTGCATTTCACTTATCGAACTATTCAATACAGTATAGTTTTCTTGTTTCTGAATTATTTTACAAATCCTAGATTTACCACTAGCAGGAGCACCGGTAAAAACTATTAAATCGCAATCGCCAAGTGAAGAAATTTTAAACATTATCTAAATTTAGCTCATATCTTAACGGTGAAGAAACAGATGCAAAATATTTCCATTCATTACATTGAGAAGCTTTTTGTTCAATATCATTATAAAAATGCCACGCTTCTTCTTTTGAATAAAATAAACGATTACCATAATATGGATCTAATATAATCCATATGTATTTAAATTTTTTTGAAATTGATCCCATTACGATTCGTTTGCCTTATGATATGGAATATTTTGATCAATCCATTTAGCAGTATTTTCTAATATCAATTTTAAGTCTTCTGAATATCCGAAACGCGTTTGATTTATCTCAATACTTTTTAGAATATTGCCGTCGTTATGTCTTAAACTGGATGCTTTCCAATCACAAAGCATTTCCACCAAATCTAATAGGTTCATATCCCTAATACCATTTTTATGATGTTCTGGATGATGCCTATTATTTGCGTAATGATGATCTAAAGCAACTTTCATTTCTTCTTTATAATCATTGAATTCTTTAGATCCATAAGTAACGTTTCTTAGCTTATCAGTATATTCATCAAATATATCTAGCTCAGGATCTTCTAATTTCGTTGCATCATGTTGTTCGCCTCGCTCCATCAATTCCTTAATACAAAGATTAATAAAATTCCTAACAGCTTCGATATGTCTTAATGTTTTAAATCTAGAATCCTTTTTCATTATGCCACCAACTGTAAGGCTGTATCATAAGCCTTTTGTTTCGTCGTATTGCCAAGACCAAACCAAGCATTCTCAACACGATTATCAGCCGACCTGGATCGGAAGTGATCAATAAACAAGGTTACGGCATTATAGGCTGACCAAACCGTATTCTTAATGGCCGGTAAATTATTCGTCTTATCGTTATGATAAAGATGAATCACCTTAGCCAAGGTACGTGAAGTATTCTCGACATTTTCTTTATCTTGTTGATTCTTGTTCAAAAACACTTTCTTAAAATACTCCAAAGCCTTTTGATCCGACAACTTATACTTAGCAAGTGTCCTATAAGATTCAAACGTTTCATCGAACTTTTGGTTTGAAAAATTAATAGCATCACGCAAAGTTTCTAGATGAACTTGAGTCTTTTTAGAGTGAACTAAACGAACGAATGGCGTTTCGATTTGATGAGCCAATTGAAGAGTATTATTGCAAACAACCCGAATAGGAGTGAACTTAACGATAATCCCATTCTTGCCATTATGAGAATTAGACAATAGAAGATATCGATTAACTAAATCCCCATCCGCGATTTCGCCAGCTTCACCTTTAAGACGAACTAGAATCCAAACTCGTTCACCGAATTTCAATGAGCCAGCGGTTTCATAATCGGCTAGCCCAGCCGTAATGGCTGGATCAAAGAATTCAAAAGCGCTGCTATTCTGTAAGACTTCATATCCGCCTGGCTTAACGATACCATACACTCGTTGATCTGTATTACGAGTAAGAGCTAGGAAATCAGGATATTCTCGACCCAATACGGTAATAGGATTAAGATCTACCGACCAATCTAATCCAGCCTGGATAATGGCCTCACGAGACGTAGGAGGATGGGCTAATTGCTTACCTAATCCATGCCAAGGGGTTTCGCCGCAATAAAATAATGATTCTACTTGATGAGACATAGTGTAATTTCCTTTTTAATTTATAAATAATAAGATTCTAGATCAAAAGTTTCTGCCAATTCTGAAGTAACTTCATTCCCATAACCGCCAATATGGTCAACTAAATCTCGTGCAATTTGATGAATTTGTTCTTCGCTAGGTTGAACTGTATATCTTTCAACCCAAGTAGAAATAATTCTTTCAGCATCTAATATGGTAGTAATTTGATGAATCATTTTAATCTCCTTTTCGAATCTCAATTACTTATTAAGAATACATTATGCTTAATAGATTGTCAACATCTATTTCCATAAAATTATGAAAATGATTTGTAAAAATGCAAATTATTGAATTATATAGCTTTTTAAGCTACATTGAAGACTTGTTTAACTTTTTTGAACAATGCTCGGTGAGTTTTCCAGAATCTATCAACGTGTCTTTCAAGATCATTGAGATAAATATGAACAATTTCATGAGTTACGGAATCAGCAAGATACTTATAATTAAAATAAGACCCTGATTCATGACATTTTAATTTAATTCGTATGTCATATTGTGGACTACAATAAGCACTGCAATCTTTATAGATTGAGTCATTAGGAGCCATTTTAGCAAAAGAACGATACTGAACATCTAATTCTTGACAGCAATAATCAGCAATAGTTTGAAGAAGCCTGATGAGGCGTTTTTCATATAGTTTCTGAAATTGTTTGTCATTCAACTTCTTCATTCATTAATGAACTTTTTTCTCTTCACGAAATTTAGTTGCTCGATAATTCGCTTGTTCTACTAGGAACGCTTCTTTAAGGCGCTCATAGCAATATTGTTTATATTCTTCCCATTTAAAAGCCACTCTATTTAATACACTAACGCCTACGCAAATTTCCCTTAATTCTTCAACAATAGTATCAACTTCACTCTTTAAAGTCTTAACGGCTTCAGTAGCGAATATTTCTTTCATTATTTATAGCGCCTTTTTTAAAAATGTTTTTACATCATCAATTGGAATCATATAACCAATTGGGATTCGAATATTATACATTGCGAATACTAATCCTACCAATTCACCATCTTCATTATAAACAGCAGAGCCTGATGAACCACCGTCAACGCTCAAATGAATTGTTTGAGCCCTAGTATCAAGAACAGTATCATATGATGGCGGAACTAAATACCCTAACGCTACTACATCACTATGGCATGTACTTGAGCTAAAATTAACTAAAGGATCAAATAATTCTGGAACATTCTTGGATACCTTAACTGGTTCAGATATAAAATCTTCTACTTCAATAATCGCCAAATCAGTATCATTAGATACTTCGAATATTTTACCGGACCATGACTTAGATTTATCATGTAGAAATACAGTTACACCACATCCTAAAAACATTTCTTGAGCTATGACATGTTTATTCGTTAAGATATATGTCTTATTACTTGTCTTATCATATTTTACAATAACCCCGCTACCATTACATAAAACAGCAGGATTTGGATTATCACAAGCTAATGGGTTATCAGTACCCGATATCATAACACTTGCATTAATCAATTTTTTGTAATCTAGTTTCTTAAAATTAGCTGCAAATTCTATTTGCTCCCATTTTAATCGAATAACTCGATCATCCGATAATCTATTGGATAATAGATTCGCTGACCAAAATACACCAAATAAAATAACAACACCAAATACAAACGCTAGCATTTTTTTAAACATATATTACCGCCTACTATTACGAGTTTTCCCATTAATTAGATTAACTAATTGTTTCATACCATCTTTATAAATATATCCGTGAGTTTGGGTCCATGATGAAGGGCCGATATTATATCCCACTCGAATTGGAGTCGAAGTCCCAACCTGCATCGCACCCTTAAAAATTCCCGCCGTATGAGAATGTCCCATCATTACTTCCCCATAAGCGATGTAAAGATTTTGAATACTACCCCTAGATCCATTAGGTCCTTTGTCTCCATGAGCCGCCATTTCAACGCCACAAATTTTTATCGATTCGTCTCTCTTTGTCCAATAGATATTTTTACTTTTAATCTTATAGATATTTTTAGCAAAATATTCTAATGGATTATACCCATCTAATAAAGCAATAGCTAGCTCTAAAGCTAACCTATGATTAATGGGATCTTTAACATACATTCCATGCTGTAAATATTTATCTAAGAAATCATCATGATTAGATCTAACAACGTATAATTTATCTGTGAGAGTAGAAATAGCTTCTAAATCTTCGCAATATTTCCATAATTCTTTATATAAATCAATCTTACCTTCTCGCGCTCTTTGCGCACGAAGAATATTTTCTTTCTCTTCATGATGAGAAACCGACACCCCATTAAATGCATCGTCTAACCATATTGTTTTAGGCCTTAGTCGATTTGCTAAATGAAAATTAGTCTTCCATACTAAAGGATCAGTTTCCCCACTATGCAAATCTCCCCAACGCATAGCTTCAGGCCTAATAGGAATGGGGGTATTATCTCCATCGTAATAGAGGCCATCATCCGAAAAAGTACCATTGCTACTGAATTGAATTTGTCGAAAATGAAAATATTGATCATCTTCCTTTTCGACAATAATACCACCCATTACATGATTTTCATTGGCAATGTATTTAGTTCTAAATGATTTATATCTCGGATGCCCTTCACGAGTTTGCTTTGGCTCATAATGGGGATCAGTGATGGCCCCTGTGGTCATTATTGCGTGAGGAATTTCTTTAGTAGTGGGAATATATTTTAAATCTTGCTTAGGTGAAGCAAAAATAAAGCTACCATTCTTTTGTCCAATACCTTGTAATCCTGTAAGTGGATTTATTTGCTTTAGATTTAATTTAATACCTGAAATAAAGAGATTAGAATTAATCTTACTTTCTTCTAACATTAAATATGGAGCTAATTTTTTATCTACAGTCCATCCAGTTGTACTAGCTGGATCAGCGGCAATTAAAACAATCATCAAAGCTTTGTTATATTCACAAAATTTTAACGCAGTTTTTAAATCATTATCATTTACTGGACAACCGATACCGGCTGTTGTAATAAAAAATTTATTATATTTTTTAATCTTTTCCCTAAACTCTAATAATTCAGGAAAAGTAATCCATAGATTGTCAACATGAACATCAAAGAATTTTTGTGGAAATTCTTTGCGAGCATATTTTTCTATTTCTGCGGGTTTATAAAATGTTAGTTAGAAAGTATAAAGTTTGAAAGTTGAAAGTTTCGGAACTTTCTAACTTTATACTTTCTAACTTTCTACTTAGTTATTTTTGGTCTAAATCCTGACCGACTATTAATATTAAATCTGGTTGCATCTTAACTGTGCTGCTACTGTTACCACGAGCTAGCTCGTCTTTGAGCCAGTCGGGGAGAGTGAAGGAGACGTTGGCGTTGGTCTTTTCTTTGAGCAGAGCAAGTGATTCTTTTTTGTTTTATCTATAAAGGAAAATCTCATGAAAATTGCCCAAGTTACGCTGAAAAATCTCACCACAGACCTAGGCCAGCTCGCCCAATTGAATGAGATTAAGCCGCATTTGATTTTGGTTTTTGGTTATACGGCGCATTTTGCTGATGCGCAATTACAAGCAAGTCTGGCAACGCACTTTCCCGATGTGCAGCGAGTAGGTTGTACGACTGCTGGCGAAATTTCACCTGCCGGCGTGGTCAATCAATCGACGGTGGTGACGGCTTTGCATTTTGACGCCGTCACGTTTAACGTTGCCGCCGCCGAATTGACGAGTATGGAGAAGTCCTTCGATGCTGGTGCAAATTTGGCGCGCCAGCTTCTCGCGCCTGACTTAAAAGCAGTTTTACTGTTGGGGCAAGGCGTCAACATTAATGGCAGCGACATGATCGCAGGCATGGTCAGTGAACTTGGCGATCGCATGCCAATTACTGGCGGCTTGGCAGGTGATGATGGCGCATTTACCAAAACCTACACCTTATCTAACGCAGGCATCTCGACCTCGCAAGTGGTGGCGGTGGGTTTCAAAGGCGAGCGCTTGATGTTCTCCCACGGCAGCTTTGGTGGCTGGAAACCCTTCGGGCCAACCCGCAAAGTCACGCGCTGTGTGGGCAATATTTTGTACGAACTCGATGGTGAACCCGCGCTTGCTGTGTATAAGCGCTACTTGGGCGAATACGCAAAAGATCTGCCCGGTGCTGGCCTGCTTTTCCCATTCGAAATGCTGAGTGATGCACGTGAATCCTTGGGGCAGATTCGCACTATCTTGGGTATTGATGAAGCGGAAGGCAGTTTGATTTTGGCGGGCGTGATTAATCCTGAAGGTTATTTGCGACTCATGCACGCGCATACTAACGACTTGGTTGATGGCGCAGAAGTGGCTGCCAAAGCCAGTATTGAAGGCATGACGGGCATTGC
>OFQY01000408.1_pt1 | contig 17644 bp, 33 predicted proteins | sample 1542991 | NCBI WGS metagenome assembly OFQY01 (sample SAMN07774224, study PRJEB24372) | wastewater metagenome | isolation source: Exp Tend VB 10WW | collected 2016-02 | reverse complement strand
ATTCCTAATGAAATATACATAATATACTTATATCTATTGTATTTAGTTCTTCCATGTTTATTAATCATTTGAGCGGCTTTGCCTAAATATGCTTTACCCATTAGTTAATCCTTCGTCGATGTCACTAGGTTCTAATAAAAATGTAGGTTTGTTGAATTTTATCTTAAGTCGGTCTACGCATAACTTACCAACCAACTCAGAACACACATATCCTCGCGTATCACCAAAAGAAATAACCTTACCAGTTAATCTTAATATACATTCAGTTATAAATATTTTAATTAACGCAATAATACTATATTGTTCCCCAGAAAGTCCCATGCATTCATCGAATATTTCGTCATGTTCTTTGGAGTCAACTTCAATAGAATACGATTTTAATGTAATATTGTCTTTATTAAAATTGTTAGATGACAAAAAATGTACTGACCCGTGTGCGGCTTGAAACACTGCGGATTGTCCTATAATATAATTAAATTGCATATATACATGAGAATAAGGTCTATTTATCCACCAAGAAATAAGCTTAGCTCCGATTTTAAATCTTTTAGGTGTAGAAAATCCTATTATTATTTTCATTATTTCACTTCATGTATATCTAGATTTATACCAACGATTTTATCCGATTTAGAAATATATGTAATTTTGATTTTCATTCCTATATATAAATCAGCATCATATTGGCTTATGTTTTGAAAATAATCTTTACTTACGTTTACATTAAATCCGAATTGATTAAGTTTATAATTTGGACCAACTACTCCAACCGGAGCTTGAGAATATGTGTTAGTATCTGTATCAAGTATATATAAATTAACACTATCGAGAGATTCTCCTCCAATTACACTTGCCCCAACAATTTTGCATTGGGCGTATGGTATAGTGAAAAATATGTCAGTCGGTGTTGCAACATACACTTGTGACTGAATGCCAGTGTGACGTTTATATAGACTTTTTGTTACACCATTCGTTGTTACTATTTTAGAATTAAATGCAGGAAGTGTGGGTTGATTTTGAATTGAAACTTGCGATAGTACAGATTTATTACAATTAGATTGATAATTAGCGATAAAATCAGCAGTTTCTAGTGCTTCTGGATCTGTAGGGATTAGACATTCAACTTCGAATGCTCCATCTATAAGTTTAATCCAGTAATTTGCCCCAACTACCAAATATTGTGGAGATACAGACCTCGTATTAACTACTAATTTAAAATCAGACCATGATAATTCCATAAAATAATGTTTCCTTATTGTTCAAAGAAATCAAATGCGGATCTATATATTGTAGATGACGATGTTTCTGGTGTAACATACATTTGAATTCTGGCAGGCCCTACTACTTTAATTGGTGATGAATAAGTTCTAGCGAATGTCGATGTCTGTCCATATAATCGGACAAAGTCTGAAATCTGAGTTTCTACCGAATTTACTAAAGTAAAATATTTAGCATTTAATGTGAATAAAGCACCAGACCCGACTGTAGTTCCGTTATGTCCAGAAGAAATTCCGGTTATATTACATGTTTTTGCGACAGGAACATAATGATGGCACCAAAAAGTTTGATTATCCCCTACTGCTATTGTTCCTATCGTAGCTGCGGCAAGAGTTCTTAAAGTAATTGTTCCAGCATTAACTCCACCAGAACCGGCTGTTAGTATTTCCATTTGTTCTATATAGCAAATATTAGTATTAACCGTATTTACGGCGGTTGTGCCATTAAGAGTTAATGTTTCGGTAAAAGGACCTGCTCCTGTTTGATCTAGATATGTTATTTTAACTGTTCTTGCTCCTGTTCCAGCTGCAGTATCAGCCGCAGAAGAAGAGAGTATTTGTCTCTGAGCATTGGTAGATTGTTCTGTATATGCAGTCCTACGCACTAAAATTCTAGTTAGAGCTGATGTTGTAATATCTCCAAAAGAGAAGTCTGCACCAAATCCGCTAATTTGAGTAACAATTAAATTTCCAGAGGAATCTAAATTTAACGGAATCGGGAGCCCTGTAGTACTAGTTCCATACAGAAGAGAAGGAGCAGGATCTCCGGTAAAACTATTAGCAGTTTGTACTCTGTCTTGATTATTAAATGATATAAAATTAGTTACAATGGCAGTAGTAGTAACAGCACCAGAATTAAGAATACTAACACCATAATTTAAAACGTCATATGGGCCAGGTATATGGTCTCTATGTGAAGCAACTATTTTTCCATTTATAAGAAAATCAACTCTATCAACATTACAATCGATTTCATATCTATTATTTTGTGAGCTATTAGCTCCAGTAGGAAAATTAATAGTGGTCTCTGTTTTATCTGTAGCAGTTGCACTTGACCATGTAACAGTTCTTACCGTATTGCTGGCAGTTCCTTCGAACACAAAGGAAGCCTTAAATACCGGATTATCTATATCATTTGCCAATCCAATTTGAATACTTTGATTTGCTATTCTCTGAGAAATAGAGCAATTGGATTGATATATACAAGGAAGATAATCCCCGCTTCTTTCAACTGATACTCGGCTTGTAGTGTTTGTTCCAGAATTTAAAGTTAAATTAGACGAACCAACGACTATACTGGTCCCAGCGCCTTGATTAGTTATCCATTTAGATAACGTAACAGTACCTGATCCTGTTGAACCTAAATACGGAGACTCTAAGTATAATTTAGAATCCGAATCAATGTTGATTATCCTTGAATAAAAAGTTTCAGAATCTGTCGTTAATTTGATATATGATCGTAATAAACATTCACTAGAAAAAAGTGTGCCAATCCCGGCAACTAAAGTACTTCCATTTACAAACTGCGCAGTACCTATTAAGGTTGAAGTTAAACTGCTCCCAGTAAAATCATCTCGAAAAGATCCTTCATCCGTAAGACATGTTGCCCTAGCTATTAAATTTCCGCTACTGTCTACTGACAAAGTTCCAGAACCATCAATGACTGAACAAGGATCTGGAACAAATGAAGACATCTGTTCAGTTTTAACTGAGGTTGATACCGTCGCAGGTACCGCATCAGAAACTCTCCAAGAGATGTTCACCGTACCAGAGGTATATTTATTTGCCCTAATTCTTAGCTGTTTGTATCCTGAGCATGAAATATTTATTGTTGAATTCTGTGTAATGTCTTTTTGTGAAATTAATTGTTCATTTAATGAGACTAACCCATACCAAATTCCATCGCCAACGTCACCCTCGACAACCAGCGCAGCTAACCATGTCCCAGAAATTGAAGCTATAACCGCAGAATGACCATCCGCTGTATTTATAACAACTGTGCCATTTAGAGCATTTATAGATCCGGTGTCTGTTATGTCGGTTGACGGAGCGGCAATTAATCTGCCACTTGAATCTAATTGAATAGCGGATTGTTGCCCATTAGTTAATGTTGGAGGAGTAGAATTATATTGTCCACCAGCTAAACTTGATTTACTTGCAACTGTTCCAGGGACAACCGAGCCATCCGAGGCATCGATAACCTGGAGGTTACCGCTACTATCTGCATTAACCGGATTTGTCTCTAGTCCAGAAGAATCCGAACCTATTATCTTAATAGATCCGGCTGCTTGTATATCTGATAAATCCGACATTCAGTCCTCGAATTAAAAGCTAAGTTTATCTAAATTATTCGTTATAACCTAAAATAGTACTGTATACATCTTGCGATTGATTATCTCTATTAGTTCGTATAACAGTAACTGTTTGTCCTGTTGTTGCCAAAATAGGTTGAGATAGTATAATTGACATATTTGTTTCTGCTGTACTATTAAATTGTACAAATTTAGTAACAGAATTGACTTGAACTTCGATCTTCATTTTACCAGAAGCAGATGCTTCGATTTGTGAAAGATAAAAATTACCAGTAGATGTATATGTATGTGTGCTCGATGCCGCTGCTGCAACTGCTGCTGCGGTATTGTAGCTGTTTACTGCTGTCCCTGGAGAAGCATCTGAAATCTTAACATTGATAGATCCATCAGAATTTACTGCAAGAAAATCTGTCCCATCTCCAACTTTAATTGAATCCGAAACATGCGTAAGATCTCTAATATCGAGATCGGTAGCAGAAACGGTTACAGATCCGTCTACTGTAATGCTATTTCCTCCATCTTGAATATTAACAGCCGATCCGCCTGCGCCATTTTGCACAGTAATAGACTCTAAAGCGGCTAAAGTTGGGGCATCCAGAGCTACAGTTGATCCCGAAACATCAACTTTATCTGTAGCAAATACCAAATCACGGACATCTAGATCAGTAGCAGAGACAGTTACAGAACCATCAACAGTAATACTGTTACCGCCATCTTGGATATTTACAGCAGCAACTCCTGCTCCATTTTGTACAGTAATAGATTCAAGTGCAGCTAGAGTAGTCGCGCCAAGCTCTACTGTACCATCTACGGTAATGCTATTTCCGCCGTCTTGGATATTAACGGCGCTACCGCCAGATCCATTCTGTACTGTGATTGACTCTAATGCTGCTAAAGTAGGCGCATCTAACGCAACAGATGAGCCCGATACGTCAACTTTATCTGTAGCAAATACTAGATCTCTAATATCCAGGTTTGTCGCTGAGATATTAGTATTAATGCTACCATCGGCTTCAACTTTAAGTTGTTGCGAGGTTACCGTAGCGTCTACTATCTTTACCTGTACGTCCCCGGCGGCTTCTGTTCTTATCGGCAATGAACTATTATAATCTGACATTTTTATTTTTCCCCTTTTTTAAAATTATTTATACGTTATCTAATTCTTTAAGTAAGCTTGCTTCTTTTTCTAATTGAATCTTTATGTGGTCTTCTAATCTTTTGATTTCATCTTGTTTTTCTTCTATTTTAAATTCAAGTTCATATCGAGCAGTTTGAACTCTCATTAATTCTAATTTTTTTCTTTTTACATCTAAAGGATTCATTTTTTATATCTCCATTGCTAATATTCGGGAAGAGAAGTCTCCTGGATCAGGTCTTTGGTGTAGTACTTTAGTTTGAACAACATCGCCTGGGGCTAACTGTAGTCCGACGCTAATACTTACATCGAAATTACTAACCGTTTCTAAACTTCCGCCAAAATACGTTAATTTTTTATCAATCGGTGTTCCATTTAAATATAAAGTATAATCCGCAATATTTGTGCCAGAATATTCAACCCTAGCCAGATATGCAACTATACCCATTGGTACAGTATAAGTTGTTATTATTGTTAAAACCCCAGTTGCAACACTTGAAATTTGGTTAAATGTACTAGCAGTGGCTCCATTAGGTATTAATTTGCTTGTAATTGGGGTAGTTGTGGTAATTGCTATGGGATTAACGACATTAACGTCTAATCCCTGTTTTCCTGAAACACTCGTAGAGGTTACAAGATTTGTCCCATCCCCGATTTTAATACTATCTGTGGCTTGGTTAATATCTACATCTAATGTGTTATTGGTTAGATTTACATCTAAGGATACTTTACCTCCGCCAGTGGTAGACGTTAAAAAATTAGTTCCATCGCCTAAACGGATACTATCATCTTGATGAGTAAGAATAATATCTAATTGGCCAGTGTCAATAGTAACAGCAGCGTCAACGCGTAGCCTATCCGTCGATTCATCGAAGGATCTCTGCATTATCTGTGTTTGATCTAAATTAGACCTATTGGCATTACTAGGAACTGGCATTTAATTTATTGTCCCGGTATTTGTTGCGCCGCAGTTACCGGCAAATTAGCGAATTCTCCTGGGGGCTTTGGTAGATTTGGTAAAGTTTGTGCTCCTTGTGATCCGGTTTGAATTTGATCTCCTGGCATAGGGTTTCCTTGTGCTCCAGGAGAGGCCATCATTTCGCCCATCGGGCTACCATTAAGCGATCTTTGTGTGGGTTGAGGTGCTCCACCATTACCGTTTGATGGGTTTCCGCCTTGAGGAGCCAAAGGTTGCTCGCCTATTAAGTTAAGAAGATCCGGATCTGTATTTCGAAGCATATTTAAATGTCCTTCGATGTGATCCATTACGTTTTTAACCATCGCTTGATCGTTTCTCAATTCCGGATCAGCTAAAACCGCTTTATGTTCTGTGATATGAAGTCTATGTTGGTCTAAAGGAGACACAATCGGATTAATACCGTCTAACATTTTCTCATTCTCTGATTTAATCAAGAGAAGCTCAGACATCTCACCTTCCATTGCACTGTCAAGCTTACCCGTATTAAGGATTTGCATGTATTGCTCTGGAGATTTAAGAAGTTTCATTTGAAGGAGCTGTTCTGCCATCTGAACTCGACCGGCTATAGTACGAGAAAGAGGATTTCCAACATCAACTACCACTCTATTGATGGCTGATATGCTTTCTCCAGTAAATTCCTTAAGATATGGACGGTTATTCTTACCAACCATTGCAATAACTTTAGGAGCAGTACTAAAATCCTTAAGAATATTGATAACTGAAGTACCAACATCCTCTATAAGCTTTACATATGACTGTTGAAGACCAGAAATGAACTGTAAAGACATAGATTGTACTAGTGCTAGAGCAGTTCCTGATTTAAGACTTGCTTCTGGATTTCCTCGAGCAACAGAACTAATACCAGAGATAGTTTCTGCTGTTTTTTCGAGCATTTGAAGAAACTGAAAGGTCTCTGCTGGTGTTTGAGTGAGATTTAATGGTTCAGGCTTAGCATCGCCTTCGATAATATTCAATCCGCCTTCAAGATTATTAAAAGCAATGTTTGCGTTTCTAGGAACAAACACGTTTTGAACACCAAAAGCATTCTGATTCGTAAGAATTGTAGAATATAAAGCATTGATACCTTCTTGTAAAGGAAAAATATCAAACATTGGGGAATATCCATATGGAGTCCCCATAATATCTTGAGCAGAAATACGGAAAACAGGAAGATCTCTATATGGCATTTTAGTATCTAGTAATACGATTTGATCATCTAAGAAAAGCATATACCGTCCATCGGGCATTGCCTCTGTTCTTTTATGAAAAAACTCATAGATAAAAACATCGTCAGTATCGTCGTTTGAAAACAACCGAAGAATATAGTTATTAATTTGATTAATAGCCGGAAGAGACTTAATTTTATCCGTGTATTCCGGATATTTAGCCATTAAATTAAATCTATTTTCTCGCGAACGAGTAAGAACCCATTCATTATTCCAAGATTCTTTAGTTCCATCAACAACTACATCCATTGGAGAAAGATTTGTGAATTCGATTTCTCCTTCGTAGTTGAATTGTCCGGTATCGGGGTCAACGTCGTAAGCTTCGCCTGCTGTAGCGTTCCATTCCAACTTAATGAATCCAGATCCGAGGACAACCGCCATCTCTGCTGCTTGTTTTAATGCGTCTTCAAGGCGTTTCTCACGCATGTAGTAGTCAAGGATGCTATTCGCTAGATAAGTCTGAGATAAGCTCTTATAATCGGTATTAATAGCTCTAGCTTCCATTACTGGTCGATTAGTAGTAATCATCACATAGATATGACGAGCTAGATTTGCAAAATGATTCACAGGAAGAGCAGTAAATTCGCCTTGTTCGCCCGTGTATTCAATAGAATGTCCTGAGCCTGCGCTATTATTATATGCTCCATAATATGCTTTCCACATTTTACGAAGTTTTTCAAGATATTGATTAGATTCTAATACGTTAAAGAACGTCCTAGATTTTTGAAGAAGAACAAATGCAGTATCTTTTGGGGGTTTCTTGGCAAAGTACTCTTCTCTGTCATCTTTGTAGTCAATCATGATTATTTACGTCCTTTTATGCCAAAGATTTTCTTATAAATATCGACATTATTAGTTGTTGATTTTCCGAAATTACTTGGGTTGGCAACAAACATATCATCTCGCTTCCATCCTTGATCATATCCAAACGGATAAGGATTTTTCCCAAAATTAATGTGTCTAATCAAGTAGATAGCAGCATCCACGGCGTCATAATGTCCATCGTCTGGGCTTCTGGCAAATGTAGATTTATTTTTACTCTTATCCCATCTAACATTCTGTAAGTGTCTGATAAGATTAATACATCTGGGATGTATAATTATCTTTTTAGCTTGTAAAAGTACTCTTAATTTATTAATTGCTGCTTCTTTATCGTCTTTTTTGGCTGGAGTGAAGTTTAAAGTGCCCTGAGAAGCTCTAGCGATCTCTTGAGTGACAATATAATTGATATCAGACACTCTAACCGAGGGTCGAGTGACCTCATTTGTTAATGGATTGAACCAAAGAGTCTCTTCTTTTCTTTTAATATCAGCAATTAGAGTCGGAAGTTGAAGATTTGTTCCGTTTACTGCAATTTCATCTTCGATAATCACTTTATCGGCTCTAAAATCGTAATAAGCAAATAATACTACAGTTAAATCTTTAAACCCAAGGTCCATTGCTTCATATGATTCATAAAAAGGAGGTTTAGGCCATTCTTTTACTATTTCTTTTGCAAGTTCGCCTGTAAATTCTGGAATAACGGAATATGTAGGATCTTTAATAATCTCACAGAGCATCTCTCTTCGCCACTCTTCGCTGTTCTCGCCGCCGAGCTCTTTTTTAATCTCTTCAATATCTTCAGGCTTTAACATTGTATTGTCATACACGGTTTTCTTAACCAAAGAGCCACGAAGTTCTGCTTCTTCAACAAATCCAATGAAGTCGTGGTCAGAATTTTTAGGAGGAGTACCTGCTAAAAGGATTTTTCCTTTAGTAGTAAGCGTAGTAGGAAGTAGTACCGATTTCACTGCATCATTTAAGTCGGCAACGTCCTGAGCCTCATCGATAATTGCAATATGTGAGTAGCCTCCGCGAAGTTTCTCAGCATTCCCCGCTTCAGAACCGGCTAACTGAATCTCTGACCCATTTGGAAAGTAATAGATATAGTCTTTTTGCTTGAATTCAGGCTTAATCTCTTCTGGACAGTCTTCCAAAAGCATACGCATCAAGGGTCGCACATTATTTTGAACTTGGATGCGCGTAGGAGAAAGAAACTTTACAATAGTATTAGGCTGTTTAATACAAGCTTCGATCGCTAGTAGACAAAGACATACGGACTTACCACTACGACGAGCTAATAACCAAGTTTGTACTTTAAATTCTGTCTTATAAAATAGATCATACAGCTCTTTTTGGTGAGGCTTAAGTTTCCACGAAATATTACCTCTCATCCATAATTCTTTTACGGCCTGAGCTTTAGTAATTTTATTATTGTTTGTCGTCATCGTTTGATACCAACTTCAAAAGTTCATCAGTCCCTTTTTTCTTAGTATCAATGAGCTGACCTTTAGGTTTTTGTGAAATAGCAAGTAGAAGTTTAGTATAAATATCTACTTTTTTAGTTTCTTCGTAAGTTAAAGGCATAGCGAGTGATATATCATGAAGCTTTTTAAGCTCCATCCTACAGATATTCTCTTCATATGCTTCGTCTATTCGGTTCGCTTGTACTATTGGTGAATACTCTCCTACCAAAGTAGGAGTTTGTTGCTGAAGAAGATTCTCTAGATGTTCTTTCTTCTCAGTAAGCTTGTCTATTTTACGAGTAAGCTCCATAATAGTCTTATGTTGCTGTTCACAGAACGCTTGAAGTTCTGCAATATCAGTAAAACTTTTCATCATTTCTTCAATGGAAGACATAAGTTACCTTTTAGACTTGAGGTTTGCCGCTAAAACCGCCAGCTCGCATATTTAAACCGATTTTCATGCTTGAAACATGAGATCTAAGCTCTTCGTGTTGTTTGCTTGTTAAATCTTGATGTTGTTTTAGCAAAGAAATCTCATTTTTTAGATCAGAAATAGCTTTTTCTTCAGATTTATACTGGGAATAGCCTAAAAGTGTTGCAAATATCGCAAGAATTGCAGCATCTACTGGATTTGGTCCAGTGATAAGACATTTTGTAAGATAAATAGACAACATTCCAACAGGGAAATACTTTAGTTTTTCCATAAACTACTTTCTACTCCTATAATGTGAAGATAAGTCATTGATTTTGTCGTAAACTGCGCTTGTGTGTGGGTAAAAACCCTGCCAGTATTGACGTTAATCCAGAGGACTTGTCATAGTAAGTTGTTAACGGACAGATAACAACTTATAACATGATATGTAAAGTGTGCATAGGCTGGTGCCTCGATCACCATTCCTTAAGATTTCATAAAAAATGTTATAGTTGTGGTTATACCGTGGAGGCTTATATGGTTTCAATGAATGAACTATTGAATAATAAATATAAACTGGAAGATCAGTCAGAAGAAATACAAGACAATCTTGCTATTCTTTTAGATAAAGTAAATCAAATTAGATCCGCTTGGGGCAAACCCATGACTTGCACTTCTGGTCTTCGAAGTATGGAAGACCACTTACGTATTTATGCAGCAAAAGGTATTAAGGATGAATCTAAGATACCAATGAAATCTAAACATCTGACAGGAGAAGCTGCCGATTTTTCTGATCCAAAACAAGAACTACAAAAATGGTGTTTAGATAATACAGATAAATTAGAAGAAATTGGACTTTGGTGTGAAGATTTTAGTGCAACGATTAATTGGATTCATTTTCAAATAGTTCCGCCTAAAAGCGGAAATAGATTCTTTAAGCCTTAGAGGTTTAGTTTGTTTTTGTCCCACATCGCTGCTGATAGTTCTCCACAATCGCCAGCCATTCCTATACATTTAGGATACTCTTTCCATTTAAAATATACAAGAAAATTATAAGATACCTGTAGTGTCATAGTTTTATATTATTACTTTCATGAAAATATCCAGGTTCTACCATAGCACTATAATTATGATTCCACATTAAAATATTAGTCCTTGATTCATAAAAACAAAGGTAGTCTCTGTAAATATATAAAGTGTACTTCATTTTTTCCTAGTAAGTATTCTTAAAACGCTTCGATATTCGAGTCTAACTGGTAAGTCTAGAATCTGTTCTAACTTCTTATAACGATTTAACACATATATAAGATTTTCTTTTTCCATTCTAATTTCATTGGCACATTGAAAAAATACATTCAAAGACATCGCTTTATCTTTTTTTAAATTTAAACTACTTATTCTCCAGCTTATTTGTTTAATCAATAAATCTATAACTTCAGGATCTCTAGAATCCATGTTCAAAACCGATGGTAAGTTTGTCGTCTCTATTGTTGGGGACTTCGACTCCGAAATAGGTTCCACCATAAATAGGTATGCTTGCTCTTTTTTGTTCGATGCTGGAAAGTAGCGTTGCCGTAAATACAAAAGAAACAGGGATATGTCTTTCAATTTCTTTAACTTGAGTATCAAGGTGTTTATATACATAGTACGCTTCCCCTGCTTTCATACAAGCATTATCTTTAGACTGTGTATATACAGTTGTTGAAAAGTAGCAGGAAAGAGTTAATAGTACCTCTAAACTCATTTTTTAGCGGCAGTCCGTTGTCTTTGTAATTCTGCTTGTTTTGCTCGGTGGCAAGAATTGCAACATTTTCCGTTAAACAACGTACCATCTTCACCTACCCAGCGCTTGTTCTTATGATCGAACATTCCGTCCTGATATCTAGTCTTTTGTTCTTTGCAAACTTTACAAGTTATTACTGATATTTCTTTTTCAATTCTATTCATACCAAAGTTCTCCATATCTATTTAAATAAAGGTAATCGTGCTTATAATCATAACATAAATGATAATTGGTCCAATAAAGTCTCATTCTTTATCCTTAAAATAAATCCTAGTTCCAATAACATCTGCAACATTTTCTCTATCATCTACATATTTTTCTGGCTTACTCATTACAATATCTACATGTTCTTCTAGTTTAAGTTTTTTAACTACTTCAACTCCCCATCTGTCTCCATGTTTACTCCAAACGATTACCGTAAATCCTCTGCCTTTAAATTGTTTTAGTAATCGAATATGAACATGATGTGGTTTAAGATAAAAAGTTATTGGGGTATATGGATCTTTAAATGCCACTTTACCTTTACCTGGCCTATTATGGTCTTGTCCCCAAACAGCAAGAGTATCGTCAACATCGAAAAATATCACATTGTCATTTCTAATCTGTTTCATAACATCCTATCGTCTTCGAACCTATTAGGAAATAAATCATAATATGCTCCTGTGTTTAAAAATATACCATAATGATCGTATACTGTAGTCCCGTGGCTGGTGTCATGCTGAAGGGACCATTCGTTTAAAACTAAGTACCTAACGTGTATTCTTGTCTCTCCTAAATAAGTATCAACCGGTCTAGTACAGTAAACTACTCTCATAATATACTCAGAGCTTTCCAATTTACTTGATCTATACTTACCCAATAACACTTATTGTTAGTATATGTATCAATCCTATATATAACCATATAACGGTTAAACCAAAACCACGAATTGTAAGTATCAATATAAATTTTCGCCATTAATATACTTCCTGCAAACTAGTTCGTATAGCTCACCTAATGGTTCTACTCCATTATTTGTATCTGCATAATTATTTCTAATTCTAGCAATGTAATCAGTTTGACTGTACAATCTTCGCGCTAACAGACTAAACGGAGTGGGCATATTTTCATTAGCATAGATAAGTTCTTTTGCAAATAAAGAATCAAAATCCCAGAGTTGGTTTTTCCTAAGTTTTAAATCAATTAGAAACCCAATATCTTTAAGTACTAATAATGGATATTAAACCATTGTCGTTTACGACGTATTTCATTTCTCGCTTCTCCAATACCAACAGGGTCCGGAACTTTACGAAAAGAATCAGGAGCATCTGTCCCTGGATGAATATTCTGATGAAACCCTACTATAGGGTTGAGAAAATTTAGAACTATACCATATTTAGGTATATCCTTAAGATCTTTCCTATCATAGCATTTGTTATAAAACCCTTCAACAACCAGCGGACTGTCGTTCACTGTTGCCGCCAACATTAAAGCTGCAGCTTGGTCTCTAGATAGATTATTCGGATTATGTCCCCAGTGTAAGGGATTAGGTGTTCGACAATATACATCCGGAACTACAGTAAGTTGATGTATCATATTTAAAAAGTATTCATTCGAACTTGGATGTTTAACCATCTTAAGAAGAAAAGAAAATATAGCAGACCTGTATGCGCTATCCCCTGCGTCTCCGTCTCTTTGTACAACAAGCCCATATTCATCTGTACGTTCGAATACGTCTTCAACTATGCTATTAATGTCCCGCATCGTTCTCTCCTTCTTTTGAAATCGAAAAAAGCTTCCAAGGGAATAACAAACAATAAGCAACGCTAATAAGCAATACCAACGCATCCGGAACCCCTACTTGATACAATTTATAGTTCATAAAGAATGTTGAACTGAATAAACATATTCCAGCTAGAGGATTAAAACTGATTTTCATTTTAGTCCTTCCTGGTGTCCGTAGTAATGGACAGGCTTGGTTCCATCAGTGTACTCCTCGACACTTCCAGGACAGTGCATCTGAAGGTACTTTAATACTACCCCAAGTATCTCGTGTACCTGCATATCATGGTCTATTGCCATCTCCATAAGTAACGGCTCCATATCTTGAGTTATATCGCCTAGTCTTCTTAGCTTTTTCTTTGCCATAACTAATCCTATAACATTTTCTATAAATAGTCAAGTAATAATTGATAATGAATTTCAGTATATTGTAAACAATCGTTATCACTAAACCAATAATGCATGAACGGATCATCGGGAGGTACATAACACAAGAAGTTAAAATTATCCTTAGCTATTTTCATTTACCACTGTGACCATAGCCGCCAGTACCTCTGTCTGTTGTACCTAGGGTTTCTGTTTCAATGAAAGTAATTTTAGGATATGGAAGAATTAATATCTGTCCTATCCTATCCCCGACATTATAATCGTTATGATTGTATTCGTATGTATTAGCTGGACTATGGTATCGTTTAAATCTAAAGGTTACTTCTCCACGAAAACCGGAATCAATTACCCCAATATGATTAGCTAGGATTAGGTCTTTATTGCTGAGACTAGACCTAGGTACAATAAGCCCCACATACCCTGGAGGAATTTCAAACGACAAGCCGGTTCCATACTCTACGTAGTCTTTTGTATTGTTCTTACTGGTAGCAACGATATCTGCTCCAGCATCCCCTATCTTAGCATATTTCGGAATTACAGCATTTTCATTTAGTCTCTTTATCTTTACATCCATATATCATCTCTCTTTCTACCTGCTCTGTTATTTTACTATATGCTTCTTTTAGCAGCTCATCAATCATAGTACGAAAATCACCATATTTACCAAAAGATCCATCAGACCTAAACCTCTCGCCATCGAACAATATGTTGTTATCTTTAATCTCTATCTTCATAAAAGATCAAGCTCAATTTGATAGTTTAAATCAGCGGCAATACATAACCAACCTACGGTATCAATAAACCCTAAATTATTATAGTATAAAATCCAACCATTAGCTACAAATAATTTCATAATGGTTCTAAGTTATCTTTAATACTCTTCATATAACCCCAGTCCCATAAGTCTAAATAGTGGTGACAGATTTCATACCAAGTTAATCTCTTAGCGTATATAAGACCTTGTCTATAATTGTTAGATTCATTATAATGTAGTCTATATAGTTTCATAATATTATACATTTCCATTGTTCTATAATTATATCAAATTTAGTAACATATGTGAAAAACTTAGTAGGAGATCCAATTGTATATCCGATTCCTTCTACGTTATAGATTAAATTCAAATGCTCTGTGTTATAAATAATTCTCATAAAAATATAACTCGTTTATATTCTTCTTTATATTGACGAATATCATAACTCCAAACAAAAGGGATAGAAGAATTATCAAGCCACTTAACTCTAATATCAAAAGTAGTAGGTCCGACTAGGTATACTAACCCTGGAGAAGTTTCTACTACAATAAAGTTGTATATACCTAATTTAATTTTCATAATTCATCCCAATTATTCGTTTCCGATTTTCGAAATGAGTTAAAAAGATAGTAGCCTCCGGTTGAGATAATAACGAGATAGTCAATCTGCATATATTTGGTATGTCGTAGAAAGTTATAACTTATTATTTTCATAATGGAACATATCCCCAGCTTTCCATTAATTTAAATTCCACTTCACATTCGCCCTTATAATCTTCAAAAAAAGAAATATAACAATTAAACTTATCAGTAAAATACATTAATACCGGAGGGACATCTTCATAATTTTCAATCATTATTTTCATCTTCATCTTCATCTTTAAATGATAACACAAGAAGTACAAAAAAGCAAGAATTTTAGACGTAGGTGTGAAATACTAGGGAGGTTATAAGACTACGTATTTCATAATAGTCTACTTCTGTCCCTAATCGGTTCACACTAGAAGCTACTCTTTCCCAGCATCCCTTAGCTACCAGTCATTGATAGCGTATACATTTCTGGTACAATTCACTTAAAGTCTATGTCTTAGGTTCCTTAAGGGTTCGCGTTCCTTAAGTACTTTCCATTAGAAGCTTTCCGCTCTTCCCCTTAATTAGCACTGGAGAAGAGTGCTCATGCTTAGCCTAGTCCCGTCCTTGGATTCATTCACGGTCTTCTAATGGTTCCCTGCAAAGTCTATTAAACTTATAGATAACATAACATACTCTTATGGGTTAGTCAATGACTATTTACAAATAATTACGATGATAATCGGGAGATCCTATATAAAAGTTAGTATTTAAGGGGACACCAGGACAATATTCCCTATCCCTAATAGATATGATTAGGTTATATTTAGAAATTAATGCAACAGTCCAAATACTACAGGTATGTGCCGCTACCATATTCAGCCATCCTTTCGTGTATCGGCTCATCATATTGAAATGCTCCTTCTGCGAATCCTCCAGGAATCAATTCAATAATCCATGTTTCAGAATATTTAAAAGAAAATAGAATTCGATTAACATGATACATCGGAGATTTGTATACTCCCAACCTAATCATAAGATATCCTCAGGTCTAATACCTAGATAATGAATATTCCGTATGTCTATAGTTTCAAACAATGAATTAGAATTAATAAACGAATAATCAAAGAACAATCGTTCGTGTCTAGATATAAGCATCATAATAACTCACTATTTCTAATGTGAGCCAACTCTCCGGCTTGTCTATTATAAAATCTATGGAAGTTACCTTGTTCGCCAATCCAAAAGGTATCTATAATCAACAGATTATATCTTACAATTAATGACATAAGTTTATACTAACACATTAAATACAAAAAGTCACGATGACTTTTTCCCGTTTCTTCTTTTTCTATTATTATTACTAATCTATTATATAATTAATTACAATGCTGCGACGCTTCGCTCGTCTCGCTCTCCGGTTTCACCGGGTTTATACCCCCGAACGATGGTGTATACAATAGAGACTGTCCCGTCATAGTCAATATAACATATATCCTTACAATTAAACTCAAATCGTAGACTATTCGTTCTAACTCCACTGACATATGGATATAGTAATACCATCAAAGTGGACCATTTCCAATAGGATTAATCATCATATGGACACGTCCGTACTCGGATACCCACATCCGTACAGTAATATCCGCAGCATATGTATATACGATGTACTTTTTGCCTACTCTAATACTAAAACGACTATAACTCATCACATGACCCTACCCAATCTTCCGGTCTTGCTGTACTACAATATGTACCATCAATATACATGATAGACAGGTAATTGTAAATCAATAACCTAGCACTACTTGAATAATTAAATAATCCTAGGGTCATAATTCGACCAATGGGTCATCGGTAAAGCTTACTGATAATTGAAATTTAGTCATGATAATGTTATGCTTAAACGCCACAACCCAGTCACTTTCCAATAGATAATAGATAACAGCAGACTTGTATTCTCCTTTAAATCCATCATAATACATATAATGTTCATCTTTGTATATACTAATCATTAGATGTCACCATCGTAGGAATAGCAAGTTTAGGTCTACCCTTATTGTACTTCCTTCTGTCTTCCTTCTTCCCTACGGGTCTAAGCTCGCGAGGAATAGCATGACTATTGGGCTTTCTAGAACCAGCAGTATCTCGTAAAATCTGTAGTATGTCGGTATTTGCAATGTAAGCTTCTGCTTCGGCCATAGTGTTAAATCCCACTTGAACATAATACCTAGTACCTCGGGCTATAGTCACCGCTACCTGCGGACTCCTAGCCCTAATCCTATTTTCTAGAATAGCCTTCACCCTAATTTCAACAGGAGGAGCATTATTAACCAGAGTATACCCTAATTCATGCATCTGCTTACAATAGGATAAAGAGGCCTGTCTTAACATTAAATCCTTAATATGCATAGACTCAATACTAGAGGTATCCATAACTCCTAGTAACTTAATCTCTAAAGCCTGTATATTGTACTTCTCCTGTATTACCCTATTTCTATACTTATTACTTCCCAATTCATCAATTAAACGTCCTATTAGCTTCACTATTGAACGAGTATGTAGAACCTGACAGACCATACCCTCTTGACATACAAGGGCTACAACCCCGGGCTGTAGAACATCTTTAACTGATAACGACAATAAATCCATCATATGTACACCTCAAATCTAGGATCTCCCCATCCACCGTGGTATGCAGACATATCTCCATGATAAGTCATATAGAAAGTACTATCATATACAGTGGAATAATGGAGGGTATCAA
>OFQY01000405.1_pt1 | contig 17740 bp, 36 predicted proteins | sample 1542991 | NCBI WGS metagenome assembly OFQY01 (sample SAMN07774224, study PRJEB24372) | wastewater metagenome | isolation source: Exp Tend VB 10WW | collected 2016-02 | reverse complement strand
CCCCGGCGCCGTCCGCCGACGTCCCCGCGGTCACAGGAGCGTGCCTCGCCATCACCCGCAGCCGGTGGGTGCTGCTCCCCGCGCTCCGGAAGGGGAGGGCGGGCGACCGCGCCAGGGGATCAACTTAGACGCGGGGCGGATCGGGTAAGGGCTGTCTGTCAGGCCAGCCGGTTGCCGTCCAAGGCGTCACCCTCTCTATATGCCAGAGAGGGGAGGGCGCGTCAAGCCCTATAATCAAAGAACGCATGAACGATTAAGCGGTTCCACGGACGGCGCACATAGTCATTGCGCGTAACGCGAGGAAGCCAAGGGAAATCCTTAGAGATTTGTAAGTGCCATTTACCGAACGAAATATTGACAATAAGATTGCTCATTTTCCCCAACCTCCCCGCCCCTCAACTGGCCACGCCATGCGATGCGTAAAACCAAGCCAATAACGACGCAAGGCGTTAATCGCCTGATCTGCCGTCGCATAGCCTTCCATTGGATGCCAGACGCCTTTGCAGTCGAGCACAAACACTAGAAAAACCATGCCTATTTCCTCCCCGCAATCCGCCGCACCTTCGCAGGCGCGTTCTGTTCCCACTTGTCGAGCGTTTCCCACGGCAACGCATTATTGTGCATATCTGCTCGCGTGGCCGGGCGTCCAAGCCCTGCAGTTTGAAGCCAAATAACGCATCGTGCGCGCGGCGGGATCATGCACCCCACAATGCAAGCGCCGATTTCAAGCGCTTCTTCTTCGTTTTCCGCGAGAATATGCGCGGTGAAGCGCGAGCCCTTGGCCGCGTCATGCATAAGCCAACGGACGCGCACTAGTTGCTGAAACGGATAGTCGCCTTTCATGGCGCAACCTTTCCCGGCCTATGTCCTGGCGTATAAACGTGCGCGGAAGCAACGCCGCACGCGCTTAACGCAGCGTCGGCGAATTTGACTGCGTCGTCTCCAAAGTCAAACCAATGCCGCGTAGGGTCGCAATAAGTAAGATGCTCGCCCTCATCCATCTGCACGACCACAAGCCACTTTTTTGAAACGTCAATCATCGCCTACCCCTATTTCTGAAACTGCGAGCGCGTGAGCGCATAGCCCGCGCCGCCCGGCTCATAGTCCGCTAGCAAAAGTTTCGCTTGTTCCGCAGTGCATTGGTTGAAATCTACCATGCAGCAAACGTAGCCGCTCGCATGTACGAAGAAAAGCTCCTCGCTAAACGGCACAAACTCGCGACGCGAACGCGCGCGTTCATGCTGTAAGCGCTGCTCTAAAAATTCTTCCGCACATTCAATGCACATAACCGACCCCTAGAACAGCGCGTCACTTGGCGAGAAAAGCGGCCAAGCCCACACATGGTCATAATGCTTGCGCATTACTTTGACGTTAAACGCCGCTTCCAAATCGTCCGGCGCGTTACCGAGGTAGCGCCACTTACCGAATTGCATGGCGTAAATCATCCACATTAGAACGCCCCCCAAGGCATACCCGGCCCCATGATTGCGAACATCGCTTTAGGGTCCGGCCTTTCCATAGCCTCCTCTAGCGCTTCCATAAGCGTGTCGTAAGGCCACGGCAAAATAAACCAATCCGGGCGCGCGTCTTTGCGCCAAATCCCGTAGGTATAGAAGACGACAAACATTAGGTCGCCTCCGCTTCGCACAATTCGCAGCGCGCCGCGCCGCCCGTAAGGCGTTGGCAAAGAACGCAGCGCGCCTTATGCCCTGTCCAACCGTCCATTGTGGAGGGGAACGCAGGCGACACGGCAACATTGAACCCGCGCAAATGTGCGCCGGTAAGCCGGGCGATTGTCTCGCGCAATTCCGGGACCGGATCAGCGTCAAATACCCCCTGCCAAGTGCAGCCCGGCCCCACCGTCGCCATATGGTCGAATTGAGCGGAGCGCGATTGCATCGCCTCTTCCGCAAAATAGAGCATAGCGGACGCAGTGACCAAAAACCATTGGCCAACTTTGCGCGAATATCCAAACACAACAAACACGGCCTAAACCTTCCTTGAAAATTCGCCGCACCAATCGGCGGGACCGATTTGTGGAAAAACGGTAACGCAAGGCGTTGACATAGTAGCGGGAACCGTTGGCGGGTAGCGGCGGCAAACCATATCAAGCCCGCGTATCGGCAGCGAAAACCTACACACTCCGCACTCCTCTTTTTGCGGCGTCGCGTCGCGGTCAAAAACGTGCGCCCAAGGGAAGTTATCAGCGTGACGGATTGCAGCAATGCGGCGTCCGTGGGGATTGAAGCGCATTAATTCATCAAGCACAACTTGCGCCCGGTGCGAGCTACCTAAACCGGAACACGCAAGAACCCATCCGCGCACTTCATAGTCAGAGCGCCACACGCTCCAATGCGATTGATTATCCACGACTAAACCCCCAAAGCCTTTCGCGCCCGCGTCGCGCCAAGCGTTTGCAGCATCCCTTCCGCCGCTCGCACTTTGGCGATGAATTGGCGAAACTGTAGCCACGCCAATTTGTGTTCCGCTGAAAGCGGGTTTTGGTTTGTCGCGTCCATACGCACGCTAGCCGCTTGCGCTTGTCCGCGCCATTCGGAAAGGCGTTGTCGCAAGTCCGCGATGCGATCAAAATTTGACATTATCAATAAACCCCCAAAAGATGCCCCGCCCAAGCGAAGCAATAAAGCATGAAAAGAACAGAGCCGATTGTGTCTATTTGGTCGCGGGTCACAGCGCCGCCTCAACAAAGTCTGCCTGTTTGTTGAAGCGAATACGGACCTTAGAAAAGCCTTCGCGCGGCCCGATGCTTTCCGCATCCACGCGATTGACTGCCATATTGGCCCACCGTGACAGGCCAACGATTGTAAAGTCGTGGCCTGCCTGCCAAGCGGCAAGCGCTTGTGCGGGTGACGTGTAGTCGCGCCCATAGCGCGGAACGATAACTAGAACGCTCATGGTGTGAAACCTCCCGTCGCCCCTGACTGCGACCCGCAAAAGATAGCCTGACACTACCTAACGCCCGGTGAACATACCATTTCGCCTGCGGAAAGCCAACACAAATCCGCTTGCAAAACGACGATTTACTTGGCATAAAGAAAAGCGCTCTAAAACATGCGTCACCGGAAACGCGAAAGCCCCGGCTAACCAAAGAGGACTTGAAAACATGGAAACCATGAACATCGTGAATAAGCTTTCGGTCAAGACCATGAACCTTGACCCGGCTTCGCTCACGGAAAAACTGGAAGAAAACAAGATTGTCGTGATCGCCCGCATGTATGGACAAATCACAGACTATAAAATCGGCAAGTCGAAATTTTCAACGGATGACCTGCCGAAAGAAGACGTAAAGTTTCGCGGGACGTTTGAAGGCGTGAACCTCGTTACGGGCGAAGTCTTCAATTCGGGCGTTTGCTTCCTCCCCGGCAACGTGACCAACGTGTTGCGCGCCGCCGTTGACAGCAAAGCGGACGACGAAATTGGCGTGCAATTTGGCGTCGAAATCGGCGCGAAGAAAGTCAAGCGCCGGGACGGAACGTGGGGCTACGAATTTACCGCCGCCGTTCCCAAGAACCCGGAAGCGGCTGACCCGCTCGCGGCGATGCGTGAAACCATGAAGGCGCTGCCGGGCGGCTACGCGCCGTCCACCACGGTTACGCCCGCCATCGAAAACAAATCCGCCGAGAAGGCAGCGGCCAAGAAGGGCTAGAACGGCCCACGGTTTAGACGCGAGTACTTGGGAAACAAAAGCGCCCGCCAAACCCTCAACGGTTTGGCGGGCGTAAGTTTGTGGGCTTCCGGGCAGGAAGACGGGGGCGGCTAGATGCGCTTTGCTTTGCGCGCCTTGGGCCGAATTTTGACAATAGCGCCAGCCATCGCGGAAAAGGCGGAAGCCTCTTTTGCCGTTCCGATGCCTGCGCCGTGGTAGCGGTTTTTGGCTCGCGTATAGCTACGCCCTTTCGTGGTTTTCTTAGCCATAGGTTTTCCACTTCGCTGAAACGCGCGTAACCGCGAGGATGAAAACAAGGGGGATAAGGTTTGACCCATACTGCCCCAAAACTTCCGTGTTTCCGACAAAGAGCGCTTGGCCATAAGCGGAGGCCACAACGGTTCCTGCGATCCACTCAACAAAGCAGGCGTTTTTAGAGCGCTCAACAAACGTCGAAAGAAGCTCGCGCACGCTCTCAACAATTGTCGGGCGCGTCATTGGAACGCCAGAGGTATCAAGAGCGTGCGCCAAGGCTTAGCCCTCCGCTTTGGGCTGCGTCGCGGGAACCACGCGCCAGAGGTTTTCCGCCGTCAATTCCCAAACGTAGCCGGGCGGGATTTCGACGGGCGGCGGCGCGGTGATATGGGCGCTCGCTTTGTTGGCCGTTTCGATAGCGGCAGCAACGGTTGCGTTCGCTTCGTTCGTGCGGTTGTCAATGAGCGGTTCCGCCTTGACGGCAACGGCGGCAACTTCCGCTTGGATTTCCAAGCGATCCGGAATGCCGTTGTTATTCACGTCCTCGTCAATGCCAGCAAGCAGCGCGTTTACCGACTTCCGTTCGCCCGGCATGAGCGCTTGATTAACGAGAAGGATTTCAAGCAGCGCTTTAATGCGCGGCCAATTGCGGATGAAAAAAGAGACTTTGTCCAAGGTACCTACTCCGGTTAGTGTTTAGTTGGCGGTTTTTTATTGGGCCGATTGCCCTTCAACGGCCCCGCTCGCGTACCCTTGCCGCCGTCTTCAAAGATTGCGCGTGGTTCGGAACCGCTGAACGGTTCCTCTGCGGGGAAGTCAACTTTTAGCGTCGGATTTGACGCAAACGGATTGCGCGGTTTTGGCGCTGCTTTGCCAGCCTTTGCGGCGGCAGCGCTTACGCGCGGATTTGAGATAATCGGCCCACCGAAATCCGGGCGCGGGTCGCCGCTATGATCCGGCCCCGCGCCGTCGCCTTCGCCTTTGCCAGCGCCGCCAAGCAGGCTGCCGCCGTTGCGAATTGCGCGGCCCGTTGTGATACCGCTAGAGCGTAGCCATTCCTCGCGGAAAGAACCGAACCCAAGACGCGGCGCGAGGAGGGCAGCGCCGCCAATGCCGATAAAGAGGAGGCCAAGCAGGGCAAACATAATGCGTTGACCATCGCCCCATTCGCGAAGCCCTTGCAGCACGTCTCCCGCCGCTTCCGCTTCATCGCGCACGGCGCGTCCAGCGCGTACCAACGGATCGTTGTCTCGCGCTTCATCCGTTATGCCGCGAATACGCTCTTGGTTGCGGCGGAAGTCTTCCCGCGCATTTTCTAGAGCGTTTTCCGCTCGCTCAAAAATGTTGCCGCTGCCCTTGCTTCCATTCTTGCCAACGCCAAGCGGCGCGCTAGCCGGATCGCCCGCGCGCGTTTGCGGCCCCGCCGTGTCCGTGTAACCGTCTGGCGTGTCCGCGATATTCATAAGCGTCACGCCTGCAACTTTATTGTTGCCATAAGAAGGCATGAAAAATTGTCCGGCATATCCGCCGGTTCCGGTACGCATCCCCATGAGGGAAAGAAGGGAGCCCGAATTAGCCAACCAATTGGCCCCGTTGCATGACGCCCGGACGCGCAACGCTACGATACGTTGGCCGCGCTTCGGAAACCAACCCGTCAATTTTGGGGAACGGGTTGAACGGATCGCGCGACGCTTCAATGGTAACCGTGTAGCTCTCCGGTGTAGAGGAGAAACCAAGCGGATTTTTGTTGCTGGCAGGAAGGCGGGAAAGCATGGGCGAAACTCCTCTTATACTGCGAACGTGAAACCGCCGCTGCCAATGTTGCCAAAGTTTTGCGCGCCGCTTAAGTCAATCGGCGGCACATAGCCGCCGTCTGGCGTGTAGCCGCCCGGCACAAATCCAACGTCTTGCATGGTGCCGGGGGAGGGGCCAACGGGAGCCGGGCCAACCGGGTTTTGTGCATACGGGCCAATATAGGACGGCGCGGGCGATGGTTGATAGGGGGCAACGGGGGCAGCGAAAAGCGGGACGGTAGGGCTGGAAAAGATAGCCGCCAAACGTGAAGCAAACGTAGAGCCGCCATCCGCGCCGATTGGACCGAACGCAAGCCCGCCCGTTCCGTTCGCGCCAGCGCGAGCCGCAACGGGGCGATATGCGTCAGCCGATTGCACAAGGCTTGGCGCGCTTGTGACATACATCAGATTGCGCCCCACGCTTTCCCGCGCCGCGCGCGTGCGATCCGGGCCGCGCGGTTTGTCCAAAATTGGATAGGACGCAACCGCGCCCGCAATCGGCTGCCCTGGCGCGTCTTCCTCGCGCAAGGTTTGCTGCGAAAAAAGCGCTTGCAAATTTGAGAGAAAGCCCATGACCTAGAACCTAATCGAGAAGGGGCCAAACGAGAAGCCTTTAGACTTGCTCGCCTTGGCCGCGTTGACCGCGCCTTGCGCTTGGATTTGCGCCGCCTGAATATACGCGCTGCTCTCTTGCGAAATCCGCGAGATTTCCACATCGCGAAGCGCGTTCACTTCGTTCATGGAAACCGCGCCCGCAATCATAGCCGCGTCCGTGCTTGCTTGATAGCCAACGGTTGTAACGCGCTCTTGGCTATCAATTTGCGCGCGGCCAAGGTTGTAAGCGCGCTCCCCGTTGCGGTCTTCCAACTGATAGCCAAGCTTTGTAAGCTCCGCTGCGAGCGAGGTTTCTTGCGCACGGATTAGCCCCTCGTTTTCCGCGAGGCGAATTGACGTGGCCGCACTGAGTTGCGCCATTTGAACAGACGTTGACGCCTGCAGCGCCGCATCAGGGGAGGGGCCTGTCTGTGGCGTGGCCGCATAATTCGACGTGTCCGAACCGCCGCCCGCGCGACCCATAAGAGCCCATAGCAAAATCAGCGCGACGCCAACGCCGCCGATTGTTGACAGGATTGGACGTTGGCGAAAAAAGTCAAACATGGCGCGCGCCTTTCTCTACCGCCGCACAAGCGGTTGCGTGTAGGTTTGCGGCACAAGGTTGCCGGGGATGATACCAAGGCCGGGGAAGAACCCGGAATAAAGACCTGGCGTCAAGCGAAAATCGCGGCGCGTAAAACGGCCCGTTCCCGTCGCTGAATAGACAGGGCCGGAAAACATGCTCTTGAACACCAAGTTTTTGTTTGGCGTTGTGGGGAGCGGTCCTTCAAAATATCGCGCCGTTGGATTGTAAGCCATTGGGTGCGCCTTTCAGGCTTACGGGTGCGTCGTGAAATTGGAACCCGATTGGAACAGCGACGCGCCAGTGACTGGCGCGGTAGCGGCGGCAAGCACGCGGCTCACGCCCGTTGCGCTGCTATCAATGACCTTGGACGTGCGCGCATTAGGCGACACGATAACGGCAAGGCCAGCAAGCCCAATGAACATTCCAAGAATTGTGGCGAGTGTAGCGCCTGCACGTTCCATTTGAAATCCCTTCCTAGTTTGCGACGCGCCCGGAAGCGAACGCGCGGCCCATGATTTGCGCTTGTATGAGAGTGATTAAATCCACATCGCGGGAGTTAACCAAAATCATAACCAACAAAAGCAAGCCCATAAGAGCGCGCGACATTGGCTTTAGTACGTCGATCGTTCCGATAGCTGCCAAGAGCAAGAAAGCGAGCGCCCAAGCGGTGAACGAACCCGGCCCCGAAAACTGCGTTGACCATAGCTCTCCTAATTCGCGTTGCTTATTGTTGACCGCTGCCGCTAGCAGCATCAGCCCCACGATTAGAAACACTATCGGCATTGAGGAGGCTACCTTTTCCGGCCTTCGATAAGCCCACGATTTCCGCGAGCATGGCGAGTTGCCCGGTCTTGGCGCTATAGATGATATAGCCCGCGATCAGGAAACCCGCCAGCGCGTTCATTAGGCAACCGCCGACACAAGTCGGTTGAGCATGTTCTTAGAACCGGCCCAATAGGCGATGCCGATAGCCGCAAGGGTCACAAGACCAACGCCAAAAATACGCATGTTCAATCACTCCCTTTTGAGAAGACCAGCGAGAGAACGCGGGTCCAAAGATAAGTCACAACCATGACCAGCCCCAAGCCGGCAGCTAGCTCTAGAGCGCTAGTTTTGCCGTCTTGGTTTGGATCAAATGGCGAGGCGAGAAAATCGCCCACAACATTGCCAAGGCCGTTCATTGGTTTTCGCCTTACGTGTTCATGGCGTTAGACGACGCCTGCAAAATGGTGGCCGAACGACCGAACATTTCCCAGCCAATCCAATGCGTCGCGCCAGCGGTGACGGCGGCAGGGTTGAACACAAGGGCGCAGTTACCGAAATTCGCGGTGTTAATCGTGAAATCGCGGTGATCGAACCCATAGAAGCCGGGCGGCAAATCGCCAAGCATTTGCTGCCGCACATAAAGCGCGATGGTTGCAGGGTTCTGCTTCCATTGCATCAGCGAGTTGGCGTATTGGAGGCCGTAATAGTTGACGTCCGATCCGGTGTTGAAAACCCCCGCGTTATCGTAGCACGTAAGCGTGCTGAGATATTCGCGCTCGTTTGCATACGAATAGGTGTTGTCAACGTTGGCCGTTGGCGTGGGGTACGTGCTGTCTTGCAGCATGTACTGGTGCGCCAAGTCATCCATCGGCAGGATATATTGGCCGCTCTGCGTAGGCAGTTGGTCATAGAGAATTTGCGTAACTTGAACCGTCACGTTCCCGGACCACGCAACCACGGTGCTCGCGCCGCCCGCAATCGCGTTGAGCGGGTCGCCCGTGGTATAACCGGGCGTCATGTTGAGGTTGACGGTTAGCTGCGTCGTCGCGTTGATAAGTTGCAGCATAATAGCGCCGCGCAAATCAGTGGGCGAATAAGCCACCGGGACGTAATAGAACATGTTGAGCGCGGCGGTTCCGTTTGTCGCGGCCACGGTAGAGGCCAGCGATTGGACGGTGTAAACGTTGCCCATGTTCATGGGGAGGTTGTTGGCATACGCGCCGCCGAAACCTTGGCCCGCTTTCATCGAGTTGTTGAGGGCGAAGTGATAGCCCTTGGAATTGTGCCGCGTGACGTTGTTCGGGTCAACGAATTGGAAGCGGTCAACCGCGTTGGCCGCGCCAAGGTTCGTGCGCGTCGCTTGGCTGCCGCCAGTGTTTGCGATGGTACCCGAAACTTGGACCAAAAAGCCAACCAAAAGGCCGGTCAAATTCGGTTGAAATTGCATCTGGTTTTGGCCAGCGGCAATTTGAGCGGCGGAAAGCGTTTGCGCCGGGAGCGGTAGGCGAAGCGGCATGGCCACTTCCAGAACCGCCGCGCGATTGGCGAGGTTTTGGGCTTTGGCTTGGCGGATCGCTTGGGCCATTTCTTGTGCGTTCATTTTCAGGCGCTCCTATGTTTGCGCGGACTTCGCCGCGCGAAGCGGCCACGAGAGAAGGGCAACAAACACAACCGCGATTGTTGCCATAGCGGGAACAGTCACCCAATTGGCGGGAGACTTCAAAAGCGAGAGGTTGATAACGTCCATTAGGCCACCGCCGTAGCCGGGTCGTTTTTCGCAACCATTTTGCGCCACAGCACGCTAATCGCGCCGAGGGCCGCAAAGAAGATCAGAACCATAAGGCCAATCGTGATCGTATTGGCGACGGTTACGTCAAGGGTGTTTTCGTCCATCTTTCTACTGCCTCACAAGCGTTTGACTTTTTTCGGCCGTCTCCGGTCGAAAACGTCTAGAACCTCTTGCCCGTAAGGTAGCGGCGCTGTGTGCGCTAGACGCTTCTTTTTGGCGTCGAAATAATAGCTTTCGTACTCCCCCAAGGTTTCCGGGTAGTTAACCGGGAGCCCTTTGATATAGCGCTTGCAAACTGTCTTGCGGTCTTCCTCATCGAAAAGCTCGAACATTTGGAAGAAATTCGCCTCGCTCAAAACCTCGCGCGAAAGGCCGGTAGGCCGTTGGCTTAAAATGATCGTGGGGATGCGAAGCGAGCGCCCTTGCGTCATGAGCGCGCGAAGAAACCGCGAGCCGCGCGGGTTGTCGCCGCTAAGCATCGTCCCTTCGTCAATGTAGAAACCGCACTTTCCGCCGCGTTCGTATGCCTGCCGAAAAAAGGGTTCCATTTCGTAGGGTTCCGGGGGAGGGCGCACGACGAATAAACCCGCGTGCTTTGGCAGCACGCCCGTATGCGAAATTTCCTCCGCTGGCAGTTGCGCAACTTCGCTATCGCGTTTGTAGTCAACCACGATCCACGGCATTTTGTCATAGGAGCGATAGGACAAATGAAACAGCCCGGCCACGGTTTTACCCGTTCCGTTTTGGCCTCCGATAAAGAACCGGTGACTATCGTCAGGCAGTCGCAGCTTGTCCATTGCCCGCCGCTCGCATCCTATTGATCGCCAAAATTTCCAACATTTTCGGGCCGTAAAAAGCGCCGAACATAAGCGCCGCGTGCGCGTAGATCATAGCGCGCGGGTCAACGCCTGCGTTGTGCAAGTCCGCAACGTTGGCCATTGCTTCCGCGAGCAGCAACGCTTCTTCTTTCGACGTTGCCAGAGGGCGCAAAGCGTCAACCGTTCCCGCAAGCATATTGTGCACGCTTGCGAGCGTTCCAGCCATCGCGTCAATCATCGCTATACGCGCTTGGCCTTTCGCGGGCTGCCGCCGAATAGGGCGCGCATCAGGGAGCCGCGCTTCGCTGGCGTCGTTTCTATCAACGCTTCCGCCGCTGTTTTGGCGTCCTGATTTTCGGCCCGGCTTTCCTCTTGGGGTTCCGTCTTTGCGGTATCCATATCGAGCGCCAGCGTTTCCGCTACCACTTCCACCGCCGCTTCCGTCTTCACTTCCGTGGAAGCCATCCGGGAGCGCAAATCCGCTAACTCCGATTGGAGTTGAGAGATCGTCTCCCCCTGCGTCGTCATCTGAATTTGTGCGCTCAACCATTTTTGTTCAAACTCCTGCTCTGTTTCCCGGATTTTTGCCGCTGCCTCAACGTTCGCTTCGGCGGCTTGTGTTTCAGCCAAACTTGCGGCAGCGTTCGCGGCTGCAACCGTGACGGCGGCAGCTTGTGCGATTTCTGCATTAGGTTCCGCCGTTGCTGGCGCTGGCGTTGTCGTCACTTCTAAAGTCGTCATTTTCTTTGCCTCCATTCAACCGCGCGCGGCGTTCCGATGCGAGCCGCAAAACTTCGCTATATTCTAGCACTTCACTTGCGCCGAATTGCGCGTCATGGATGCGCTTCACCATAGCGTGCGCCTCAATGTTGCGCGCTTCCATCGCATTGAAGCGCGCCTCCAAATCCTGCACTTTCGCTGGCAAGTCTTCCACAAACGCCGCAATTTCCTTGGCCTTGTCAGCCGGTAGGAACGCTTTCAAAATAAGACCAATGTCCATCTAAAAATACTCCGTTACCCGGACGCCGCCCGTTGCGACGCTCCAAAAGCCGCGCTGTTCTCCCGCATAATTGAACGGGTTTTCGTAGTAACCGCGCGGCGGAATTTCTACGCTGAAATTTGTGCTACTCGCCACGCCTGCCGCGTTGAGCAAATAAAGCGTCCCGGCGCTGTCATTGAAAAAAGAACGGCCCTTGCATCGCGCGTTGGCGCTCGCAATAATCGTATCCGTGAGCGCGGCTGCAATCGCATAGGGAACGCTCGCGCGTGCGGCTGACTGCACAAGGCCGGAAGGGGAGGGCGCGAGCGCTAGCGGCGCGGTTGCCGTGGCCAATTGCACGACGCCCGACGCTTCGCCAATAAGCTCGATTGCGAAAGGCTCTTTGATAAGCAGCGGTTGCCAGCCGCTAGAACCCGCTGCGAAAATCACGCCTTGCTTTGTTTGCTGGTCACGAACGCGAACCGCGCCGGGATAAATGCTGGCGTCAATATAGACGCTTTGCATCGTGCTGATCTGGCCAGCGGCTGACTTGGCCTTTAAGTCAATGACGCTCACAACGTTCGCGACAAGCGTTTGCGGCCCCAAATAGAGCGCGCCAACAAGCCCTTGCGGGTTTGCGCCGGTAAACTGAAAGGCGCTTTGGTCGCTCATTTTGCGGGCGGTTCCGCCAGATAAACGTGGTTTGTATGCGGCCCTAATTCTTCCGTGCGATTGAACACATAAAGCACGCCTTCGCGCTCAACGTTTGCGGGAGGCGTAAAGCCGGGCTGTTCAACGCGCTGTTCAATAAGTTTTTGCGCGTCATGCGAGCCAAGAGAAACCGTGATAAGCATTTGTAGCCCTCTTAAATAACTGACATTCCAGCCATCGACACTGACTGATATGTGTTCGCGCCCATCGCTTGCGAGTACTCAATAGTCATGGCGGAATTTGCGCTCCCCACAATGTTGAGGCCGGATAGCGCGATTTCGCTTTTCTCGCCCGCAACCGCTGGCAGCGCGCAATAACCCGCCCAAATAATTGTGCCGACGCCGCTTGCACCATCGCGAACGTAAACCGCGCGCGCAATCGCGGCAGGCGCGGCAGAGTCCGACACTGCCGCCGCTAAAATCGCTTGCAACACATGACGCACGCCAGCGCCGCCCGCTGCCTTGCTTACCGTCGCTTGCGTATTAGCAGCGGGCACATTGTTTACGGCCCATTGGCCGGGATGCGCGATAACTTGCGCGCTTTGAACCGCTGCCGCGAGTTGTGCTGCGCTCGCTGGAATATATGCGCCATTCATTATGACAACTCCGTATAAGAATAAGAACCGGCAGCAACGCCGGTAAAGACGCGGATTTCGCCGCGATAGTTGAACGGGATTTCTACCGTCCCGTAGGCCGGGACTTGATACGTGTAAGCGGTAGCGCTCGCGGCTGCCGCGCTAAGCAGCAAATATGCAACGTTGGCGCTCGCGTTGAAAAACACCGCGCCTTTGCGTCCCGCCGTGGCCGTGTCAACCGTCATAGAAGCGGCGGTAAAATTGACGCTTGCTTGTGTGCCGGTTGCGCCGCCGTCTTGCGAGACGTTGAGCGTTGACATATCGGACGGCAAAACCACGCGCAAACTTTGCGCCATTGTGCCTTGGCCAAGCGCGGCGGGGAAAAGCGCCAGATACGCGGCCCATTGAGAAAGCGCGCCTTTAAGCGTTGCAATCACGCTCGCCGCGCTCGCGGGATTTGTCACCGCTGCGTCGGCAAGCGCGCCTTGCGTCACGTTGGCCGCATCTGCAACCGTGGTAGCGAGCGCGCTTTGATTGCTCGCAATCGTGACCGGAAAAGACGCTGCCATAAGCGCTTGGCCAAGGGCCGGAATACGCGCGAGCAATGTCACCCAATTTGTCAGCGCGCCTTTGACGTAGGCCAGAAGCGTTGCAGGCGTGGCCGGATTTGTGACCGCTGCGTCAGCCGCCGCGCCAAGGTTCACAATAGCGCCGTCAGCCGCGCTAATCGCAACCGTGCCTGAAATCGTTACGATTGTGCCGGAAGCGTTCACGCTCCACACAATCGCAGGCATTGGCATGTTCATATAAAAGAACGGCAACACGCCCGCATCTAGGCGGTTGAAAATGAAAGTCGGGTCGCCATTCATCAACACCGGCAAATAGCCTTGTGCGCGCGGCGGAATTTGAATGACTTGGCGCGAGCCGCGCATGGTGACATAAAGCGGGTTATCGCTGCCGCGATTGTCGATATAAACCGATTGCCCGGTTTCCATGACGCTTTGCGCCACTTCCGGGACTAGCTCCAATGTGAAATCAGTTGAGACTGCCAGCGGGACGAAATAACGCAGCATCCCGCCGCCTTCTTGGCCTTCCTCAATCGGTTTGGGTACTTGGCCGTAGGGGATTGGCTGAAACGCCAATTGGTTCGGGTCGGTTCCGCTTGTCATAGGCCGGGCCTCGTTTGGGGGATATTTCGCCCCCAAAATAGAGCCCGGCCTTTAAGCGGGAGTTAACCGACCATCTGCAAAGGCGGCAAGGTCCGGTCATTGAGCGTTTTAATCAGCCCCATTGCCTGCGCCGCGCTCATGCCGTCCGCGTGCGTGGCCATTGCATAGCCAAGCTCGCTAGCCTCGCGCCAGACGTTTTCCGAAACGCGGCCAAATTCAACCACGGTTCCCGGCTCGCCTTTTGCCGTCCAAAAGACAGCAAGAAAGTTGCTAGGGTCGTCGCAATCAAATTCCGCGCCCATATCATTGAGAATGACCGCGCCCGTTCGGGTGACGGTTGCTTTGACGCTGTAACGCATGGTTTTGCCCTTTGTATTTTTGCCGTGGTAACGCTTCGCATTTATGCGCCGAAAATTCCTTATCGTTCGCAAACGTGAAACCGCAAAAGAGACAACGCTGGAACATATGAGCGTCATACATTGGCCGGATTAAAGAACGGTTTGCGCACATGGTTTAGCCTCCCTTCATAATGATATATGCTTCGCTAATTGCGTCACCCTCTGGCGTAGTGACAAAATCGCCCGCCATGCGTTCCGCCAATTCCAGCCCGAAAGACTTGTTGTAAGGCGTGCTTTCTACGCGGTCCAAATTGCGCGGGCGCAACGTATGGATATAGGGCTTGGCAGGGGAGGGCATTTCCACAAGGCTGCGTTTGTGGCGCGGGTGCGCAAAGAGCGTGCGCTCGCTATCCTGCGTCACTGTTCCGGCCAATTCCCATTTGCCGCGCGCGAGCGCTTGGCGAGGCGTCACCATTTGAAAGCGGATAGGCAAGCTCAATTCCGCCCACCATTTCTCATTAGCGGGGATGCCTTCGATTATGCTCCACTCTGGCGGCTCGCTCAACATGCGATCAAATTGCGCGTCCAACGCATCGAGCCGCGCGATTAAATCCGCGCCGTTTACGCCGCGCGATTTCAGTTTGACAACTTGTTTCTTGCGGCCCTCGCGCGCTTTGTCATCCCAATAAATGCCGGGGAGGAATATGCTTAGGTTGCGCTTTTCCGTTTCTTCCCATGCGCCCAATTCATCCGGCGCAATGTTGAGCGTGGGGTGACGCTGATCAAAGTATATGCCATCCGTCGCGATTTTCAGAACAGCCGCCGCGCCGCGCGGATGCGTTGCGATTGCGTCCAAAATCATCGTGCGCGTTCCCGCCGTGATTAGGCTCGCATAAATCGGGTCCGCATGTTTGGGAAGTCCGATGCTCTGGGCTTTCTTGCCGTAGCACGAATTATTTTTTAGCTTGTATCCAATGCCTACGGGCGTCTTTTTTCCGACTGCTTTGCGCGCTTCAAAACTCGCGCGCATCCCGCGAAACGGCGGCAGGCATTTGCAGGGCTCATAGGTGATAGCCTCCGCGCAAACGATTTTGTCAATCAAACCCGCGCGTTGTGCCGCCTCCAATTCGTGACGCCAAAACCAACCGCTTGTATAATCGGGGCGGTTTATTTTGCCGTGTTTGTCGCGGTGGAGCATCGCGCCTAGATATGGGTTTGAGCCCTCCACACTGGCGCGCACAAGCTGCCATTTCGACGGCGCTATTTTCTTGCCCTTCGCGTGCGTCCATTGGCCGTGCAGCAAACAGGGAAGCTCGCTTTGTATCTTTGGGTACGCGCTCACTATGTCGTATTCCCAAGAGGAGCCTTTTACGTGGCCGTGCGCGCACGCCTCAAACCAACCGCCATAATACGCCTTGCGCGCCGCATCCATTGCTTGCGCGAATATCGGTTCGCGTTGCGCCTTTTCCTGCAACGCTTTTGCGGTGTGGCCGTGGCAGTTTTCGTCCATCCATTTTTGCGCGATTTGGCCGGGTCCATACCATTGGTCACGCAATAGCTGCACGCCCATGCCTTCCTTGAAACCCTCCGCTAAAATTTTCATCATGCGAGAAAGCACGCGATTTTCTGTCACGTTGTATTCAATCATAGCCTTGTCAAATTTGGCCGTCGCGCGCTTCGCTTTGCCTTCCTCAATGATCGCCATTTCTTCGGGCGTCGCAATTTCAATCGGTGCGCCGCTCTTGTCCTGCCAGCCTAAAATTGCCGTCGCAAAGGGTTGCTGGTAGAACGGGCCAACGTCGCAAATATGCATCCACTTCTTTGCGCCCGCGCGGCGGATTTTGAAACGCTTCATGCCAAGCGCGTCAAATTCCCAGCCGTCAAATTCAACCGGGAAAGGCGTTGTGTTGCCGCCGCTCTTTGTGCGTGCGCGGCGTTCCGCGCTCAACAACATTGCGACACGTTCGGCGGGGAGGGTGCGCAACCATTGGGCAAAATCGTACCCGAGATAATAGCCGCAATAAACTGCCGCGTCGTTTTCCGCGAAACAGTCAAGCAGGAAATCCGCGATTTCGGGGAAGCGCAAATGCTCGCCCTCGCGGTGATAGGAACGCTCGCCAACGGAAAGCAGCACATACCTATGCGAGCCGTCGGGTAGGGTAACGCCTTCACCGTCAACGCCAATAAATTCGGGTATGTATTCGGCGCGCTGGCGCGTGCGCGCGGCGTTTGTGTTGCGCCCGCAATCGGGCGTGCAACGGGTTTGGTTTAAGCGCGTCGTGCGAAAGATTGCGCTGCAACCTACGCAGGTTTCTTCGCGCGATTTAATGACGGAATATAGGAAGGTCATAGGTAGATTTTACGGCCAAGTAAAACTTTGGCGGCAGCGATTGCCTTATCACGCTCGCGCTTTTGGCGACGTGCTACGCCTTCCGCATGGAGACGCTTTCCATATTCAAGGTTTGAGAGATCGCCAACGGGCGCTTTTTTCTTGCGTCGTTTTGCCATTGCGTTTCGCTCCTCAGTGATAGCACATAGGGTCAGTGTCCCAATAGTCGTCGTCTTCTCCCTGCCAAATCCAATCCCATAATTGTTGTTTGCTGGCGCGTGCGATTTTCTTTAGGCGCTCGATTGTTTGGGGCGGTTGAATTGGACCCTCCGGGCGGGGATAATGCGGCGTATCGAGCCAACGGCGCGCGCCTTCATCGCTCCAACGCTTGCTATCGCCAAAGGTCTTTTCCATTTTGGAAAACGCGGCGGCGCTCCATTCCTCGCGGGTTTTTGCCCCCTCCCCTTCTGTAGAGGGGCCGCTGATTTTGTGCTTAGAGGGGAGCCCGAGAAATTCCCAACGCTCAATGCCTGCCGCTTTGGCCTTCGCGCGGGTTTCCGGCCTACGCCATGAATTGTATTTCGCAGGCGAAACGCCCGCTTTTTTGTATCGCTCTTTGGTCTTGGGCTTTAATTCGGACCACGCCTTGCCGCGTAGGGGCTTGCGTTTCGTGTCCGAATTAGGTATGGTTTTCTTACTCGCCATTCGCGTTCGGCCCGCGTTTGTGCGATCAGGGCGGGGAGCCCTTTTCGCGTTTTCCTTTGGCTCCCCGCCCGCTTGCACCCGGACAAATCGCCAACGGAATTGAGCCTAACAGGCAATGATTTATTGCGCGTAAATGCATTACATAAGCGAGAGCTTTAGTATGGTTTCGTTTAGGGTTCTTTCTTATGTGTTAGCGTGGGCGGTTATCGGAAGTCTTTACGCTTGCGCTGTAGCATTTGACGGGTATTCGCCAACGCATTGCGAGTATTCGCAAGAGGTAGGGAGTTGGAAATGAGCTTGAAGGAAACGTTAAGCGATACGGAAACGCTGAATAAATGGCAAGTCTATATGACCACGCTTGATCTAGGCGAAATTGCGGATAAATTGGTAACGGAAATTGAGGCGGCAGACGACGACAATTCAGCGCGCGCAATTGCTATGTTTGCTTTAACGGCTGCGCGATTGTCTGGAATTGGCGCTTGACATTGCGTCGTGATTTGCTATGGTCAGCCACCGCCTAAACAGCGGCAAGGGAGTTGGCCATGCTTCGCGGTTAAAACCCGCACCCGGAAAAGCCCCGTTCGCAACGCGGGGTTTTTCCTTTTTGGCCCCTATAAAGTCTCTGAACATTTTAACCCCCTGTTAACCGCCCGCTTCCACCCAAGGTC
>OFQY01000404.1_pt1 | contig 17743 bp, 32 predicted proteins | sample 1542991 | NCBI WGS metagenome assembly OFQY01 (sample SAMN07774224, study PRJEB24372) | wastewater metagenome | isolation source: Exp Tend VB 10WW | collected 2016-02 | reverse complement strand
GGATCGTGCAATCCTGCAAACGATCCGCCCTATGTGTCAGAGTGCAATCCTGCAACGGTCTGACTGTCTGAATAGATTACTCGGTAGCGTGTGGGGTGTCAACCAAGTTTTTCAGAAAATGTTGTACACTAGGTGCCAACATTTTAAAAGCATCGCTAATTCTTAAATACTCTCTTACGTCATGCATCTGTAAATCGGATACTTTAGATGAATACATTTTATCTATAATATCTGTTTGCTCTGACATATCCCACGTCCTTAGCCTGGTTGATAATGCCATTCACTCCCTTCCGGTCCACGTTGTCCAAACCTATCGGAACACATAGAGCCGGAAAGGCCAATGAAGGAAGCGCCCGCGATAAGCAACAGGGCGAGGCGCTTCCTAGTCATTGTTTGTACGCGAGAATGTGTCACCCTTGCGGGCCTGCTCTGGCGCGCACGTACCAGCGGCCTGACAACTTATCCATTTGAGGTTCAGTGGCGGACACATAAACTGTAGTCTCTTACTTCTTAGGAGCAGGCAAAGCCGGTGTAGCTTCCGGCATAGGAAGCGCCTTAATTGCTTCGGCCACTTCATCAACACCCGGCGTACTTTCGTTCAACAGATCGCTAACAGTGAACGAATAGGACGTTGCAGACTTTTCGTTATATTCGGCGTAAACGTCCATAGCGATACGGATGGAGGAAACATCTTCATCACCAAAGGCGGCAACTACCATATCATTAACGTATGACGGTAGGTAGAGTACCGAACCGTCAAGCGTTTCACCATCCGCACCGATCCCACGAAATTCGCCAATAAGACCAAACTTCTGATCGCCGGTTTCCTTATCCTTATAGGGACGAATACCACGCGCCGTTCCCATAAAGCGAGCAAGAAAGTGTGGCTGTGTCTGATTTGCAATAACAAGTGCCAAGATAACGGCCTTGCTATAACCTAATTCAGCAACACTCAGTTTCTTACCAATTTCCTTACCAATACCCATGTGTAATATCCTCTACTGTTAAACGAATAATTTTCCGTCAACGTACACACCCATTATGTTACGCCTTCGGAAGCGTAAAACCGCCAGTAGCTTCAACCTTGCCACTAAGCGACTGGCCCACCCTGATGACAGCCGCTTCAAGCGCCTGTACGATAGCGTCACGCTGAGGCTGTGTAGAGACGTAGTTAGAAGCGCCAAGATTGCGAAGCTTGGCGATAGCGTCAAGCGCCTTGGTCATACGGGCTTCCGCCACTTTGACAAAGTTAGCGGCCTTGGCGGCTTCTCGCTCGGCCTTTTCCGCTGGCGTGAGAGATTTGTTAGCCATGTGTAAATTTCCTTCCGTTTGGTTATCCCGTCAACCGGGTAGGAATGTTAGAGCATTATTTTTTATCGGCGTCAAGCACTATGATCGAATAATTTTCCTTCAAAGCGTGAAGAAAGCGCATCACAATTATGTGCAACGGGCGTGAAGCTATCTTCTTCCGTCATCACAGTGCGTCCACAACCACCACACATAACATAAGAGCCATCTTCCTCATCTGTCGCTTGCCAAGTCTCACGTGCCCACATTACGTCAACATGAGGTTCTATTGTCTCAACATCGTCAACCGGCTCCGACAGGTTTTCAAGAGCTTCAACAATTTCTCTAGCTGATCCACTAACGGTAAATGTGAGGATAGCGAGAATAACGCAAAGCGCAGTCCCGAAAAATATTTCAATAAGGGCGTGCATATTCGTTCTCCCATGCAAAAACTTTTTGCCTTGCCAGCCTAGGCGCTCGGTCTTAAGGTGTCAAGTGCGATCGCCCGACAGCGTAGCGCAGGAGCTTCCCCGCTCAGAAGCCGCCAGCAATCCCCACGCTGGCGGCTTCGTTCATTTTCCGTTGAGCATCTTTTTTGAGCGGCTGAGGGACGCGCCCGCTTGTTTGAGTAGCTTGCGTATGCGCCGGTCAACGGCTTTTTCGGCGGCGGTTGCGTTGCTCATATTTTTCATCCCGATACAATTATTTTCTTGACAGGAACATATGCGAACAAAACGTGTAAGCATCGTGAAGATTTTTCGTTAGGTCAAATCGTACCTGAAAACTCTATCGGCGCTGTACGGTGCCTTAAATCGCATTTTAGAGCTATTTCTATATATGTTCTTTTATTGTCCCGTATTTATTCCAGTGAACAGGGCATGGAAAAACGCGCCTAGTTTACCGGAAACGACGCCGCTAGAGATAGCGGCGGTTATGGCGATGGGGATAAACCAGCGCACCTTTTTATAGATGCTGTCCAGTACTTCGCCAATTTCCTCTATCGCGGTTAGCCGCGTATGGAGGTTTTCAATTTTTTCGCTCTGTGACATGATAGGCCAATCTGTCGTCATTGCGTATGGTTTTGGTTTTTGTTTAGGTCGCAACATTCATCTTACTTTCGTTAGTTACGGACTAGCGGGCGGAAGATCATTTAACACAACAAGGTTGGTCGTCGAGCAATTATCAGTTTCGCAGATCTCATAGTTACGTGCAGCACAAGCCGCAATCGTCATCATAGTGGAAAGAGAAGCGCCAGCTAGGAAGCATCCTTGCATAAAGCGGAGTTTCTTATTTTGCATTTTCCAGCGCCTTCAACCGATCATCATAAGACTTAAGCGAAGCCTCAACCATAGGCTTCAAAACTTTTTCAATATCCGTCTTAGAAATTTTCACTTCCGGCACGGCTACCTTATGCACGTTATCGAGGATATTATTTACAATATCTTCAATAGATTTATGTTCGGCTGGCGGAAGCGCAACACCGCCCGCAAGATGGGCCAGACCGTTAGCGATGCCTTCAAGCAAACCAGCCAGATTGATTTTAGACATTAGAAACACCTTTCGTTAAGTTAATGTTAGTATCACCCTTTAGAAAAGCCCAAATGGCAATCACAACAAGCAATACACCTAAAACAATTAATATGCCTCTGCCCAATGTTTCCAAGGATAGAAGGCTACGGCCTGCTTCCATACCATCACTAAAGTTAAAATATTGCCCGTTGGAATTTCTCATACCTAGAACGGGATTACCCCAAATATCATAACCATAAGGCGCGGGATCAACATTAGACGATCCACCCACGCCAACATTTCTCATATTTACAGAATATTGACTGTTTTCAGCATGAGCTTGTGCGTTTTGAAAAGCGTTCAAGTTACTTTCTGTTATCCTATCGTTGACGCTAATGTTCATTTGTCTTGCAATATTTTGAGCATAGACGCTTGAGTTATTACCATGAACGCCAGATGGTGCCCACCTATTAGCAATTTCTGCGGGCGTATCGAAACCGCGACGAATGTAGCTTCTCAGCAGCGCGATTTGCGCCCTGATACCATCGCCTAAAGTGCGGAAAGCGGCATACATTCCATTAGGACCAGTATAACCCGGCTGGCGTTGCGCCCAAGGCGTGTTAATAATTCCACCCGGATTATTACCTTGTAGAGCAACGGCCATGATTAAGCGGCCACAGCGCCGGGAATATTCTGCGCTTCGTCAAGGTTAAGTTTCCAAGGAAGCACTTTCTGGAAACCGTTTTTATTGGTAATAACAGCACCGGGAACATGATTATTCACATCATCGGCAATAACACCGATATACTCTTGACGCGACCCCTTATAGTTAAAGCGGTACATACCGTAACCCTGCGGGGCGCGACCTAAATAGACAAAGTTTTCTTTCAAGCGCTGATCGGAAAAGATGCCAGCGAGTGCGCCAATACCAGCGGTAAGAACACTACCAATGGTTGACGTTTTATTCTTAGACTTACTGGCATTAGCAATAATCTTATTGGTTTCCACAGCATTATTACTATTCGTAATATACATAGCTTGCTGTGCCGAAATACTTGCAAGCCCGGTTGATTTATCCGCATCAATTTGAGCAAGGCCAAGATCACGCGAAACGTCTAGCTGGCGGAAAGCGACTTCGCTTGAAAGCTTATCGCTATTCATTTGTACGCCCGCGAGAATATTAGTTTTCTGTAGATCAGCACCGGCAGCGGCGGCGGTTGCTTGTGCGCCGATTTGAGCGGCTGCTATTTGAGCATTAGCCGCGATTTCTGCATCACTAGGGCCATTAGAGGATGATCCACTAGAGGATGATCCACCGCCACCGCGAACGATAAGGACAAAGACAATCAATCCCACAACGCCGATAATACCAGCGGAAACGGGATGGGATCTTGCATATTCGATAGGCTGAAAACTCATATAAATCAGCCTCCGATTGAAGTCAGGATTTGCGTTAGCCTATCCTGAGTGAGTGGATCAAGCGTGGGCGAGCTAGAGGGGTTACCTGTAACCGTAGGATCACGCTTAACGAGCGAATTACCCGGCACAATATTTGCCGGATTGGTCGCGTTCAGATTACCAATAACAAAGCCTGCACCGCCCTTATACCAATTAGGCGCTAGGCCCATTGGTCGCTGGAAAGCTTCATGCCCGGTATTTTGGCTATTTATATCCGGGCGGCGCTTAAACCAAATCTTAAACATATCCTTTACCTTATTTTGAGCGTGGATAGTTTAGAGATTAGTTGATCCAAGGCCGCCCGAAACTGGAGACGTAGCGGCGCGGATTGCGTCCGAAAAACCGCCCGCAGCCGCACGGATAACTTCCGGCGTTTGCGCGTTCTTACTAACCAGTACAGCCAATAGCGCAACACCGACGATAGCGGTTGCGATAGTGACAATCTGACCAACAGTATTATTCATTATCTTAACTCCAAACCTTGCTTAAACCGAGCAAAGAAACCGCGATTAGAGAGAATGAGACTAACGACGACCAACAAAAGAAAAGCGTTAGAGAGCGGCTTCGCGGGTTTATAATATCCGATTGCGCCAATCGCAAAGATAGCAACAATCCAGATAGCAAAACCGTTAGAGCCATCCGTAGGGCTAAAGTCCTCTTTAATCAGCGCAGACAATTCGCCTAGCCTGCCATTAAAGCCCGCATAGATAAACAGCGCGCCAACGAGAAGGAAAAACAGCGGCATTACTGGCCCACCCTATTCCAGATATTCAACGCCTGCATATCATAGGTAGAGCTATTATCAGCCGCATGGGAAACATTGCCCGAACCTGTCGCGCTTGAAACATTAGCACTAGGACCGCTTCCGAATATAGCACGATAACGCGGCAACTGACCGCGCATCGTGATATAGACGAAAAACGCAAAGATTAGCGTTCCAAATATGACGGTTGATTGCTTCATGTTTAGGAAGCCGAAACACTCTTAAGCAACGGAATAGAGCCGCCAAACTTGCGAGCGATTACAGCGATAACGACAACAAAAAGGATAGTCCCAAGGGAAACACCGAAAATACGCATTTTATTCACTCCAATTAAGACGTAGCCGCGCTTGCAATCCAAGACGTAAGAATACGAAGCATGTCCCAAATTACAAACGATACGATAGCAAAAATAACAATCCAGAATGACAACGTAAAATAGTCAACTGGATTTTGCCAAGGGTGGGAAATAACATCAAACATTGCGTTTCTCCGTAGGTTTGAGGGTGGCACACATGGGATAAACTGCCACCCTCGCCCCTGCTACGGTTAGCCGCCAGAGGGCAGCGAACCAGCAAACACAACCTGCGAAGCCTGAGCAAAGTATTCAAAGCCGACGAGAAGCGCCGCGCCCGAATTAACCGTACCCTTAGGGTTCATAGTAATCTGAGTATTACCAAATTGCTGCGTAGAGATAGGCTTTGCCCTATGATCGAAGTAATAGCTTCCGGTAGGTGGATCAGCCATGAAAGTCATACGCGCAAAGAGCGATGCTTCTTCCGGCCCATATTTCCAAATATTAGAGCTATTAGCCGTTTGGAGCGCGAAGTAATTAACGTCCGTACCAGCGGAAAGCGTACCACCATTATCATAGATAAGGAACGTGGAAAGGAAGTTACGGAAGTTAGCAAACGAGACGCCGAAATCTTGACTAGTAACGAGACCAGTAAGGGCGGTATTCTGTAGCTGATAAAGCATTTGCATATCAATCTGCGGAAGTACCGGGTTGCCCGTATTATCGTATGGCACCTGATCAATATAATCTTGCCAAACGGTAATGGTAACGTTGCCAGACCAGCCACCAGTATTGCCCGAATAAACGGCAAGGGTAGCATCACCGGAAGCGACAACGGGCGTAGGATTAATCGTAAGCTGCAAAGTGGCGGTTGCGTTGACAACACCGGCCCACATCGCGCCGCGAAGATCAGTGCGTCCGTAGGCAATCGGAACATAGTAATAAAACTGAACAGCCGCCGAACCTGTACCCGTAGTAATAGAGCTAGGCGCGGTCAGAACATCATAGTTATTACCATAGCTGACCGGAACGTTAGGCGCATATGCACCACCCCAAACCATCGGTTGACGGCAAGAGTTAATAATGCCCAAATGCCAACCCGTAGTCTGGTGCCTATTCTGGTTATTAGTGTCGTTAAACGAAACCGCGCTAAGCACGTTAGAAGCGCCGAAATTGGTGCGGGTAAGTGCAACGCCAGATGAGCCGGTATTGGTATTGGCAATAGTGCCTTCAACCTTAACCAGAAAACCGCGCACAAGGCCAACGGCCTGCGGCTGAATATTAACTACAGTCTGATTAGCGGGATTGGTTGCAGTAGAATAAATCTGCTGCATACGCTCAACACCGTAGAGAAGAATATTGTTTCGCGCCATTGCATTGGCGGAAACAGGATCATTCGGCGGGCCATTAGGAATACGGCCCGCAGCATTAAGATTAGCCATTTACTTTACCTCTAAAAACCAAGTGAGTAACAAAGCACAAAATGATGACAGCAAACGCGACAAGAAACCAATTACTTGGTGACTTGAGAATTGCCGTGTTCGGAAGGAGATTAGGCATTAGACGCCGCCTTTGCGCCGTCCGATCTAAGTTTAATCTGGCGTCCGATTGTTACCAGAAAAAACAACGCAAGCACCATAACCCAAATACTTAGGATATTTTGCCAGCGCCAAGTTAAAAGCACCGCGTCCATTTCTATACAAGCGCCCTTTTATTATGTCGCATAAGGCGACGGTTAAACGTTTCTATAATGGCTTCTCTGGCGGGCGCGGGACGCAAGAGAGCTGTCTTACCTTTGCCAACATCGTACCACAAGCAATAGTAGTCCGGCAATGGCGAAAGTGTATCAATAGTTGAGCCGTCCGGTAATACACAGGGCCGAATAAATGACTTGGCAATTATTTGATCCCTAGTGTCGTCTTGTTCAAAGAAAGCTCTAAAGTCTGACTGCGCTACCGCGAATCTACTCATCCAATTACTACGCTGATACAAATAAATCATGGGTATGTGCTTTGTTCTACCTTGTACGCAAAGCACATCAAAGCAATTCTTTCTAGCTTGCGGCAAGCAATACCCCTCGTCGATTAATAGGCCGCAGTAACCTTGATGATAAATTTTCCACAAAAACGCATCAATAGCCTCGTCGTCCACTACCGGTTTAGGATTAAGGTAATACAGGCCCGGTTTCTTAGGCGGATTATCGGTTACTTTGATGCGTTTTATTGACGGGTTAGCCTCCATGATTTCCTCAAAAAGAGGCTCCCCCTTATAGTCAATAAATATCCACGGCATTTGATGAAAGTTAGCTTGCGAAAGCATGGCAATAGAGAATTGTGACTTGCCGCTCCCTGTACGGCCAGTTACCAACACTCTATGCGTATCATTCGGACCCCTTACCGTCATCTTTTTCCACTATCTTTTTGACAATTAAACGAGCCGACGAACACTCTCATTTTTTAATCTTTTTTCGGCTTCGTCAATATTCGCAAGTAATAAGTCTTTTTTTCTTTGATATGAAGCAAATTGATTACTGCTTAGATCGCCACGATGAAAAGCGTCTTTTGCGGGCAAAAATATTTTTGAATACCAATTATTGAATAATTCATTATGGTAGTCATATCTTTGTTTCGGCGTTTTCATCTCTTTCTGCAATCTTTCTTTGACGATAAATGTAATATTTTGACCCGTAAATCATCCCCGCAGTTGTTACCAAGCCAACGATTGCCTGTACTTTGGGAGACGGTACAAAATCAAACTCATTCAGGACGTTTACAGTGGCCTTGGAAAGCCGTTCGCTATCATCCCGTTCCAGCTCTATTTCAGGGACGCTAGTAAGCGCCGCTATGCCAGCGTGAACAATAAGGAACGTTTCCGTAAGCGCATCTATACCAGCCTGATTATTGGCTTTCTTACCGCTGGCGGTAGCATTTCCTCCGCCAGACTTCCGGCCTCGCTTGCGGGTGAAGCTTCCATCTGCGTTTCGCTTGTCTCGTCCGACATGGATTGTGGGGTCAAATTCTCCGCTATCTCCTCCACTATTTCCTCCGTCAATTCCTCCAGTGGAACCTCCAAGGAAACCGGCGTCAACTGCGCCGTTAGGTTCGATAGCTGGTTCATCAACTGATCCACTTGCCCCGAAAGACGGGATATATTCTCCTGACATTCTTCTAAACTCCCATGCTTTTCCGAGTAAAGTTTCGCTTCTTCAAGGCGAACATCTGCGCCAATTTCTGCAAGCTGAATTTCCTTATCAGCTTCAATAGCGGCAATAGTAACCGCCGCATCTGTTACTTCTTCAATCGCTTCCGGCGCTATTTCCGCTTCCGTTTCCAGCGTCTCCGCTACCGCCTCTATTTCTTCCTTTGGAACCTCTATCAACACTGTTTCGTTTTCCGTATCCATTTGATAGCCTTTCAACTATGTCAGTTAGTGTATTGTCTATATCCGCTAATACTGAAATTTTTTGCTCAATTCTATCTAACTGCTCTTTATGCGCGTTCCAAATAGCAGAAACACTGTCTTTATATTCCTGTATCTTTTCCGGTGTCATCATCGCCAATACATCGGGCGGGATAGCCTTCTGTAGCATTGATGCCATCATGTTTTCCATTGCTCCCATGTCAATATTCTCCTACAGCAACAATATTACAAAAAGTACTATCACTTAGCTTTTCCGCCCTACGGCTCAATGGTAGGAGTAAAGTTTCTCATTCTCGTAAGAATAAGATTAATTGCCGCCCTAGCCTCGTTATCCACTGTAGCGCCTCCTATGGGGTTAGATATTGGCGCACCAAGGGCAATTTTCATAACGGGTATGCCATCACGTACCAAGTACACACCATCACCCCCACCGGGAGTAATAGAGGCTAGAGAATTGTCAGCGGCTCGAATGAATAGTCCGTTGGTAGCGATACGTGATGCCGGATAGTTAATTAGATTATCACCGTTCGCGGCAACGTCAATTTTCTGCGTAGTAATCCATCCTCCACCATCATCGGCAAATAGTATAGTATTCTTACCCCCACCCAAATTATATTCGGGAGCAGCGCCCTGCCACTGAATAATTGCCCCCGGCGGCGCAATATTCCACCGGCTCCCGGTTGTTGCGTCCCCTTCATTATAGCAAGAGGTAAAGAGCGACCTATTAGTGCCGGCCCCCGCAAACGTCTTGTATCCATTTACAGTGCTACCTGTTACGCCTTCGCGTAGGCAACCGTTATAGTTATTACCTAAAAGCGAAGCATCATAAAATCCAATAGTGTTAGGTATAAATGCTTGACAACTAATAAACGAAATGCCGTTGCAATCGGCACCATCGGTTAAGAATGCTTCTGCCGTAGAGGAAAAACTTTGTACATTAATGAACACTGACTTATTTGCGTTGCCTGCTATATTACCGACGCCAGCAATAATAAGGTTGCCTGCGGTATTTTTAAGGCCGCAAGAATGAAGGAATACGTTTTGCATTGAAAGGCGCGAAGCATTCCAAACGCCCCAATCGAAATTCGCTGGCCTAGTACCCTCAATATAAATTGAAAAATTGGAAGCGGTAGAATAATCCGCACCATCAACGCCCGCCGTATAGCCGGGGTTTACAACGTAAGCCGCTAAAGTCGTGGCAATGCCGAACGAAATAGCCCCCTTCATTGTCGTGTTGATTGCCGCCACATTCTTGAAGTGCAATTCAGTACCATCTACACCGTCACCTATTAAAGTAACTTCACGAAAAGGAATTATCTGTCGAGAGAGACGATATTTACCCGCAGGCATTCTAACAGTAACCGCTACTAGCGTAGGAAGTCCCGCGTATATAGCACTTTCAAAAGCATTCGTATCATCGGCTACATTATCGCCAACCGCTCCAAAAGCTCGCACATTGATTATATTGTCTAAAGGTGCGTATTGCCACCACGCACCATCGGCGCTTTGAAAACTGGCCAAATCGGTAAGCGGGCCTGCGACACGGTTAAAGGAAGCTCCACCACCATCACCGGCAAGAGCATAGCCGCCAGTCTGAACAATCTGAATACTAGCCGGGATAAGCGTTAGTATCCCAAGCGCTCTAGTCGCTAGAAAAAAGCTGTTGCCAATAAGGGCCGCATCGGGGATAACGTACTGCATTAGAAAGCCACCCAAGGAATAGAGGGATAAACGATTGTACCTGTTACTTGCGATATTGCACAGACACCGGTATTACCAGCGGCTAAGATTGTCGCCTTAGCATAGGCAATAGCATCTTCGTAATTAGTCATTACAAGTTTGATACTTGTTGGCGAAGTATTAGTTGCGTTATTAGCATAATACAGAACAATAAACCAGTTTGTTGGCTCTATAGGCCAAGTAGGTGCGGGATCAGTGATAGCCATTTTACTTTCCTATGATAATTATGAAGCCCGTTCCGCCTTTGCTTGCGGCCTTATGGTTGGAGATGGTCATGCGGGGGTGATCTGGACGCGAATGAACGTGCCCGCAGCGGGGTCGCCATTATTGCTGTCGGCCAAAAACCCGCTGCCAGTGCCACTGGAAACGGTGTGTGTGACCTCTTCAAACGCTCCAAAACTGAATGAAAATGTAACCGGCGTGCCGCCCTTGAGGCTCACGTCTAGGCTTCCCCCCATGCCGCCGATCCCCGTAGTGAGTGTGACTGAGCATGCAGTATTGTTGCTTACTGCTGCATCTAAGGCGACAGCAGCAGAGCCTGTGAGTGCCGCGCTGTCGGAAGCGTCCTCTTGAAAATTCGGCCCCACCGGATTGGAGGTTTCCCACACAACAAGGCCGCCCAGCGACCAATCCGCCTCCACCCCCAGCAACCCCACGCTCACGCATGAGAATGTATCGAAAATGCCAGTCGCGGCAGTGAATGTGATTTGCCAGCCGGTGTCGTCTGCGGCTACAATGTCCTGCGAATAGGTGCCAGCCAAAGTCCGCGCTGTACCTGCCGTGCCGCCAACGGTTACCCGCGCGGTGCCCGAGAGCGAGTCGGCGGTGAAAAGCGGACGATAGGTAGCACCTGCAATCGTCGTTCCGCTCAACATGCCGTCGTTCGTGGTTGTCGAACTTGCGGCGGTGGCGACCATTTTGCCGGGCGTGACATTGACCGTGACGCCAGCGCCTTCGTTCCACTTGGTCGGGTCAGCGCACCCCGGATCGAGTATCTGGTTCGCCCCGATCAGGGACGGCCATGCGGCTACTGCGGGAGTTGCAGCAGCCCCGCCCCCCTGCGTCGCGGCGGTCATTAGAATTTGTAAAAAATCCATTAGCTAAAAATACCAAAAGCGGTAGCCTTACCGCCCGCGCCCATAGTCACCTTAAATGTACCAGAAACACTAAGCGTACCAATCGGAATAATAATAGGACGCATGTCTAGCAAAGTCTGTGCCGTACCATCGTATATGACTACAGCATTATCTAGAATTTGAAATGCGGCTAGTGTTAACAATGTAGGCTGAATTATCACATGTGACAAATAATCACCAATCGCCCCCGCGCTACCTAAATTTGTAGTAGCACTAGCAGGACACAGAGTATAAGGCATCGCAGCGGGTATTACACGTTGCGTTAATGCGCTGGAATTACCCTTATTTGCAGCAACGCCAGCTTGTCCGACAATCGGATTAACTTTGGCTCTATCCGCTTCGTCCCAATCATCTAATACAGAAAGTGAAGCGTTACCAACATCCTGTTTCGCTTCTGTTGCGGCTCCCGCAGGAAGCGGCAAATCGTCAACCGAAACTAAAACCTCATTAGCGGCATTAAAATGAACACCGATAACATTGCCGCTAGGATCGACACCGCCAACAAAAACAGGTGGATGAGTAGGAGGCGAGCCAATATCATCCGGCCCGTAAACAACCTGATTATTCGCGATGCCGGTTTTATACCAGATAATAGGCGCAACATCGAAGTTATAGACGGCAACATTACAGGTAACAGCCTGCGCCGCCCCTGTAGTGAAATTAATACGCGTTTTAGTAGGCGAATTAAGGCGATAATAACCGGCACTGTTCGCGGGAATTTGAAACCTCTGATTTGATCCCTCAACCAACACAGTAACCGTTTGATTATTGTTGAGGTTATCGAAATAAAGAGACTTGGCAACACCAAAAATATTCGGCTGGTCTAGTGTCGCATAATCAAGCTGATACTGAGTATTAGTCGTGAAATCTAGCACAAAGCTAATATACGCATTTTCCAAATCTTGCGGCGCAGTAAATGTGCGCCCAATCTGGTAAGCATTATCCTGATTAACTGGAACGGGAATAGCCATTATTTTAAGTCCATCCTAATCAATAACTTAAGGGCTTGACAACCCGAAAAATCGCTGCAACAGTATGTTCCTGTCGGGGAGGGGTCCGTTGCCTAAGCCATTCAAAATATTAGCGAATATGGGAGTGTTACCGCTTCCATCGTCAACGCTCCCATATCCCGCACCCCTGACCGCGCCGCCAGAGGCTTGACATGGCGAAGCGTACTAGAAAAATCTCGTCAACACAACGGGATAAGTATGCGATTGAAGTCGCGAAATACCTTAAACAATCGGGCATCCTTTCCAAGCAAGCGAAACTACATAGCGGAAAGTATATCTCAAAAGGCGTCTTGAAAAAGACGCGAGATTATGAACAAGCCTATAGAATGGGCTTGAAGGCGTACAAAGTGCCGAAAGAATTAGCTAGGAAAGCCAAAGAAAAGGGCTTTCTTACTATCGCCAGTAATAAGATTATCGGCCCAAAAACCAAAACATTTGCGAAGCGAATAAAGGAAAACCTTGTAACAGGTGTACGCCCGATAAAAGGCGGCATCATGGAGCAAGTTATCCTCGCTTCCGGTCCTCTTTCTATCGGTCAAACCTTAGCTAGAATTTCACAGGGTATTGACGATTTGAAAGCGCCGAATGAGCAGTTTGGATTTCAGATTGGAAATAATATTGGTGGCTCTGCATCTGGATATTATAAGGGCTTCAAAAACACACAAGATATGCTTGACTTTATGCAGCATTATAAATTCTGGGATGCAACAGGAGATAATGAAGGCGAAGTAGAAGCCCTAGTCGTTTTCAAAGCGCATAGAGACGAGATAGAGATATTGCAACGCAACGCACAAGCTCAAGGCTATGCGGAAATTCATAGGCAATACACTGTCAATAAGAACGCAATAAGACGTACATCGCCAACAGGGCGCAGCGAAGCGCGAACGCGCAAAGTCATGTCAACCGCTGAACGCGTACAAAGAACACATGAAGGATATAGAGGGCAATATTATGAAAAAATATTAGAAGGGTTTAAGAAGAAACGAGAGACAGCTAAGGCGAGAAACCCGAAAGAATACGCCCGGAAAAATAGAGAAAGAGCAGCACGAAATAGGGAAAGGAAAAAGAAGTGAGAAACGGCGCACGAAGCATGTATGCAGGTGGCATTAAACCTTATGATATAGGCGAGATATACGCGTTAGGAGGCTGTGATTATTTGACTAGAGATATTGCCTCTCTAGAGGATGAAACGGAGTTTATTAGAGGCTGGAAAGATCATCATAACCGCGTAGCTATGCAGAATAATCCACATCTGTGGGATGAATAGCAATGCAAATCATACATGGGAAAAAGAAAAAGAATGTCTGGTCTATTCCAATAGAGCCGGAAGAATTTGAGGCAAAACCACTAGACAAAATCATTGCTACCTTTGACACCGAAACTGATCCTTTTGCACAAGGCTTAATTGTCGCGCCCTTCTGTTGTGGCTTCTACATTCCATCTATTGACTTCTATATTGATTTTTGGGGTGATAACTGTATAGATCAATTTTTCATGTGGTTACGACAAGTAACTAGCCCCAAGGGTAAGTTTGCAGGATGGGAGTTTATCATCTGTACGCATAATGGAGGCAACTTTGACTTCTACTTTATGCTTGAATATTTCGATAGCGGTCACAAACCATTCATAATCAACGGGCGGCTTGTGCGTATAATGATGCAAGGGCAAGAGTTTCGTGATAGCTATACTATGATCCCATTTGCTCTTGAACAATATCACAAAACAAAAATTGATTATGACAAGTTTACTCGCGCGAATAGAGAGACGCATAAAGATGAAATTCGGGCTTATCAGAAGGATGACTGTAGAGACCTCGCCGATCTTGTCACCGGATGGTTTGACTTGTTCGGAAACCGCCTCACGATTGCTTCCGCCGGAATGGCGTATCTACGCTCCTTCCACGGTTTTGAAACTCTGCACGAAAAACTAGACACAGAATTGCGCCCTTTCTACTTCGGAGGAAGAACACAATGTTTCGCCACTGGAATACATCATGGGAATTTTAGGCTATACGATATTAATTCTAGCTATCTTAACGTTATGCGCTCTTATCAGCACCCTATATCTGATACGCCAACATATGAAACTAGGATCACAGCTAGAACGCATTTTGCATATATTAAGGCGTGGTCGCTAGGTGCACTACCTGTACGCAAAAAGGATGGTGGTTTAGACTTTCCAATGGGCACACATGATTTTTACGCCTGCATACATGAAATAAGAGCCGGTCTAGAAACTGGAACGCTCCAAATAATCAAAGTGCACTATTCGCTCTATTTTGAAGCGGAAAGTAACTTTGCTGAATTTGTAGATTTCATGTACGAAAAGAAAGAGACAGCGGCAAAGCTAGGCAATGCGGTTGACAAGTTACTCTATAAGTATGGTGGTAATGCGCCCTATGGCAAGTTTGCCCAAGACCCTAGGCGCTATGAAAACTGGCTATTTAACCCGGATCAGCCGCCAACGCCTGAATATTGCGAACGCTGTAATACTCTAGGATATGTTGCCGATAACTGCGATTCTTGCCAGCTAAAGGAAACCTCACCCTATGGATGGTACGCCCACACTACCCAGCTCAATTTCACCGTATATGCACAGCCTCAAAAGATACGTGCTACCTCATTTTATAACGTCGCGACAGCGGCAAGCATTACCAGTGCTGCACGTGCAGAATTGCTTAGAGCATTACAAGCTGCAAAGAGGCCGCTATATTGTGATACAGACAGTATCATATGTGAGGGGTTTGATGATGCTAAAGCGGCGGCTATACGCATACATCCTACGGACCTAGGCGCATGGGATATTGAAGCGCAAGGCGACACGATAGCGATTGCCGCTAAGAAACTGTACGCCCTTTTTGATGCTGGAAAAGAGGTTAAAAAAGCATCGAAAGGCGTAAGGCTTACAGCCGATGAAATTTTTAGGGTTGCAGAAGGCGAGGTAATCGAGTACGCCAATCCGGTGCCGAAATTCCATTTGGATGGAACGGCGGATTTTGTTACTCGGACGATTAGGAGGAATTGACATGGGAACCAAATTTGAAGCAGGCGTTATAGAGCAGATAGATGAATTAGCGCACTCGCCATCTAATATGCATAACGATATGAAAATAGGCATGTTAATACTATCGTCCATCGCCATTTCATTGAAGCGAATGGCCGATCTAATCGAACAGGCAAGGGATGAAGTCGATGGATAAGAAAAAACTAGCCCTAGGGCTTATCGCCGCCTTCCTTATCGGACTTATCTATATCCTTGGGGAAATGCTTTTGATTATGCGACAGGGCAAAGTGTTGATTGTGCTTCCGCCGGATAATAATGGTAAGATGATTGAAGGGAAAGTTAGCCGTGCTGATCGAGCGGAAAGGACAGGCGAACGCGTTAAGGATAATGGCAGCGCGCACTAACAACCCGTATCAACATGGCTATAAATGTGGCAAATCTGGAATGAGTATTACCTGTAATCCACATGCCAGAAAGACGCCCGCTAGAACGTTTTGGGCTAATGGTTGGTATGATGCTATTTTGGAGAAATAATCATGGGATATACTTACGGGCGTATCATTCTCAAAAACGAGAATGGAGAAGAATTTATTGTTGATTGTGGCAGTTATCATGCTCAACAGACTGTGATTGCTGTAATAAATAATCTTACAGATATAGAAGCGAAGGAAGGCTAATCATGGCTAGAGTTATAGAAGATACAAAAGGGCATATCCGTTGCCTGCCCATTATGGCCTCCCTAAAGGCTATCCTGACTACCGCCGCTGAACGCGCCGGCATCGCTACAGTGCGCGTTATCTCAGGAGGACAGCCCGCTAAGGGAGAGCCGGGACGCCGTACAGGATCAATTCGACACGATCATGGAGGTGCGGCTGATCTTAAGCTAGAAACCGCTACCGGACATATATTAGATTTTGAACATGCAGACGAACGCGCGATTATCGCTAAATTCGTTACGGAATGTTCCCGTCTGGGCGCTACAGGGATTGGCGCGGGCGTCACGTATATGGGACCGCAAACGCTGCACGTGGGCTTCGGCAAACGTGCTACATGGGGTGCAGGAGGTAAATCTATTAACGCGCCTAGGTGGCTTGTTGAAGCGGTGCGGGCGGCTTCTCAGCCCTGAAAATAATTCAAATTATTTTTGGATTTGGTGCATTATTTTGTTGACGCCTATTTGATCGTTCTGTAATGAAGGGTTAGCAACATGGGAAAGGTATTTATCATGGGAAACCACCTCACTTTGATAGATGAGGTTTATGAGGGTGTAACTATCCGTTATCATCGTCTAGAGAATAACGTTTCTACACTATTAGAACGGAGGCAAAGCTAATGCCTGATACCTTTGCATATCGCGGCTACACAATCGAAGAAGGAGGTACAGAAGATAGACCGCACCTAGATATAAGCGATAATGATGGACGATATAAGTGCACGATTGAAGGAACGTATGCGCTAGAAAAAGCGCATTTATGGATTGACAGGGATATTAGAAATTGCTATCTGAGGGATGGACGTTATGAGACGTTCGAGCTTTAGGAAGGACATGGGATATGAACCTCGAATTATTCCCCGTAAACCGTAACGGTTTGGCACTTGGAGAGACGCATGAAATGTGGCTCAAGGTAACGATGGAGACTCTCGAATATGTGCGCGACAATACTCGAAACTCTCTGCGTCGTCAACGCGCTATAGATGAGATTAATCGACGTCTTAGTAGTTGACCCCACACCCCATCGAGGGTAGATTATCAATACGTGATGTGGTGTCGCGTACCGCTGGCAGACCGGTTATAATAGTCTGCCAACCCGCTGGTTGATCCATTGTAATGTGATCCCGGCCCCTTATTGAGAACCATTCTTAACGTTCGCTCCTACACAATTCGGTAGATACCAAGTAACTGTTACCACCTGTCGTACTGTAGTACAACTCTGCTTGAGCTCTCATAGAAGAAAGCTGTGATTGAACCTTCGCATCCTGACCCTTTGAACGAGCACTAGATAGAGCAGCAAGCACAACTGAAGCTAGGATACCAATGATTGCGATAACAACCAAGAGTTCGATAAGCGTAAAACCTTTATTTTTATTCATACTAAAATTTAATTCTATTAATTGTGTGTCTTAT
>OFQY01000403.1_pt1 | contig 17744 bp, 24 predicted proteins | sample 1542991 | NCBI WGS metagenome assembly OFQY01 (sample SAMN07774224, study PRJEB24372) | wastewater metagenome | isolation source: Exp Tend VB 10WW | collected 2016-02 | reverse complement strand
CCGTATGTCGAGATTGATGAAGCTGAATATCAGCGACGGGCGGCAGCTTTTCCAGCGATCGACTGGTCGCGCATCGCCTTGTACGAACAGACGGACACGACGACATCAGCACAGGAACTTGTCTGCACCGGCGACCGTTGCGAATTGAAATAGCTTGACTTTCCGTTTGCAAGCGTGCAAAGTGAAATCACTGAGGAGGTTCCACCGATGCACGCCACCCCGACACAAGCTGTTCCGTTGCACACTTCGTGCGCACTCACCGAGGACGAAATCGACGCCGCGATCCGCCGCGCTGATCTACACAACCTATTCGGCATGAAAGCTCGTCACCCGGCACGCCCGAAGCCGCCGCTTCGGCCCAGCGGCGATTTCTACACCCTTGTCGCCGTCGGCTTTCTTCTGGCTGCGACCTACGCAACGATCTGGCGCTGCACCGCCACCTACGCGACGATCGCCTGCGACCCAAGAATCGAGGTGTGCAAATGAGAGGACTTGACAAATGAGCAGCGTACCGTTTGAACCCGAAGCGCCGCCACAGCGTGCGCTGTACATGCACGAGGTCTACAGCCGTGCGCGGCTGGCGTCCACCGACGAAGCGGTGTGTCGGTATTGCGAGGGCATGGCGCTTCTGTCTGCGCCGTGTAACGGCCCCTCCCCGCTGCCCATACACCAGCTCTTCGCCCGCATCGGCGACAAGGGCAGCCCAGCGCAACGCCTACACGAAGGCGTTGCTCTCGCGGCGATGAAGGTCGAGCATCCTGAGTCTTTGTTGTATGGCATCGATATCGGCTTCGGCGAAACGGGCTTTCGACCTGTGAATCCGCAGCCCGTTACGCTTGAACACGCGATCGTGTGGTCCAACATCGTGGGGTACCTCGTACAGGGTGTGCGTCTACAGGCGCAGCAGTTCGCCTACGAGCTGCACGTTCTGCTTTTGGAGCTGCGACGGTTGGCAAGCGAAACATGAAAGAATACGAAACCCTTGTTGCATCCGCCACACCTTTGGCCCCAGACGTGTTTTGGCGTGCAATAGAAAGCGAGACGCAGAAGCTGCGTTTGCCTGTGGCACAACGCGCAAGGCTAAATCCTACTGTCGTATCTTGTACTTTGTCGCGTAACAGGAACCTGTATGCTGGCATTGACTACGGCAATCGCTCGGATGCAGGCGTGCTTGTTGTGTTTCTGGCCGAAGAAAGTAGCACAGGTCGCATCTACAAGCTCTTGGACATACGTAGGTGAGTCGCGCCTATCAAGCACGGTTTGTCGATGAGCTGCTTCCCGGCGCGTGGCGAGCGGGGCACAAAAGTGTACTGCTTGCGCTTCCGGTCGGGGCCGGAAAAACGAAATGCAGCCGTCTAGTTACACAACGATTACTTGCTCTCTCTGGGTGGGATGTCGCCGTAGTTGATCATCGAAAAGAGCTGACGGAGCAGTTTAGCGCAGAATTTGCCGATCTGTCGCCTAGGGTGTTCTGGGCGGGCAAGCCATCGCCTATCCCCTCACCGCTGCGCATAGGTGGACGTGACACACTGATACGGCGTGAGTGGGTGCCGCTGCATGACAAGCTGTTTCTCGTGATCGATGAAGCCCACCACGTCGCACAGCAGAATACATATGGGAAACTTCTACAACGGTTTCGTACACTGTATCGCGTTGTGTACGTGCTGGGCCTCACTGCGACACCGTACCGGCTCGACGGCAAGCCGCTAGGCAAGGTCTTTGACACGCTGATTGAACCGACGAAGCCGGGCGACCTTATCGACGCGGGCGTGCTCATGGAGCCCGTCATTCTGCGACGGGATGCGCCTGACCTCGACGGACTGCATAAGCAGGGGGGCGACTTCATCGGCACCGAGCTTGAAATGCGCAGTCGGAGGCTCGTGGGAAACGTCGTCGAGGAGCTGAAAAACTGGTCAGACGGCTATCCGGCAGTGCTGCGCGCGGTGTCGATTGCGCACAGTAAAACGCTCTGTGAACGCTTGACAGCCGCGGGCTTTCGTGCTGCGCATATGGATGGCGGAACACCAGCGACGGAGCGCGACGAACTCTTTGCGCGGCTTGCGATCGGCGGACAACGCGGTGCGGCTAGCGGAATCGACGTGCTTTGTCAAGTCGATATTGCTTCGGAGGGCTGGAATCCTCCGAGTGATTATGAGCGCGTGCTCAGATTGCCCCACCTTTGGCCATCTTCAGACAACCCGCCTCCATATGTACCGCTGTGCGTGCTGTCAGACTGTCGCCCCACCCTCAGCCGCAGCGGCTACCGGCAGTTTGAAGGACGCGGCAGTCGCCCCACGAGTGACACGATACAGACAAGCCGTGGGCCGGTGGCGGCGCTTCCAAAGCCCTGGTTTCGGCTCATCAGCCACAGCGAAAACTGGCGACGCTTCGGCTTCCTGCGCGACCACTACGGCTTTTCACTCGAAACGGGTGAGGTGGCGGGGGAGGCGCGACAACCGAGAGACAAGAGCGGCCTACTCAACTGCCGCTACTGTCCGAAATGCCTCAGCGTGTGGCCAAATACCGTCGCTGCATGCTCTTGTGGCGCTGCACTTGTCGAGCCGAAAGCCGCACCCGAGGAAACAAGGGAGAAGCTTGTACCCGTTGGAGCGACACAGGGCGCAACGGATGGCCAAAGGGTGGGCTATCTCGTCGGGCTGTGGCTGTCGCACTTCAAAAAGAACGCAGCTCGCGCAGCGACGGGGCAGCCGCCGATAAGTGAGGCGCAGATCCGCGCCATCTACCACAGCTACAGTGGTCGCTGGCCCACGACCGCCGACATGCAAGCCGCAAAAGCCGCGGCACTTTCAACTAAGAACGCAGCAAAGCCAAGCACTTAGAACTCTGGCGCGAAGCCCAACGACAAGCGGCATCCTCGCCACGGACGACAGAAGCGATCTATCAAGAGTTGCGAGCGCGACAGACAAGCTTCGATGGCGAAACGTGGCCCACCAGGTCGTTGACGCACAGGCGGATGGACTTAGCGGCGGCGCGGCTTTCGCCGTTCTGCTCAGTCGAGCCATGAATCAAAATTGTTGAGGAGCTTTCAATGTCTACACGATCTGAACCTACACAGGCGGCTACGCTGTCCGAGCTGCTAGCCTCCCCCTCTCCCGAGTCGTGGGCGGCGATTGTTGAGATGGGGAAGTTTGTACGTAAAGGCTTGAAACAACCAGACGAAAGCCACGGATGGATCATTTTCACCGTCGCAGTCATACATGCCGTCAAGTCCTGGCCTCCAGAAATCGAACGGCTGTGTCCGCCGGGATGGCCAAGGGAGTTCCGTGAAACCGTCGAACACCGCGTTCTGGAGACGGACACCTATGGGCACTACGTTGCAAAAATCTGCGGCGATCCGGCGCTGCGGCTGTCCGACGGCTCACAAGCCGTTTGGCTGGAACGCCGCTTCACCGGCGGCATCGTGCCTGTCAGCATCGTGCAACAGGCGACGCGGCTGATTTCGGCGATGCTGCAAAACATCGACGACCAGCGACGTATCGTCACCAGTCAAGAACACGTCCAAAAGATTCGCAACCTCCTGGCCAACGGCGTGCGCAACGTCGGCAAAGTTGGCTGTGCAGACCTGACGGGCGGGGTCGTTATCGAATCGGCTATTGGGGCTGCGCGCATTCTAGGCTGCACTCCTATCCGCCACGAATACCGGCTTGAGGTCGAAATCAAAGTCGGCAAACAGCCGCAAGACCCGGCGCAGGTGTTGCGTATGAATCACGTCCGCAGCCGCGGAGGCTGCTACGTGCTGGCCCACAGCGTCGATGAAGCCGTAGCTGGCATCGTCCAATTTCGCGACAGCAAAAGCTAGCCCACTGCCCGCCACTCACCCGCCGCTTCCGTCTGCGTCCTCTTCCGCTTTCGCCTTCTCTCACATCGCACGCCGATTTGGCTAAGTCCGCGATTCGTTCTATTGAATTTGGCGAAATAGCTTCATGCCTGGCATCGCTGCGCGGTCTCCGTCGCTGTCACTCGGAGGCGATTTTCAGGCCCGAAACTACAAATTCTACACCTACGGTAGCGGATGGCCAGGAGGTGGAAATTTTGCTGCGTCACCGACGGAGACGGCATTAAATACCGACACTTCCGTACAGTCAGAATCGACGTAAAATATTGGGAATTTATGTCACATCAGAAATGTGTCAACCGAATCGGATACGATAGTGAACACCATTAGGTTTTTCGGCGGTCGGTCTAAAGGTGCGATACGCAGCCAGTAGCGCAAAATTTACTTTCTTTTACTTAGGAAACTACAGAGGCTACATGCACGGAAATGTGAATAAGGTCGCATAAACTTGCCTAGTAAACATCGCACCTTGCACACACTCAGATGCACCGGATGCATGCAACTTGCATGGCCGATTGCCTGCCAAATTCCGGTTGTAGAACAAGGGTTTACTGCAACCCGGTGCAACCCGGTGCAACTTTCCAACACTACGTGAGAAGGGTTGAAAACTAGTCACGTAAAAATATAGGGAGTAAGGCGCGTGCGCCTGCGCGCCTGCGTGCGCCCGAGCGCGTACGCGCGTACGGAGGCCCGACGGGCGAAGGCGCACTAAATAAGCTAAATTCACCATCTCAGCCCATGAGTGGAACACTGACACCGACGGCAATCCCGTTCTCCCTTTCGGGTTCTGCGGGGGGAACCGGCACGCTGTACCGAGCGACGAGTAGCCTGGACGGAAGCTATGCGACCGTGCAAGAGCTGTTTGACTACAGCCTGACGGAGAACGTACAGCACGACTTCCGCATGGTGAACCTGCCGATTCAGCTTCGACGGGCGAGCCGCGATGCCGACACGATGATTTGCCACCGCTTCCACACACCCTTGGCCCTCTATTCCGAGGCGTGGGTGGGCTGGATCTGCGACATCGCGGCGCTATACGCCATGGAGCGCCGGGGCTTTAAGCCTCAAGAGGGCGGGGGGCAGGGCGCGGATGAGATGCGCTTTCTGCGCCGGGCGAAAGCCGCACGCGACGCAATCAAAGCCGCCCAGGACTACCTAATCACACCCGACCGCCGCTTGCTTTTGGCCGAATCGCCGCAACCCGCAACGCCCGTTTCCGCTCCAAACCGTGGATGGGTGCGCTAGTGCGTACGCGAAGCGCAAGCTTGTGCAGCACGCGAAGCGAAAGCTTGAACGGCATGACTAGCCCACATTCGTTTAAAGGCCCCCAGGAGGTCCAAGAAGGCCCCTTGAGCGCGCGCCGAGTACCCGAGGTGCCACCCCATGTCTAGCACGGCTTTTTCGGCCTCCCAGGCGCTTGAGGAGTACATCGGGACGGACCTGCCGCACATTGAGCGCATCATGGCGGCGCTGAGTAAGATATGTCCGCCGCTGGTGTATCCGTATGTGGGCAGTTTCGACGATCCACGCTTGCCTTTTCAAGCGGGCGAGTGGACGCTCGGCAGCACGACAGCGCCCGACGGCGGCAAGCAAGCCGAGCTGACAGATGCGGCGACGCATGGGCATTACTACATCGGCGACCAGTGGCCCAGCACGGACATGGCACCCCAGGCGATTCTGTGGGTGCCGCCCCGTTTCCCCGATGCGCGCTACGTCGGCAGCCCCGACCGCATGGGCAACGGGCGGTACACCAGCGAGGCCGACGAAGACGTGCTGTATCCCGACCAGCCGACGGTGCTCACGTCGGAATCGCCGCAGAGTAGGGGCGTGTTCAGCTATCGGCGCATCGGCGCAGTGATTTCGCCGTGGACGGTGCAAATCTGGGGCAATAGCTGGCGAGATACGAAGCTTCTGGCGATGTGGCTTGCCAGCGCCGCGCACGATGTCGAGCGCAGCCAAGCGGAGCGCACCGGGGCGACGTTCACCGCGACCCGTGGCGGCTGGTATCCCGACAAGCCCGGCGACCGTGGCGTAGTGTGGGCAATGACGATAGAAATCAGTGAACCAATTGTGCGTTCCGACTTCACTTTGGCCATCCCGATACGTCAAACCGGAACGAAGACCTTCGACATCAACACCCGCTTCACCCCCGGCGACGGCCAAAACCCGGACGACTAGGACTGGCTACCACGGTTCACCATCTCCGACCATGGAAAAACTCGTCCCGACCTTGATCGATTCGGCGTATAAGGCGCCGCTGCTGTTCATTGCGCTTGCGCTTCTGCTGATTTTGGGCTACGCGCTGTGGTGGGTGACGCACAAGCTGTGGCCGCAGCACCTGGAAGAGCAGCAGAAGACGCGCGACCACATGACGGCGATGATGACGACGCGAGGCAAAGAAGCCGCGGAAGATGCCGAGCGCGACCGGGAGTTGCACAAAGCACAGAACGAAGTCATTGTCAATCGCGTCGAGAACAAGATCGCGGGCGTCTCGGGTCAAGTCGCCGATGTCCATGGGCGGGTTGTCGGCATCGACGATGCGCTGCGCCGTATCGCGTTGAAGGTCGGTGTTGCCTCCCTCCTTGGCCTTCTGGCGATGTCTGCGCTGCTGAATGCCCGTCGTGTCATTGTCGCCGAGACGTGCAATCCGCCATGCAAGCGTGGCGAGCATTGCGTGTCGGGCAACAAGTGCGAGCCCGACAAAAGCGCGCCCGCGGTCAGGAAAGTGTCTGTCGAGCCCAATTCCGTCTACGTCGCCATTCCGCACGCAGCGACCGCCTGCTCACCACGCTTTGAAACCTGCACGCAGCCCGCGCTGTAGCATGCTACACTGCCTGCAAGCGGTGATGTGACCGTGATATACGACGGCGATCGGTTCGCTTACTCACGGCGTAACCTCGCCGACTGCGCCGCCGTAGCCCGGTGGCATGAGCAGATAAGCGGGTAGCGTCGGATTGCGGGCGTAGAAGTCGGGCAGGTCACACCGTCAATGGTACAAGAAACCGTTGGCCCAACCATTCGTTGATCTTGGCCGCCCCGATGCGCAACCACGTTCCGACCACCGCAGGGTTGTAGTCAAACGTCTGATCCTGTGCGACACTGATCGTGAATACGTCATCCACCGATGCATAGGGTGATGTAATCAACCCTGACTTAACCTGCGCGGTGTAGGCTGAGCCGTTGAGCTGAAAGGAAACAGGCTGCGGACCACGACACCACCATACCTGTCCGTAGGCGCCGCCGTATAGCTGAGGTGTGGTAGTCTGTGCGGAAACGGGGATTGTGTCGGCCATGTGGTAAGGTGGCCGAGGAAGGTGGTTAGTCGTGTGAAGAGTAGTCATCAACGGTGATACTGGTAGCAGTCACCGTTATTTCGGAGTGATCCTTGAACATGGCGAGGAGAATGGGCTCGATGGCGTCGCTCTGCAGATATCCAGTCAGCGTGTGCAGATCGTCACGAAGCTCGTCAGAAAGCGCGTTGTAGGCCGAACCCCACGATCCGTAAAACTCACCACCCTCTTTGGTGCAGAACTTGGCTTCACAGACGCGGAAGTGACACGGCTCACCGTCGTTGAAGTACGGTGTGTACTGACACCACTTCAGCGCATACAAGTTCGGGTGGTTGGCAAAGAAGGCTTTGAAGCACTCACGCAGAGCAGCCTCACCCTCATTGCGCAGGCGTTTCATAGCTTCGATGTGAATTTCTTCAAGGTTCTTGAGAGCTTCAAACATGGCTTAGTCCTTGTTGACGTTGGTAAAAGCGGTTGTGGTCATGTCGATGGTGCGCTGCGGCTTGCGCTTAGGTCCACCAAGCCAGTCGTACATGGGCATACCCTGTAGGTAATCCTGTACCGTCGGGATGCGGCCCATGTCCTCAATGATATGACGTTCTGCGACATCGCGCACCTGTACGATGCGGCCGTCGGAATTGACGATGGTGTGGCCAAGTACGCGCTCAGCTAGATAAATGCCCCACGATGAGTGCAGAAGCGCACGATGTCGCATGTCTGGAAAGTGCGCTTTGCTCTCGTCAAGGAAGTCATGTACCGGCAGGTAGTCCTCAACCTTACCGCCGAATGCGCGCACTGAGTTCTGTGCGTGGATGTAGGGTTTCATATCACACCGTCTTGTTGAAGCGCTCAAGCAGCTCGCGCAGAAAGTTGTTGCCAACGGGTGAGCCAAGCCACTGAATCACCGTCGCCGCGACTTCTCGATCACGGTCGGATACTTCAGCAGGGTCTTTGCCATTACCCATCATGTAGTTAAATATGTCAGGGCCACCTATCGGTGGATTGCCGCATTCTTGTTGCCACAGCTCAGCGGCGCTTCAGGGCTTCTGAAGGCGTCCGACAGACTGTCCAACGTCCACCTCCATTTCTCATCCTACACCTACGGCACCGGATCTGCAAGCACAATATACGGCACTAGCGCAGCATTTATCAGCCGAGCCAACCCTGGCCGCGCAACAGCCGCAGCCAGCAGCGTCTCGTACTGCGACACCGTGACCACCGCTTCACCGCGCCATTTCTTGCCCAACGTTACCGCATCCGACGCAATCGCGGCATCTCCAGTGCCGAGAGCATAGACCGGCGGGCTGAGATTGTTGCCGCTAAACGTAGAAACTGCTTGCATTCCGCACAGATATGGATGGTTTTGCGACGTGCGGCTGTACGTGATCGCGATGTCCCAAGCCAAACCCTTCGCGTCGGTGAGGCCCATGCTCGTCTCGGCGCAACAGATGAAGGGACCGCCGAAAATGACCGGTACGTCGGTGTTGGCCGATGTAGGTAGACGTGGTGTGCGCGACTTGGCGGAATCGTAGAAGCGCCCCAGCGACGCATAGGCGGCATTCAGCAATGCAAGAGACGTGCCGTTCAGACTGTCGAAGACCGCCAGCACGAGTGGAGCATTGAAGGAATTGATAAGGTCAACGACGGGCGTGTAGTCAACACTAGGATATGTGCGCACCATGAGCACGGTGGCAGGCCCACGGAACGTTGCTTCTGTGGTGGCTAGGCTGAGAAAGGTGTCGCCGTTGGCATTGTACTGCCCTGCTTCCCTTGCTCGACGATGCCGCCGCCGCCGCCCCCACCACCGCCCGAAGTGGGCAGTGGGTTGATGCTGCTGACGGGCTGCCCGTTGAGGATAACGACTACTGGCGTGATATCCGGCATTACAGCACCGCCTCAGCAACGTCGCAGAAATCGAGCGTGCCTGCGCCAGCTTTAAGGACTGCAAGCCAAATTGGCTCGCTTGGCCGACGGAATCGCTCATGGCCCACAGGCACCGTCGCAAAGTTCGCGCTAATGCTCTCGGGCGTCAGCACCGAATCGCCGCGCAGCGGCTGCCAAACGCCGTCACGCCAGAAGTACGGCGTGACGGTAAGCGCACCTGCGGACACCGACAGCGTGATTTCCAGCGCGTTCGTTGAGCCAATTTGCAAAGCACCGGGCGGCGTGGTGACAGCAACGGCGTCAGGCCCACCACCAGGAAGCGACGCAAGAGGAGTAATTCGCATGTCGTGAGATGGTTTGCCGTCTCAAAAGGTTGAAGCCCCTTGACTTTGTGTAGGGAATCGGGTAGACAGGGTGCATGAGCCCGCAAGGACACACGCCGGGTGCTGCGGCGCGGTGAATGGCTTGATGGCGCAGTGAATGGCAAGGTAGCCTAGACGAGACGACGAGTCAAGGGGAAAATAGGGGTGGGTGTCGATGTGTCGATGTCGTATCGCCGTCTCCTCATCGCCTCATCGCCTCGTCGCCTCGCCGCCGCCTCACTTTCATCTTGACATCACCGCCGCCTTCCCGTAGACTCTTCCCGTGCTCGAATCACTCCGCGACGTTGCCGTCGCCTCAATGATACTATTCTCAATTCACCATCGGCGCCACCTCGGCGATGTCCGGTCACTTTCGCGACGCCGCCATCGGGACGTTGTGTGCGGTGGTTAACATCTTGATCTTTTGGGTGAAGTAGGGTGATATAGATGCGATATTTGGGTGGCAAAAGCAGACTGGCAGCGAAGATAGTCGGCGAGATCCGGAAAGTTTGCCCTCCGCCGATTCATGTATATGAGCCTTTCTGTGGAGGGGCTGCTGTGACTAGGGAGTTCGCAGAACAAGGTTACACGGTTTCGGCTAGCGATCTCTTCCCCGGTTTGTGTGAGATGCACAGGGCATCTTGCGCAGGTTTCAGGCTCCCGTCGGGTTGCACCGACGAGATGCGAAAAGCTGCCAAAGGGAAACGAGATACCCTCAGCGTAGCCCTTAGATTTGGTCTGGGGTTTGGTGGGAACTATAACTCAGGTATTGCGCGACCACCTGACTTGTACGCGGAACAGTTTAATCGTCATTGTGAGAGGCTGTCTAAGGTTGGCCATCGCATTGCATGGGCAGAGTGCCACTATGCTGATGTACACCCGGAAGTCGGGTCTGTAGTGTACTGTGACCCTCCCTATGCTGGCACTACCGAGTATGCTATCAAGAATTTCGACCATACCCGCTTTTGGGCGTGGTGTCGTGATTTAGGGGCCAGTGGCGTACATGTCTTTGTATCGGAGTTCACTGGCCCCGACAATGTACCTGTTTTGTTCACCCTTGATAGGAAGGTGGGTATTGACAACAGGGGCGGGAGGAAAAAAAACCAAGACCGGACTGAAAAACTGTTTTATTTAGGTCCAGTCAACCCCGCCGACGTTGACATCGGCGGGAGGACGGTGTAGTATGAGACGCACACGCGATTACGACGCGAGTCTGATCGAGAGCCTCCGAGATCCAGAAGAGGCTGCTGCCTACATTGCAGCCGCGAAAGCGGAACACTCCGACGGAGATCCTGTTCTCGCGATGGCTCTGGAAAACGTGCGTAAAGCGCAGAAAGAAAACTTCACTTGACATCCCAAATCATCCTCGACTCGTCGCTGTCGTCAGTGCTGATGCGCGGCGGTCAATTCGCCAGCCTCGGCTACCACTACGGCAAGGGGTCGACGGCACTGACGCTGCATCGCGGCGGCAAGGCATCGACGTATCATGTCGTATGCGTCGACAAGACGACGACAGTGCCGCTGTGTCAATGGGTCGCCGTCGAGGCGCTTGTCGAACAGGGCTATTACGGGACGTGCAGTGACGCCGTGCCTCATGAGGGCTCGACGTGGAGTTCTGAGGTCGTCAACGAGGTGACGCTGTGGGTGCTTGAGGCTGCTGTCGGGTTGGTGCGGTTGGGGCGCGGTGAAGGGCTGCGACTGCTTGACGGCGGGTTGGGGGAGGCTGCCGATGAGGCCGTCGTCGCCCCCACCCCCGTTGCCATCCCGTCACCAAAGGAGGTTGCACACGCTGCGTCGATGTGGCTTCGGGAATACGCGCTAGAAGCTAACACGTCATCAGACCGAGGCTATCCGCCGGCTGCACTCAAGCAAGTGCAGCTTGCATGGCTCGTTGGCAACTACCGCAAAATCGTCGTCAAAGCGACGAGTGAGCAGCAATTACGAGATTTGTACGCAGTAGCGCAGAATCGAGGGCTAGACACGTACACAGTTACCGACGACGGCTTGACGGAAGTGCAGTCCGGCACCATCACAGCGCTGGCGATCGGCCCACACTCAGAAGACGCTTTCGTCGGTCTCACTGATCATTTGGTGCTTTATTGACCCGCGGGCAGCGGTGGGCCGATGCAGTCACGGAGTTTTCGGGCTCGTGGGCGTTTATCGGGTGGTTCACGGTGCTGTGCGCGCTGTGGATCGTCGTCAACGCTTCGGGCTTCGGGCGGTGGGACCCATACCCGTTTCTGTTTCTAAACTGGCTGCTTACCGTCGTGAGCACGTTTCAGAGCCCGCTGATTCTGCTATCGCAGAACCGACAGAACGAAATGGACCGCGACCGGATGCGCCAAATCATGACCGAGCTGCGCAACCTCCGCAGAGCGGTGGAACAGCTTAAAGCCTGATTCTGTCAAATTTCATGCCGCGCACCATCTCACGGCATGAGTGGCACCCCCGTACCGTCCCTAAACATTCGTGAATTGAACAGCGGCCTTTCGACGACGCCGAACGTCGGCGAAGGCATCACCATGAAGCTGGGCACGGCTTCAGCGGGGGCGTATAACAAGCCCGTGCGCTGTAGCACCCAGCCGTCGATCAACGCTTACGGCGTGGGTCCGCTGGTGTCGAGCGCCGGACCTCATCAGGCGTATTCGGGACAGACGCAGTTCCTGTGCCGCACCTTCGCCAGCATCCCTGGCACCTTTGGCGCTGTCACGAAGTCGCCGGTCACGTCGCCAACGTCCCCTTCCACCTTGGCCCTCTCGGCTGCGACCTTTTCGGCTCGCGCCGACGGCAATCCGGTCCCCGGCGGTGCGGCGCTGAACCTGACGACGGGCTTCACGCTACCGCCGTCTCCCCTGCCGCTCAAGATCGTCATCGGTGCGGGCGGTGTGGCGCACACTGTTACGATTTCTTACTACGATGTGGAAAGCGTACAACGTACTACGACTGTCTCGGTTTCCGGTGTGGGCACGTTCACCACTGCGGCGAATGTGGACCTGAAGAGCATCATCAGCTACACGACGAGCGTTGACCCGGTTGGTACGACCACTTTGACGTGGGACTATGCCGGACCTTTGGACCGCTTCGCACAACTGAAGTGGCAGGTCACGCGCGGTGGGCAGATCAACGTTACCGGCGCACAAGCGCCCATCGTGCGCTACAGCTTCGACAACGGTACGACCTACAGCCCCGGATTCCAGATTCCTACCACAGGTATTTTGGATGTCTACACGTATCCGGGTGGGCTGACGAGCTGGCACACGGGTATTCGCTGCACCTTCACACAGGGCACGGTCGCTAGCACGCTGTACGGTGCTGTGCGCGCAGCGGGTGCGACGGTCAACGGCGATACGATTTGGACCCTCGGCGCTTCGGGCGCAACGGCAGAAATCGAGGTCAAAACCGTCCCCGCCGCTTTGGCCTTCACCGTTGTGGGCTCTGCGGTCAAGCTGACCGCGCACACCACGGGCGGCACCGCGGCGAGCTACAACGCTTTCGGCAATCAGCTTGCGGGCGTCAACTTCGCTGTCGGCACCGTCGGCACGGGTGGCAACGCAATCACGATTGCGACCGTCAACGATGGCGGCACGGGTAACGTGACCGTCGTGGGCAACGCGATTACTATTCACTATACGACGGGCGTGACCACGGTTGCGAACGTCAAGGCGTCTTTCCCTGTCGCTGTGACCTTTGGCAGCGTGACGGCGACGGGCGGCACGAATGCGAACATTCTGGCCGATCCGGGTGACACCCACGCCGCGACGAACCTCGCAGGGGGCCTCAACGCCACGCTCGTCAGCACTGGACAGGACATCGTTGACTTCTTTGATACCGACACGTCCGCGGGTACGTTGCAGGCGCGTCAGCTCATTCACTCGATCGGCATCGTCGGTACGGGTCTGGGCCTGACGGCGGCAATGGTTGCGACGGGCGCAGCGAATGGTGGCATCGCCTGGACGGCGCTGAAGCCCGGTGTCCGAGTGCGGCACGTCATCGCCGGAAACAACACAACCGAGACGATTCAAGTCGCCGGGCTTGACGTGACGATCATCTCGGCAACCGATGCCGACGGCGCGGAAACTTCGACGCCAAACAGCATTCTTGCCACCTTGGCCCTCTCGGCTCACGCCGATGCACAGGCACTGCTGTCGGGTGTGGCGACCGGAACGGGGGCGGGCATCATCGGAAGCTGGGCCACCTACGTATCGCTGCTCATGGCGATGGAAGCAGGCGACGAGTGGACAAGCTACACCACGCCGCCGCAGTCGAGCGTCGCAGACTTCCAGACCGCCTGGAATGCGCTCAAGACGAACTTCAAAAAGACGCTCGGCAATATCGAACACGTTCACCTTGTGCAAGATAACTGCGACAACGTGACGTATCAGAACTTCGTTACGTGGCTTCAGTCGGTCAAGCAAGACCTCAAGCTGCCGCTGTGGGGCACGGTGCAGGGGCTGTACAACCTGCCCGCCACATACGCCAGCGAAGCCGCATGGGCGACCGCCTTTGTTGCCGCACTGCCGAGTCCCCGCAACGCGAGCGGCTTGGTTGACCTGGAAGGCGGCGAAGAGGACGTGATCGTCGCGCTGTACGGCTCACAGCTCGTGATGAATGTCGCGACGCTCAATGTTGCGCGCTGCATGAACGTTGTCATCTCGCAGTCGCCGAACCAGACGCGCTGTACCGTGAAGACCGCTGACGGCACGCAATTCGCGCTGCCGGGCACCGGGCTACACAGCGTGACGGGCACCGAAGAGAAGCAGGCGCTGTACGAAGGCGACGATTCACTCGACGAGCTGCACGCGCAGAACGTCACGACGAACCGGACCTTAGCCGAATACGATGGCGTGTTCATTCGCCAGACGCTGTGCTATGTCGACGACGGCAACAGCTTCATTTTCTGGGAACGTCGCCGCGTGATGAATCGCGCGTATCGCGTCGTCAATCGCAGCCTGATTGTGACGCTGAATGCCAACGTGCTGACGAACCCCTCGACGGGCACGCTGGCCGAAATCGAAGCGCAGCAAATCGAGCGTACCGTGCGCAGCGCCATCACGAACGGTGGGCTTATTAACGATCAGGGTGTCAATCACGTCAGCGGCTTTGACTTCCAAGTCTCGCGCGTCGAAAAGACCGCGCAGACGCTGACGATTGTTTGGGCGCTTCAGATCGTGCCCCTCGCCAAGGTGCTCACGCTTACCGGCGACATCGGCTTCACCCTGACGATCGACGACACTTTCAGTGTCGGAACTGCGTAAACGGCGAAAGAAGAGGACTAAACACATGGCCCAAATCATCCGCCGGTTTGCTCCCGGCTTCAACAATGTGCAGCTTCAGTTCGCAGACATCGAAGCGCGGCTGCCGGGGGGCGTGTTCTCCCAGTTCACCAAAATCAGCTACAGTGCCAAGACGGCCAGGGAGGAAGCCCGCGGCACTTCGCCCCTGCCTCAGGGTGTGACGCGCGGCGCGCTGTCGTACGAGTGCAGCCTGAGCATCAACCGCAGCTTCCGTGAAGAGTTTCGCATCGCTGCGCAGGTGCCGGGGTTGGGCCTCTTTGAAGGCTTCTTTCCGTTGATCGTCAGCTTCAACCATCCGCAGTGGAATCGCGTCGAGACTGACACGCTATACATCATGGTCAATGAGTGGAACTTCGACAGCTCGACGGGGCCAGCGGTGCTTGGAATGGACGTGCCTTGCTACTGCGGCTTCATCGACTTCGGCAGCGGCGGCAAAATCATTCCGCAATTCGCCGACATCGTGGGCGTCAGCGCGTAGTCTCGCCTTCGTCAGGCTCTTCCTTGTCAACGGCATTCGCCAGCCGCTCGGCGAGCTTCGATACTTCCAGCTCGTACGCTTCTAGTCCAACATCCTCGATTTCGTCGAGAAGCGTTACGGCTTCTTCCAGAAGCGACACGACTAAGGCTTGACGCTGTTGTGGGCTCACTCGCACACCTCCTGCGCTTTCAGCGGTTGACCCGTCACAGACAGCCCCATCTTTGTCAATGCTGCCAGCTCAGACGGCGCAAGTTTCTTGGCAATTCCAGCTTCTTCCTGTGCTTGTCTGAAAGCAAAGAAGGGGATCGTTGATGTGCGCCCTCCGTTGCACCCATCGCAAGGCTGCTGCAACTTGAGTTGCAGGCTGTATTCTGGATCGTGGCCGATGCCGGTTGCGCGTGTGCGAGGAAAGTGCATCATTGCGCATATCGGACAGGGCAGAAAGTTGCTCACTCGCACACCTCCCGCCGCCCATCGCAAGCAGCCTCGCCACGGGGCGCAGGTTCGCACCGATAGCCCGTCACAGGATCGGGCACACGCACCGTACCGAACGGGCAATCGAAGCCGCCGCAACCGTACAGAGCGTAAACGATGATGCACGAAAGCAGCGCAAGTATTGCCTGCCCGACTCATCTGCCATGGTAAAGACTCGTCATCTATCAGTGCCCGTGCTGCATATCGCCACACTTCGTCTGCGGTTGTGCCAGCAAAATTATGGAACATAGCGGACCTCTAACGGTATTTTTTCGTTGATTCCCCATTTCGGTGGGTACCAGTAGCGAAGTACTCCTTGGCTCGCCTTGAACTTCTGCTTGATCCTTGTCCGCCCAGTGATGCCCGCAAACTCAGGATGTCTCACACGGGCATACTTGTCCACTTCGCAGAAGAGGTTCTGACAGTCGATTGGTTGTAATTTGCGACCCCACAAGGATAGAAATTGAATATTTAGCCGCTCAAATTCAGCATCTTGTATCTCTGTGACTTGCTTGATGAGTTCAGCCTCGTTTAGTCCTCCCAAATCAGTAAAACACTTCCGGATTCCATCTTTAGCGCCAGGGCCAGGGACGACGAAACTCTTCTCCTCAAAATCCGTCAAAATACTATAATTCAAGTCGGTTACATACTGGTATGCCAAAAAATCCCCGATAGTAGGATATGAACGCAGAAGCTCAAAAGCCTTAGCCATTGTCTTAGAATCAGAGATACGCAAGGGCAGTTCTTCCTTCATCATCCGCTCGATCAGTTTCAGATGCATTCGGTGCTTACGGCTTTCCCCTGAGTTTGGCCCCCCGCTGGGCATGATGTACGCAGCCGAATAAATGCGATCTCCACTCTCAATGGCAGCAGTCAATACGTTATCAAAATGCTCAAATGAATACTCTCGGTACGACAGGTTTCCCAGACGACGCAGCAAGAGTTCCCAGGTTTCGATTCGATTGAATATCTTGAAGAGGATTATTCTAAAAAACAACTCATCGGCGGTTTGCTCACCCTGGCAAATGACATGGCTAATTAGATATTGGCTCACCCTATCAGAAGCCCGATACGCATTGGTGAATTTATGTTCAATCAATATGGGGTCACTTGTCCAAGGAGGTGCGTGCCCACTTAGCCTGTTAAAGAATATGTTTTGCCGCTCGGCCGCAAAATGCCAATACGTGTCAAAAACAAGAGTGGGCTTGGCAGGCGAGAGCTTGTTGATATATATGGTTTGGCGGAGAGTCGAGCCGGAACTAGCGGGTATGTTTTGCACTTCGGGAATAACCTTCACAGTCACGTCGTCTATGCAAGCTGGTACGTCTGGAGGTACCACAGGTGAATTGGCTAGCAGAAATTCTACCTGTTTGCCTTGTTCAGAAATTTTCGGGGTCATGGTTGAACTCGCTTTGTCAGCCGCACCTTAAACATCTGCGCAGTCTTGCGACCGATCGCCGCCCGTGCGTCAAAGGGTTCGACGAATTCGCCGCTGCCTTCGCGCATGACATCTTCGATCATTGCGGCGATGATGCGCGGCGTCGCTTTGATGTCGTCGCTGTCAGGCACACGCCCGAGGACGTGCCGAAGGCGTTCGTCCGTAACCCACTCATCGGCAATTGCTTGCGCCTCGGTCAGGACCGCAAGCTGCGCCGGGTCGACGACGGGGCGTGGCGACTTTGTTTCGCTAAACGCTGCGCCTTTATGCTTGGCGATGACGCGGCTACCGTTTGATGTGGTCAGCTCGACGAGGGGCCGCAGCACGATGCCTTCGCGTGGCTTCGGTTCAGTGATGCCGCGTCGCACGGCGACCTCCGAAGGGGCATCGCGCAGCGCATCCAGCGCGGCCAAGTCGCAATCGACCTCGCACCACGGCACGACTTCTAGACCCAGGACCTTGCCATCACGCCAAGCAACGTGCGCAGACGTGCCGTGTACCTTTTCAAGAGCATACAGGCGCTTAAATAACAACAGCGTTTGAGCGGCGGGTCGATACAGGTTTTCGATGTGAAGATAGCCCATATATGAAGCCTCCTACCATCTCTAAGCATGGCACAAGACAATACGGAATGTCAAGAAAAAGATTTCCTCCCTCCCCCGGCTGCG
>OFQY01000402.1_pt1 | contig 17833 bp, 18 predicted proteins | sample 1542991 | NCBI WGS metagenome assembly OFQY01 (sample SAMN07774224, study PRJEB24372) | wastewater metagenome | isolation source: Exp Tend VB 10WW | collected 2016-02 | reverse complement strand
TTTTCCGGCGTCGGCGTGCCGCTCGCCGAAGAATCCGAGGCTTATGAGGTAGACGTCTACGATCTCGACGCCCCCGGTACTGTCCTGCGCACGATCACCGCGACGACGACGAGTGTGAGCTATTCGGCGACCGAACAAGGCGACGACGGGCTCTCGGCGCTCGGCAACCTCGCTCGCGAGACGCGCGCCGCGGTGGACCGCTCAGGAGTCACCCGCGTCAACTTCCACGGCTTGCGCCGCTCGGCCGGGGCGCACTGGCTCGACTGTGGGCTCTCGCTCTACGAGGTGTCGCGCCTGCTCGGGCACGCGGACATCCGCACGACGCAGCGGTGGTACGCCGACCTCTCCGACACGACGCTCGTCGCCGCGATCGCTCAGGTCGAGGCGCGGAGGCGCGAGCATGATGCGCGCGAAGAAAGCGGCGTGATTCTCGAGTTCGGGAGCGCCCTATACGGGCGGCGGTGAGCGTCACGGCCACCCCGCTCGTCGCCGCTCCCAAACCATTGCTGGCAACCTACTGGTATCGCTAGCGACCCGTCGGGATTACGAATCAGCTGCTCTACCAACTGAGCTACATCGGCACGCGGCGCAGCTTGTAGCCGAGCTGGTGTTGGCACGCAAGCTGATTCGGGAACTCCAACAACCGCTCCAACAACTGCGCTGGACGGTCAGCGCTGGTCGTCGACCTCGAGCCGCTTCGCGTGCGTAACGCCCGGGGCGCCCTGCAGGACGTGGCGGGCGGTGGCCTCCAGCTCCTTGACGAGCTCGTCGGTGAGCGTGACCCCCGCGTCGGCCAGCCAGTCCCGCGCCTTCGACACCCCAAAGGCGACACCGAGCCGAAGAATGTCCTCGAGCGTCATCGCTCCGGCTCCGCGCACACCGGCACCGCCGGGCACTCGTCGATCGCGCCGTAGTGCACGAGCTCGCCGTCGACCGTCAGCCGGTACAGGCACGCCGGCTTCGGCCGCTCCGGGTCGGGCCGGAGCTGGAAGGCCAGCACGTCGCCGTTGCGCTCGACCGTGCCGCACCCGGGCGCGAGCATCGCCAGCGACGCCAGGATGCACCCGATGAGCAAGCCGGTCGTGCCGCCTCCCCCCTTGCCATCGGGAGGCTTGATCGGCGGCAACGAAGGCGCCCACCCAACGAGCGAGCCGCCCAGGAACATCAGCGCGTCGGCGACGTCGCGACCGGTGTCGTCGTCGAGCACGCGGCGGAGGACCGTGGCCGCGACCAGGCAGAGCAATCCGATGACGGCCTGCGGGGTCCAGCGCGATGGCGGGAGCGGGGTGGTGACGGGCAGGGTCGACGGCTTTTCCTCACTCAAGAGCGCCTCCTTACAGTTGAGCGACATCGGGCACGAGCTCGACGAGCGCCGGGTGACGGGGGTGCCCGAGGAGCACCTGGTCGATCGCGCCGAAGCCGACGTACCAAACCACCTCGTCGAGGCCGGCGTGACGATCGGCGATCACAGCGCGCGCGCCCGCGTAGTCGCCCCACACCCGCCCCTGGTCGTCCTGGCGGCCGACGCCGAGCCACGCCGTCATCGACATGGGCGCCGGCCACACCTTGCGCGCGCGATCGAGGGCCGTGCGCAGCTCCGCGTCCTCGACGATGGTCGGCGAGTCGTCGACCTGGTAGGCCATCGTGCCCTTCCGGTCGTACAGCGCCACCACGTCAGCCGGGATCTTGGTGTCCAGGTCGCCGTCGTGGTCGAGGTCCGCGCGCTTGTAGTGCCAGGCGGGGTCTCCGAGCCCCACGTCGATCAGCTGCAGCGCCTTGTCGCCGGACGCGCGGCGGAACCCATCACCGATGCCGCGCACGACGTCGGCGCACTTCGGGTTGGCGAAGCCGCTCGGCCCTCGGTACACGTCGCGCTCGCTGTTCGCGCCGCCGGCCTCGGCGCCGAGCACGATCGCATCGCTCGCGAGCTGCTCGCCCTGGGCGAATCCGTCCTTGTATGTCGCCTTGCTCGGCCCGTCGGCGCCGTCACGCACGCCCATCCACGTGTGGATCCGCAGACGCTTTCCGGCCGCGAGCACACGCGCCGCGAGATCGCGCTCGTATTCGCTCGGCTTGCCACGCTTGGCGATGCGGACGTCCAGACCGCCCAACGCCTCGAGCGCGAGGACCTGGTCGAGCTGCTTGCCGAGGGCCAACCACTGGGCGGCGACGACGGCGGCGGCCCACTGGACGATCGGGGAACGGGAAGACGAAGTGGTGAGCGTCATGCCCTGTATGAGGGAAATCGGCCTCGAATCGTCACTCGCTGAGCTCGCGCCCGCTCTACACCGTCAGATCGCGCTGTGGGATGAGCGTGATTCCGGCACCGCGGACGACGTCCAGCCGTTCCCGCACGGGTCCGGCCATCGTGCCCATAGTCGGCGACTCGAGCAGCCGGTCCATGGCTGCTGACGGTGACGGCTGGTAGACCAACGCACCGTTCACGACGACGTGACCGCCCTCGGGCGGGTAGTCGTCGCGACCGGTCGCCTGCGGCGCCTCGATGACCACCTGGTCGTTCGCCGTGGCCCCGGACGTGACGCCGTAGATCGTCGTGTCGTCGCCGGCGTTGGCCGTGTCGACCGTCGTGCGGACCAGCCGGACCCGCAACGCCTTCGTCGCAGGCGGCACCTGATACTGCACGCGCGCCGCGTTCGTGGTGCTCTTGCCACGGCACAGCGCCGTCGCGATCCCGGTCATCACGTAGGCACCCAACGCACGCTCCATGCGCGCCGCGAGGCGCGAGAGATACTCGAGCCGCGGCGGCGGCGTCACGCCGATGATGAGGTCACCTGCGCCGAGGTCAGGCGCCCACCGCAGGCACACCGCCATCGGGTAGACCCACCCTTCGCTCTCCACCGAGACCACGGGCTGATCGGACGTCAGTGCCAGCTCACGCTCGATCAGCGTGTAGCTCGAGTCCACGTCCACGGTGACGGCCACGCCGCTGCCGAGCTCGCCGACGGTCATCTTCGTGTTCGCCATGCCGTTCTTGCAGAACGCCTGCATCATCACCGTCTGCGCGGGCCACCCATCGAACGAGGCCGGGGCGATCGCGACGCGACGCCGCGGCCGCGGGTTGGTGCTCTGGAGCCCGTAGCCCTCGGACCAGACCGACGACCATGCCATCTGCTTCCGGTCGAAGATCACCGCGCGGATCGTGGCCCATGCGCGGTTGTAGAACTCTGGGTGAATCGCCCCGCCCTCTTGTCGCAACTGCGCGATCGACATCGGCAACGCACCCGACGGCGGCGTCGCAGTCTCGTTGATGTCGGCCAGCGCCTGCGGCACGATCAACACCGACCCGAGGATGATGGTGCTGGCGCTCTGGTTCGACGCGGTGATCCGCAGGCAGCGCGTCGTCACGCCCGGCGTGACCTGGAACGCCGTCCACTCGCGCCAGCCCGAGGCCGTGCCCAGAACGTTGGTCGTGACGAGGTTCGTCCACGTCGCGTCGTCGGTGGGAACTGGCATCGTGCCGTTGTCGCGATCGATCTCCATGCGCAGGTCGCCGCCGCCACCCGAGTAGGTCTGCACGTAGACGTCGTAGGTGAGACCATCGACGCTCGGCGTCACCGGCACGACGTATACGACCTCCGGGAGCGCGGTCTCTTGCCACGGCGAGAAGTCGATGAGCGGCGGCCGATGGTTGCAGATGAGCCAGTTGACGAAGTTCGCGATGGCCCACACCGGCTCGGCATAGCGGTCTTGCAGCGCCGCGATCTGCTCGATGTCGAGGAGGTACGCGCGACCGCACATCGGCCACGCCGGCTCGGCCACGACCGTATAGCGCGGCCAGGCCGACGGGGCAGCGAGGTTGGCCGTGGTCGTCGTGTTGCTGCCGCCGAGCGTCCGGTTCTCGACGGCGCAGTCGCGGTAGTTGTCCGTGACCGACACCGTGTTGCCCTTGAACCCTACGCTGGCCGAGTAGCTCGCGCGCGACGGGGCGCCAGCCGTTTCGATGTCGCCATAGCGGTAGTCCCACCGGTTGCTCGTCTCGTAGAGCACGAGCTGGAACTTCGCCCTATCGTAGTCGGTGCCGGTCTGCCCCGACTGCAGATTGCAGTACCACTCGATGACGAAGCGACGCCACGGCGCGGCCCCCTGGAGCTCGGTCTTCACGTAGCCGACGGTGTCAGCGGTCTCGAGCGTGTCGTACCACGGACCGAGAAGCACGTTGTCGTCGGAGGCGTAGAGGCTCGCCGCGAAGGGGACCGTACCAGCGAACCGGACGAGGCCTGCGGCGGCGATGTCGAGGGTGGTGTAGGCGGTGCCGTCGAGCGTGAAGGCGAACCCGATCGGGACGGCGAGCACGGAGCCCGTGCTGTTGGCCCCGAGCTGGGTCGTGGGCGTGGCGAGCGTGACGAGGTCGCGGTCGTCGCCGCGGCGGTAGATGACGAGCTTGTCGATGTCCGTCGCAACCATGTGTCAGCTCCACTGCACGACGTCGGTGTTGTGCAGGTACACGTCCTGCTCATCCGTACACATCGCCACCGCCGGCCAGGTCAGCCGATAGGCGGTCGTGAGCGAGACGGTCGGCGACGACGGCGGCACAGACACGGTGATGCGACACACCCCACCCGTGAGCTGGACGGTGGTGACCGTGTACTGGGCGCGGCCGGCGTCCTGTCCTGGCCGGTAGGCAAGGAGCGTCCAGCTCGAGGCGCCGCCCTTCGCGCTGACGAGAAGGTCGTAGTACGCCTCCGCGACGTCGATCGACGTGGGCGCCGTAGCCACGCCGTTGACTGCCACGATCGGGATCGAAGGCGACATCGGTCCCGCGCCGAGGATCCCGTCGAGCGCGAGCTTCAGCGTGACCACCGCCGTCTTCGGCGCAATCACCGCACCCAGCACGCGCGCGAGCCCGACGTAGTGCGGGGCGCCGCCTGCGTAGTCCCACAGCGAGGCGTCTTGCAGGTTCACCTTCACGACGTCGCCGACCTGGGCGAAGAAGTCGGGCGGCACGTCGACCTCGACGATCTGCCGCGTCTCACCCGTCCGGAACCATGCAGTGGCCCACGCAATCGCGAGGACTCGGACAGCGTCGCGCCTCACCCCGTAGATGTCGATCTCCCATCGCTGCCGCGTCCACTGCCGCAGGTGCTGGTCGCGAAGGTTGATCACGCCCTCGCCCGCAGGGACGTCGCCGGCAGCGATGGTGCGACAGGTGATCTTCATCGCCTGCGGCGCAGCGTAGACGGTCAGCGGCCGCACCGGCCGGCGGCCCTGCGTGCTGATCACAACGTCATCGGTGATCTCGTAGACCGGCACGCCCGTGTCAACGGCGCCGACGTCGACCGCAGCGATCTCGACCGCCCCACCATCGGCACGTCGTCGCGTGACGATCGCCCGACGCGCGAGGCGGAAGAGACCGTCGCAGAGCTCGGCGACGGACGTCCCGGAGTCGACGGCGACCTGAAAGTCGAGGTCGTTGATCCCGCCGAACGCGGCCTCGAAGGACGCGAGGTCGAGGTGTGGCAACCCCAGCCCCTGGCCCTTCGGCAGCGTGTCGAAGAGCCCGTTCTGAGACTCGCCGGTCGACGTCAGCACCCGGCGCAGGATGTCCGCGAGCTTGCCCGCATCCGACCACAGGAAGCGCACGCTCGGCGGCTGCGCGTCGGTCGCAACGAGGTCGATTGCGGTCTGCCCACCCGGTCGCGACCCCTCGGCCAGGGTCAGGAGCGTGCGCGTCGGATCGGTCTCGTCGGGGACGACGCTCGTGTAGCTGGCGTAGTCGGTCTGGCCCGACCCCTCGAACACGATGCGGCCAGTTGCCGGCAGCTCATCCGGAGCGCCCTCGTCCAGGATCACCGTCAGCGCAGCACCGTGGATCTTGCCATACATGAAGATGCCAACGCGCATCTCGGCAAGGCCGACGGTGTCCGAACATGGCTCCGTGAACGACCCTCCGAGCTGATACATGCCGGCCGATCCGTTCGGGGTCACGCAGGCGTAGTTCGCCGTCGCATTCGTGTCGCCCGGATCGGGGTTGAACTGCAGGATGAGGTCGTGCTGCAGCACGTCCGGCGCCCCGTCGACCGAGAAGGTCCGCCACGCGAAGCCAAGCACGTGCGGGGCGGTGGCGGCAGCGGTCAGCGCCGTGACGACCGCCGCGCGGAGCTCAGACGCGCGCGCGGTTGCACCGAGCGCGGCGAATGGCGAGACCCGCACCGACAGGATGATGCCCGTGGTCGGTAGCCCGACTTCGATGTCGATGACCATCGCCGTGGGTACCGCAACCAGCGCGTCGTCGTCGGCAACCCAGATAGCCTTGCCCGACGCGGCCACGCCGATCGGATCGGCGACTCGGCGCACCTGGTCGCGCACGGCCATCACCCACTCGGTACCGTCGCGCACGGGTTTCTCGGCGATGTACCCGGTCCACATGACCGGTGCGCGCGTCAGGATGCTCGCGCCCTGGACGTACGCGCCGCCGGGATCGACGAGCACCGCACGGAGGTCGACCTGCCGACCCTCGAACTGGTAGGGCGCATCGGTCACGAGCGTCCCGGCCTTGTAGCTGCGCCGACGTCCGTAGGCGTCTCGGTCGAGGCCGAGGAATGCGTTGCTCGTGCGCGCCGCGAAGGGGATGCAGCTCGTGCCGACGTAGAACTCGCTCAAGCCCTTGAACGCTGCCGAGTCCTTCACGTAGGCGATGGTGTCGTCGGCGCCGAGGTCGGTCGTGAGGTAGGTGTAGCGCGCCGGGCTCGACATGTAGCCGCGGAGCGCCGTCGAGTCGAGGAAGCGCAGCTCGGCGTCGAAGCCCTTGCTGATATAGGACTCGTCATCGACACCGCAGCCCAGGCGCGGGCTCCGGTCGATCACGAGCACCGGGTCGAGGTCGTAGCCGGCGGGCGCGATGGCGTCGGCGAGCGCCTCGAGCTCGACGGTCGGCCATCCCTCGATCACGGCCAGCCAGTACAGCCCGTAGCCATAGCGCAGCGCGCCAGCGAGCGACTCCCAAGAGACCGCCGGGACGATTCCGCCGTCGCCGCCGTAGAGTGCCGCCGTGTCGAGGCTGCCGCCGTCAGCCGTGCCGCCGAAGTCGCGCAGCGGGAAGTGCCAGCGCTCGGCGACCAGCGCGCCCTCGTCCGACGTGCGCGCGCGCGTGAGCCACTCGCGCGTGGTCAGGCGCGAGCGCATCCGGCCGCCGATCCCCGTCGACATCGATCAGCCCTGAGCCACGCCCATGGCGCCGCGGATGGTCACCGCGGTCACCGCGGACGGCATCCAGAGGAGGCACGGCACGGTGTTGTCGTAGAGCCGCGGAAAGCCGCTCGATACGGCATCGACGCGATCGCCGCGGTACACGCCGAGGTTGAGCGACGGTCCGAGCTCGCGGTAGGCGACCAGGTGGACCGTGCCCGAGGTGTAGCTCGTGCCGAGGGTCAGCGTCTGGATGCTGCGGATCCCGGTGTCGCCTGCCTGCAACTGGAACGGGATGAAGCTGCCCGCCGCGGCGGTCTGGGGGAACGACGCCATCGTGGCCGTGCGCGAGCCCGTGCCGGCGCTGTTCGTGTAGGTGAGGGTGGTGTTCGTGATCGCGGCGCCGTTGCCCGTTGCACCGGACACCTCGAGCGCAGCGTATACGCCCTCGCCGTTGGTCGACCCGTTGACGTCGCGCGCGGGCCACGCCACGCTGTTCACGGTCTGACCGCCCGGCGTCGTGATGCCGATGCCGCTGTTGTGCCAGAGGCGGTCGTAGAGGATCAGCTGGCCGTCGAGCGCCGACATCCCGCCCTCGAACAACGCGAGGTAGCTGTTGCCGCTGACGGGGTTGGTGAAGGGGATCTGGCCGGCGTAGGTCGTGAGCGCGGCGCCCGCGAGGCCCGGCGCTGGAGCCGCCCCGGCACCGGGGATCCCGGATGTGTAGAGCAGCGAATGCAGGACGCCCGCCGCCTCCATGGTCGCCCCAATCTTGAGGAACCGCTGGAGCGGCAGCATGCCCGCAATCATGGCGTCGAGGGACGAGATCGCCATAGGTCAGGTCTCCGAGAGGTCGAGGTAGCCGATCGGGATGTAGGGCGAGTCGCCGCCCTGCACGAGGATCGAGGAGGGGAGCCCGGTGGCGGGATCGACGATCGCGCCACCGCGGATGTAGTTGCCGCCCGACGACGCATCCCAGATCCCGAAGTGCGTCGCCGTGCCCCAGCCGGACGAGCCGACGGTCGCACGCGCGAACTGGATCCCTGCGCCGTTCGACTTCGCGCCGGACGCCGCCGCCGGCCAGTTGGCCGTGGTGTTCGTGTAGGACTTGCGCCCGTAGTTGTTGCCGGTGCACTCGCTCGCGCCGGTCGTGCCCGGGTCGCCCGTGTGCAGGCTGATGTGGTGCGACGTCGGCGGCACATACGGGGTCCCGCCGAACTCGTGGTCGAGGAGCTTGTTCCGCGAGTAGGTGCTCTTGCTCATGCGCCGCTCCCGGTGACCGGCCTGGTCGTCGAGCGCGCCCCGCCGGAATAGGTGTAGCCGATCGTGAGCTGGCCGCTGGCGTCGGCGCCAGCCGTCGGCGTGTAGCGCACGACCACGGTCCCGGATCCGCCAGCGGCAAGCGTCGCTCCGAGCGTCCCGCCGGTGCCCGGAAACACCCCGCCGGCGAACGCGAACGATGCGTCACCGAAGCCGCGCCCAGCGATCCCGGTCGCGGAGAGGGCGCCGTTGTTCGTGACCGTGAACGTGTGGTCGCCCGCGGCCGTGAGCGCCCCGAAGTCGAACGTATCACCGTCGGAGATGGAGAGCGGCTCGGCAGCGGTGCTCTCCTCGACGTCGGCGCGCGTGCAGCGCAACCGGATCCACACGTGGTCGTCGGGCGAGTCCTGCTCGATCCCGAGCGGCTCGAGCGGGTATAGCACGAGCGCGCCGTCGAGGTCCGACTCGCCAAATGCGGTCGCGACGTCGTGCTGCACGAGAAAGGCCGCGTGTCCGGACAGCATCGGCGAGCTGCGCACGACCTCCCACGTGTCGGGGTGCACGAGGAAATCCACCGTCACCTCGGACGCGCGCGCGTAGTGCAGCACCGAGCCGCGCCCGCCGCGATATTCGGTGATCTCCGCGGACTCGACCTCGAGCGGGAACGAGAGGCCCACCGCGAACTGTCCCGTGGCGCTACCCAGCAAGCCCGCGCACGCAACGTCGCTGATCACGCCGCCGGCGGTGACATCGAAGACGAGTGACGCCGCGACGCTCTTGCTGTTGCCCGTCGTGATCCCGAACAGGTAGGCGAGCGCCGACGGGAGACGAACGAACGCCGACCCGCCGGCCGTCACCTCGAGGTGGACCCAGTGCGGATCGCCGGTGTGAAAGTGGAAGCTCCATGTGCGCGAGCCGATCGCCGAGCTCGCCAGCGCCGTCCACTCGGCCAGCGCGTCGTTGACGCTCTTCGTCGATGTGAGCGTCAGCTTCGTCCACGGCCCCGACGACGACGTTGCGACCTCGATCGAGCCGGTCGCATCGAGGCCGTGGAAGAGCAACATCTGGGCGCACTGGTAGCCCATCAGGACACCAGCCCCAGCACTTCGAGCGTGCCGATCACCTTGGTGGGGTCGTCCTCGTTGTGCGGCTTCAGCGATGCCTCGCCGATGAGGCACATGCGGTAGTCGTCGAGGACCTCGTCGAAGACGTAGGCCATACGCGGATCGGGTGCGACGCGAAGAGCCTCGTTGAACGCGAAGGCCTCTTCGAGGCTCATGGCGAGCTCGACGTTAGGCCGACGCGGCGCGAGCGTCGGATGACCGATGCGGAAGGAACCGCGACGGTTGCGGGCGCCGATGTCGACGTCCCAGCGCTCCCACATGATGGAGCCGGGCACGGCCGAGCACGACCCGCGCGTGGTGCCGTAGACCCCGACGGTCGCCGACGTGTTCGACACCGCGATCCGCGACTGCCACGCGGGCGTGCCGCCAGAGAAGTCGAGCGGCGAGTTCGTGGTGATGACGAACACGAGGCGGCCGGTGGTGTCGGCAACGACGTCGAGATCGACGGACGTCACCACCCCCGACCACGGCCGCGAGATGTGGTCGAGCCAGGCCTCGAACGACAGCCCGATGTCGCCGGCGTTCTGCACGTCGCCGGAGACGACGAAGAGGTCGTCGCCGCTCGCATGGTGGACCAGGACCTGCGCCCCAGTCCACCCGCGCGTGGTGAACACGAGCCCCATCAGCCCGCCCGCGGCAGCGGTACGTAGCCGCTGCCGGCGCCGCGCCGCGAGAGCGCGTGCAGCGCCGCCGCCGTCTCGGCCGGGTGCCCAGCGCCGAACCAGCCACCGAAGATGTTGATGGACCAGCCACCGCCCGCGGCGGCAGGGTCGGAGAGCGTCCGCGACACGCTGCGCGATGACCCGGAGCGCGACTTGCCGCCGCGGCTCGAACCGCTGCCGCTGCCGCCGCCGAAGATGGCGACCGAGCCAAGAATTGCTGCCGCAGCGAAGTGGCCGGCCGCCTCCGCGGGGTTGACGAACATCATCGCCGTGCCGAGGCCCAATTGGATTGTAGCGAGCACGCCCGCGCGGAGCCGCTCGTTCTTGATCTGCTCCGCGCCGGCAGTGGCAATCGCACCGATGCTGGAGATGGCGCCGCGCGCTTCGGCCTGGCGGGCATCTGCCCTCGCCTTCATGACATCCTCGATGTCACCTTCGCCATTCAGGTATTTCTGATAGACCTCGGCTGCGTTGTCGTTCGCCGCCGCGACGTCGGCCCAACTGCTGGAGATGTCGCGGAGCGCGCCCGAGAACTCCGACATCCCCGGGAGACTGTCCGAGAGCGCCGCGCTGAAATCTCTGATGTCGTGAGCCTTGGTGCGCTCGGGGCTGAACGGCTTCGACTTGCCCGAGGGCTTGGGCTTGCGGTTCAGCATCTGGTCGACGCCATCCGGATCCGACTCGAAGCCGTCGATAAGGTCGCCAAGGTCCGTTGGATCTTCCTTTGAAGCCCACTTTCCGCGCCCCATGACCGCGTCGACACCCTCTTCTTTCGTTTGCTCCGGCTTGCTCCCGCCGCCGCCGCGAGTCCTTCGAGCCCTATCGGCAGCCTCTTTGAGCCGCTTCTCCCGGGCCGCCCACTGCTCGTCCGTGTACGCGGTGCCAGCCAAGTCGGTGTGAAGCTTGAGGCTGGGGTCGTTGCTGTTGCCGGTGAACGGGCTGAGGAGTGGCACCTCGATCCGAGACATCTCCTCCATCGTCCGCTTCATCGCGAAGATGTTGTCGCGCGTGACCTGCGTGTCGGCGGCGATCACCCGCTCGAGCGCAGAGCGCAGACGGGTCAGCCGCTCGACGTCCGACGTCGCTCGCACCCACTCATCCGAGCCCGACTCGAGGTCCTTGATGATGACCTTGGCCTTCGCCAACTCCACGTTGACGTCGGACAGCTGCTCTTCTAGCGCGGACCCCGACGTCTTCGTCAGAAGACCCCATCCGCGGTTCAAGGTGTCGTTGAGCTTGCTCTGGTTCTGGTCCCACCGCGCCGCCGCACGGGCCGCACGGTCCTCGCCGCTCACGAATTCGATCACGGCCGACACGGCGCCGGCAACGACGCCGCCGAGCACGGTCATCGTCCCGATGAGGAACCCGGCATTGCTCCGCAGGTTCTCGAAACCCTCACGCAGGACGTTGACCGGTCCAACGCTCGTCTTGAGCGCGCCCACCCGGTCCTTGAAGGACGAGATGCTGGCACTCGCCTTCGTGCCCGACTCGGCCACCTTGTCGATAGCCTTCGCCGACTCGGTCACCTTCGACGGCGCGGAGCCCACGCCCTCGACGCGGACCGTGACATTCACGTTGCCTGACATCACCGCCATGGTCAGCCCTCCCCGCGCGCGACCCGTCGGCCGCTGAACACCGGCCCGTCGCCGCGCGACTGCGACGCCGCGCGCATCGTGCGCTCGTCCTCGCGCGCGAGCGCATCCTGAAGCTCGACCAGCCCACGGAACGCGCCGGCGGTGAGGCACTCAGGGAACCCGGCGATGGGCGAGAGCTTCGTCGCGACCTTCGTGTCGACGATGTCCTGCCACGTCGGCACGCGCAGCATCCCCAACGGGCAGAGCGGCCAGTCGGCGCGCCCAGCCACCGCCACCGGCCACTTCCGCGTCTCGCACCCCTCCGGCATGCCCGGGCCAGGACATCCCTTGCACGGCCCGTCGCACGCACGCTTGACCTCCGCGACCCGCGCCTGCGCCAGCGCGTAGAGCGCCAGGTCATCCGCCCGCTGCGGGCTCGCTTTTCGGGTCGCCGTCGCCAACGGACACCTCCTGCTCGCCATCGTCGGGCGGCTCGAGCTTCTTCGGCGTCGCGGGATAGCCGAGCTCGACCCGCAGCTCGGGATAGAGCTCGTGCGGGTCCTTCAACTGCGAAGCGTGGATCTGTCGCCGTGCGAGGAGGTCGAGCGCCGCCGGCACGACGACCGCCAGGCGGCCGACCCACTCGACGGCCTTCTTGCCCTCGATCGGCTTCTTCTTGCCGCCTTCCTTCACCGCGACCACCGTGGTCTTGGCGACGAAGACGTGCGACGTCGCCTCACCGGCCGCGTAGAGGTCGCGATGCCGCGTGAACTCGCGCTCGTGCATCGTGCGGACGGTGAGCACGTCCGCACGCGGACCGACACGCACGAACTCCGACACGGGGCACCAGCCGCACCCCTCGCGCTCCGGCCCCGCGACCACGTCGTCGTCCTCGGAGTAGGCCACGTCGCACTGCGACTCGGCCACCGTGACGCTCCCCTTGATGACGCCCATTGCCTACTCCCCTCACGCCAGCGCGAAGCGCGCGCTCTTGTTGCCAGCGTCGGTCGACGCCGTGTCCCCGGCGTAGACGCCGCAGCGCCCCGACACCTTGCGATGCCGCGCCCCATCCACGAACGAGACCTCCGGATAGGCCGTCGGGATGAGGCGCGGCAGGTTGACCGCGAAGATTTGGCCCGGCGTGTCGCCGATGTACCCCGACAGCGAGAAGTCGGTGAGGTTGCGCCAGGCCTCCTCGGCGAACTGCCCCGCGGTGACCTCGTAGTCGGAGATGTCCGGCACCGAGAACGAGGCGCTGATCGTCGGCGAGCGCGTCAGCACCTCTTTCACGCCCTGGCGCCCCGTCGGCATCTGCGCCACGTAGTGGGGGATGTCCCAATCCCAGGTCACGTCGCGGATGTCGGGCGAGCCGTTCGCGTCGACCGTTCCATCGGCCAGCGTCGTGAGGACGTTGCTCGCCAGCACCCAGCGGGCGCCGCCGCGCTGGACGAGCGGCTCGAGCGCCAGGCAGTCGGCGACCGTCTGGATCCCGCCGCCGCTCCCGGACAGCTCGGACTTCGGCATCTCGCCGCCGTAGGCGATGAACTCGACGCTGCAGTAGAGGCGCCAGTCGGAGTCGAAGCTGAACGACGCCTTCGACAGGACGCACCCGATGAAGCGGCGCTCCATCGCCGCGTTCTCGCCCGTGACCCGCAACGTCAGCGGCGACGGCGCGGTCGTGCCGGGGAAGAAGTTGTAGCTCGGCAGGCGCGCGATGCTCGAGCCCGGCGCCACCTTCAAGTCCTCGAAGAGATCCGTCGTCCACGGCCCGGAGCCGGTGATGGTCTTGACGAACCCCATCGCGTTGACCGCGCCCGAGGCCTCGCGACCGGCGACCAGGCAGCCGTATTTCGGGATCGACGTCGCGACCGTGATGGTGTTGCCGTCGCTCGGGCTGATGCTGGTCGCCTGATAGCCGAGCGCGGCGTTGCCGCCGAGGAAGTCGAGGAGGCCGTTCGCGCCCTTAAGGCCGGGCGTGTCGGTCGCGAAGGCGTAGGCGGCGAGCTGCCCGACCACCGGGAACCGGATGGCGATCCGCGGCCACACGCGGCCCGTGAAGATGCGGGTGGCGGCGCCGCGCGCGCGCATCGAGCGCTTGACGTCGGTCTGCGCCGCGTCGAACGAGACCTGCGGCATCTCCGAGTCGATCCACGTCCACGACGAGCCCGCCGTATTGATGTCGCTCTGGGGCGCGAAGCCCACCGAGAACTCACCGTCGAGGAGCACCTCATTCCAGGCCATCGTTCACCCCGCCGTCGCGTATTCGGCCTCGACGACGAAGTAGGTCATCGACTTCGTCCGGCCGAGCGCGCTGTTGTTGTTGTCGAAGCGCGGCCCGCTGGTGAGCCGCGCCTGGTGGACACCGAGAACCGGCTGCGCGAGCGCTTCGATGCGCGCGCGCAGGTGTCGCAGCTCGTCTTCGAGCACGATCGCGTCGGCGAGCTGCTTCCGCCGCGTCTTCTTGTTGCGGTGGTACTGGACGCCGACGCTCACCGTAAGCCGACGGTAGATGCTGCCGCCGCTCCGCTTGTCGAGGCGCTCGTCGGCGACCGGCATGACCGTGAAGACGCGGTCCGCGTCGCGGCGCTGCATGCCGCCTTCGTCGTCGCCGAAGAAGACGGGCTCGGGCTTGTCGGGACCGACGAGCGGCGCGGCCACGAGCACGCGCTCGATCCCCTCGCACAGGTCCTCTGCCGTCGTCGTCGGCATCAGCGACTCCCCCGGATGGTGGTCGAGCCGTCGACCTCGACGTCGTCGATCGTGCCGTCGCCGTCGCCATCGTACGGCGTCGAGCCCTTGAGGATGTCGGCGAACCGCTCCTTGAGCTCGATCCGTAGCGACCTCATGTAGTCCTCGCGCGTGCTGTCGCTCGAGTAGTAGCCGTAGCCCGCCAGCACGAGCTGGAGCATGTTCGCGCCGATCTCCATCAGCGCGTCCGGGTCCCAGTACCGCGACAGGTAGGCGTCGGAGGCGAGGAGGCGCCCGCGGATCCGCGCGTTGCACTCGGCGGCGATCCGCGCGTACCAGGTCTCGTCCTCGGTCGTCTCGCCCTGGAAGAGCCGCGTCATGTGGTCGCGCACCGCGATCGTCATCACCGGGCCGCGGAACGGGTAGGTGACGACGTTGAAGAGCTCGCTGATCTCTTCGCTCGCCGTCTCGACGAGAACGAGGTTGTCGAGCGACAGCGTTGCCGTCGCCTCCGTCGGCACCACGACCGACACGTCGAGGCCAACCACGGTGGCGCCGTCGCGCGGCGTCGCCGGCAGCGGCTCGACCGTGCGGACCCAGGCGCCATCGACCGACGACAGCGTCGCCGGCGCCGTGCCCCATGTCGCATCCGTCACGCGGATGGTGTCACCGATCGCGAATGCCGCCGCGCTCGTCAGCTTGAAGCGCTGAGCCGAGTTGTCGGCGTCGGTCGCGACCGTCGTGTTGCCGGCGTGCGGCGTCGGCGTCGGCGTCGCGAGCTCGACGCCCTTGCGGTCGACGATCCGGCAGGTCGGCCCGGACATCGGCGCCTGCGGCACGAGCCGCAACGTCCGGGTCTTCCCCTGCTGGATGTCGACGCCCACCGGCTTAGACCGCCGCCCAGGTGATCTCGACGATGGCCGGACCGCCGGTCGCATCGGCGTTGTTCGACACGAGCCGGATCTCGACGGGCTCGCCCGCGGCGATGTCGAGATTCGCGGGCGTGCCGGTCAGCGTCTGCGCCACGTAGGACGTGGTGAGCGCCTCCGCGTCGATGTTCGCGGCCGAGATGAGCGTGTTGCCGTCGCCGTCGAGGACCGACAGCAGGATCGTGCCGCCAGCCGACGCGAGCGCGGTGTGGTGCTTCGCGCGGATCCCCGCGATCGTCCTGGCGACGGGCTTCGGCAGGTAGACGCGCGCCGTGCCGTTGGCGGTCAGCGGCACGGCGACGACGTTCTTGTCGAGCTCGGCGAGCGTGTCGTCGATCTTCTTGGCGTTCGTCTCGACGGTCGCCGGCAGGACGCCGCTACCGTCGAAGACGAAGCCGTAGTTCAGGTTGAGGGCCTTGCGTGCCATGGTCAGGGCCTCCTTACGGCTTCGAGTAGAGGAGGTCGCCCTCGTCGTTCGAGTAGAAGTTGTCGAACGCGAACTCGCTGATGATGTGCACGTCGTTGGCGTTGGTCGGCCGCCCGATCCGCACCTGCGGCAGCATGCGGATGTGGCAGTTGACCGGGCCCTGACGCAGGCTCCCGCCCATCGGGTTCTGCTTCTGGTCGACGTAGACAACGGCCCAGCCGTCGGTCACCGAGACCGCATCGCCGGGGGCGACGATGACGCCCGCGAGGCGACCGGCGAAGCCGCTGTCCACGCCCGAGCCGGTGTAGAATCGACCGGTCTGCGCGTAGAGGTCGTTCGCCAGCGTCTCGAGCTCCGGGCACACGACGAGATAGGGCCGGATGCTCGCGTTCTTGAGCTTCTTGCCCTCGCGCGTCTTGTACGTGCGGCGCTTGGCGAGGACGGTCGACAGGTTCGTCGCCGACAGCGCCAGGGTGTGGTCGTTCGTCTGGGTGAACGTCGCGCCGGCCGAGATGGTCGTGACGTCGATGTTGTCGACGAAGTACAGCGTGCCGCCGCCGTTCGCGGCGAGCGGCGAGCCGCTCACGCCGTTCTCCGGGTGAGCGGTCGTCCGCCCGCTGAAGTACATCGAGAAGTGGTCTGAGACCACCTCGTTCCAGGCGTACGAGATGATCTGGTTCGCCGTCATGATGCCGGCGGCGACCTGGTCGAGCAGCTGCTCGTCGGTGAGGACGATGAGCTGCTCCTTCACCGCCGGCGTCGACTTGGCGCTCATCGCACGCACGGCCTGAGCCGTCGGCGCGCCCGCGCCCGTCTTCGTGCTGAAGTTGCCGGCGCCGTCGAAGTCGATGACCTCGATCTGGTAGCGCGGGTCGAAGATGGGGCTGCAAAGCTTCAACATCTCGGTGCGGTACTCACCGAGGTTGCTGATGAGCGTCTGCTTCACGGTCTCGCGGAATACGGTCAGGTCCTGGCCCACGGTCTATCTCCCTTCGCCTGTCACCAGGCGTCGACGGTCTGCTCCTTGCCCGGGTGCACGGGCATTCGTCGCACCATTGCGATGAGCTGCTCGCGCGTCGGGGGCGGCCTCTTGCCGGGAAGGGTGAGCAGCCCGTGATAGGCGAGCATCCCTTCCTCGAGCTTGGGGGGCAGGCCGCCCTTCCTCCCGCCCTTCACGTTGTGGCGCCAGTAGCGCTCGGCCGCCCGCTTATCGAGCACCTGGCGAGCCATCTCGATGCGCCACTCGTTGTCGGCGCGCGCCTGCGGCATGCGCCAGATTTCGAGGTCCGGCCGGCCGGGCACGTACTCCTTGCGCGGCTTGCCCTTGTACAGCGGCCCGTTGCAGGGCTCGTAGCCGCGCGTCGTCATGCGCTGCCGGATCGTGTGGATCTCCCGCCCATCGATGGGGAAGTCGGCGGGCCGCAGGGTCGTGTACCGCCACCCCGGCTCGGCGCTGACGATGTCGATGCCGCCGACGGAATCCCCGTCGAGCTCGTCCCACGCGCGCTCTTCGAGGTCGGCCGGGGGCGGCTCGATCGGCGGAAGCACCGAGACGGGCACGGTGGCGACCGGCGGCAACGTCGCCGCGGCGGCGTCGCTCTCCGGCAGCTTCGTCGTCGTCGCGTCGTCGGCCTTCGGGTCGGTGGCGGGCTTCGTCGCCGGAGGCATCACTCACCCCCCTTGATGTCGTAGCCGCGCATCATGTCGGGCGGGATGAGGCCCCACATGGACGGCTGCCCCGCCTTGGCCGCCTCGGCCGCCTTCGCCTTGAGGAAGGTCGCCATCGGGTCCTCGGTGGACTGGTACGCGACCTTCATCGCCGGGTGCTGGCCGACGAGCGCGTCGATCGCCGCCCTGCCGGCGTCGGTCCGCGGATCGACCTCGCCGAGCTGCGCCTTCAGGAAGTCGCGGTAGCGCGGCCCCTTCGGCTGCCCCTTCTCGTCGAACTGGTCCGGCATCACGCCGGCCCGGTCGAACGCCGCGTCGAAGGCGATCTTGCGCGCGTCGGTGTTCGACTTCGCGA